>SDBT01018458.1_pt1 | contig 10965 bp, 7 predicted proteins | sample 2277101 | NCBI WGS metagenome assembly SDBT01 (sample SAMN10404973, study PRJNA504765) | marine sediment metagenome | isolation source: marine sediment core GS10_PC15, 103 cmbsf | place: Arctic Ocean: Southern Knipovich Ridge | collected 2010 | reverse complement strand
TGGTCCTCTTCGACGTACCGTTTGACGAGAGCGCTGGCGTCGAAGTAACGGATCAAAACCGATCCTCTCGGTCCTCCACCACAGCATCGGCGACGGAAGGCCCCGTGCTCGTCACCGGACGGAGATGAGTGAGTGGGCCGTTGTTACGGTGAGTGACGATTCCCAGAGCGGCCAGCTTTTGGAGAGTCGCTTCTTCCCCGCTCGATTGGTTCGAGATCGGGCGAAGCTCAGCAATCGGCTCACCCCGGTCGGTCACAATAAGTGTTTTCCCCTCACGAACTTGGCGAAGATATGAGCCGAGTCGAGTCTTGAGCTCTCGGGCTCCTACAGCCTTGGCTTTCATTGCACCTACCCTATGTGGTCATTGTGACTACATTATAGTGTGCTGTCAACAGCGGGATCGTATGTCCTTTCGGAATCCGCTCCGGATCTCGCACGAGCTAGCTACAACTTGTAGATCCCCAATCACAGGGACTTCAATACCTCGTCTAGAATGCCGAGTCCTCGATCGATCTCTTTTTCCGTCACGGTGAGCGGTGTTGCCATACGAATGGAGCTTGCCCCACAACCCAGAAGAATGAGCCCTTTTTCAAATGCCTTGTACAGGATCTTCTCCACCGCGTCGGGGGCCGGCTCCCGGGTTTGCCGGTCTTTGACCAAATCGATAGCCAACATCAATCCAAGTCCACGGACATCTCCAATAAGAGAGTGTCGATCTCGAAGCTCCTCGAGACGTCTTTTCAGATGCGCACCCATTCGAGCCGCGTTCTCGACCAAGCCATCCTCGATCAAATCAATGGTCGCCAGGGCGGCGGCGCAGGACACCGGGTTGCCTCCGAAGGTGCTTCCGTGGCCTCCCGAGCTCCATTTCATGACCTCGTCACGCGCGACCACCGCAGCGAGCGGCATGCCGGAAGCAATGCCCTTGGCCAACAAAAGCATGTCCGGCTCGATACCGAAATGGTCACAAGCAAACATCTTGCCGGTTCGGCCGAGGCCCGATTGGATCTCGTCCGCAATCAACAAGATCTCATGTTGGCGGGCAAGCTCCGCCAGTCGTTCCAGGAAGCCCGGTTTGGGGGGGAAGTAGCCTCCTTCGCCTAATACCGGCTCCACGATGATCGCCGCTATCTCTTCCGGCGGCGCGATAGACTCGAAAAGCGTCTTTTCCAGATGGTCTAGACATTCGATGTGGCAGCTCTCCGGCGAACGACCCACAGGACAACGGTAACAAGTGGAGAAGTAGGTATGGTGGACCTCGGGGAGAAAGGGACCGTAGCCCCTTCGTTGTACCGCCTTGCTGGAAGTGATCGAGCCGGCACCCATCGTCCGTCCGTGGAAAGCGCCGAAGAAGCCAATGATTTTTTGACGGCCGGTTCTCAGTCGCGCCAACTTGATGGAAGTCTCCACCGCTTCCGCACCCGCGTTGGTGAAGAAGACCCGCTTCGGGCTCGAGCCGGGTGCGAGACGCCCCAGCCGCTCCGCCAACTCGACCACCGGTGCGTAATAAAAGTCGGTGGCGCACATGTGCAGGAAGCGACCGGCTTGGGCTCGAATCGCCTCCACCACCTTGGGGTGACAGTGGCCGGTCGAGCAAACCGCTATTCCAGCAGTAAAGTCGAGGAACCGATTCCCGTCGACATCTGTCACCACCATTCCCTCGGCATGGTCGACCACCAGAGGATAGTCTTTGATGTAGTTCTGCGAGATCGAATGGTGGTCTCGATTGATGATCGCTTTCGCCCGGGGGCCGGGCAGGGGCGTGCAAATGTGTGGAGCTTGTCGTTGAGTCAAGGTCGTATCTCCTCGTAAGCCTCGATTCCATGTCTAAGGGACTTCATCCCGCGGAATAACCGGCAGGATGATACGTGAGGGATGCTCTCGGTCGTGGTAAAGGGTCTGTTCCGCATCTTGCGTTTCCGCGTCGACTCCAAAATCGTGACCGGTGTTCGGATTGCGATCGAGGTGAGGGAAAAAGCTGCTGGTCACGTGAATGCGAATACGGTGGCCCGCCTTGAACAGGTTCGACGTCATCATCAGGCGAAGTCGGATCCGCTCGACCTTTCCGGGAGTGAGCAACTCCGGCCGGGTCTCGTCGTTCCGGTACCGAACACGAAGTACCTCGCGAGTAGGGCTTTGCAGGTTGTAGGCCTTGCCATCGGGGTAAACGTCCAGCAGTCGCACGAAGAAGTCGGTGTCCGGTGCACTGGAAGATATCCAAAGGTCGGCTTCAATGGGGCCGGTCACTTCGATGTCTTGCTCGAGTGGGTCCGTCGAGTAGACGACAACGTCCGAGCGTGACTCGAAGATGCTCTGGTCGAAGGGGCCGAGGATTCCGCCTCTCGGATCGATCACCGGATCAAGAGGGTCGTAGGTGTAGCGATCGGGCTCTTCACCGCCCGGTTTCGATGTGCTGAGGCGACCGTCGCTTCTGAGATAATAGGACGTGTAGCGGGTACGGGCCAGAGGCCACTCCTGCTCGTCTCTCCAAACATTGTCTCCCATGACGAAGAGTCTCACCGGTGCTTCCCGGTCCACTCCATTGTCGAGACCTTTGAGCCAGCGATCGTACCAACGAAGCAAAAGAGCCGGGTAATCGAGTCCAGCGTTCGGGCCAAAATCCAGCTCTCCCTCCCAGGTCGACGAGAGGGAGGGCGCGCCATGGGTCCATGGGCCGAGGATCAAGCGACTTTTGTTTCGGCGCGTCCCATTGAAGTTCCGAACCGCGCCTATCGGTCCATAGCCCTCGTCGTGCCAGCCCGAGAGGTTGAGTGCGGGCACGCGAATTCGAGGGTAGCTCGCTTCCACGTCGGCGAAATCCCAGTAGGGACCGTCATCGGGATGAGCAAGCCAATCATAGTAGAACGGCGCCACTTCCTTTAGCACCGGAAGCTCTCGAAGTGGAAGGTGATGGAGCCAGGCGCTTTTATTCTTTTCCCATAGGGGCCGGGCTTCCTGCCAGGTGTGGGGACCCTCCAGTTCGAGTTTCCGGCGCAAATCGGGAGCGATGGAGTTATAAATCCAGCCGATCCAGGACAGGTCGAAGGCTCCGCCGGTGTAGAAGAAATGTCGCGCATTCGAAAAACACATGGCCGGTACGATGGCTTCGAGGTGCGGAGGCGCTTGCCCCGCCGCCAACCACTGAACGGCGCCCGAATAGGAGAGACCCGCCATGCCTACTTTGCCGTCGCAGTACGGAAGCCCCGCCACCCACTCGACAGAATCGAAACCGTCCGTTAGCTCCTGGCGGTACGGGTCGAACCGACCTTCAGAGTCATAACGGCCTCTCACATCCTGGATGACGAACACATATCCTGCCCGGGCCAATCGAATGGGAAGCTCGGTTTCCCTCCACACTGGTTTCTTGCCGTAAGGCGTTCGGTACAGGATGGCGGGATACTTTCCTTCGGCTTCAGGCCTCAGGATATCGGCTTTCAAAACGGTGCCGTCACGCATCTTTGCCGGCACGTTGGTCTCGAGCCGAACCGTATAGGAAGCAGGCTGTTGTTTCTGGACACCGGCCAAGCCGCCGAAGCACACCAGCGGCACGAGTACCGCTAAATACAGCCGCCGACTTCTCCTTTTCATTTTTTGTCCACCGCCTCTCCTACCTGAGACCCACAGGATTGACCGAGCCGCCGTAGTGATCCACCACCGCCGCGGCTATACGTCCCACCGCGTCATTGAGCTCTTCGGAGCTTCCCCGATGATGGCCGGTGAAGACCACCAACACGATGGGTTCGTCCTCGACCCACAAGATGCCGGCATCGTTTCCGACCCAAGGCTGGCCGTCTCCGGTCTTGTGAGCGATACGAACGTCACCGCCAAGGTAGCGAGGAAAGCGATGGTCGACTTGCTGCTTTTCGAGGACGGAGATCATGAAGTCGCTGGCTTGCTTCGAGACCAGCTCACCCCGAGCCATCATGGCGAACAAAGTGCCCATCTCTTTCGCCGTGCTGCGACCGAAGTAGAGTCCCGTTTCTTCGATGACGTAGCGGAACGCATCACTGACGTCCTCCCCACTGTATCGGTCGAAGGGAAATCGGATGGTCTCGTCGCCCGAGGCTTTGGAGTAGGATGGATCCAATTTCCCGAGCCAGAGGCGATCCCAGTCGAGGTCGGAATAACGAAGCTTGGTTTGCTCCAACCCGAGATTTTGCATGAACGCAGTGACGTTTGCCGGCCCCACCAGATCCGCGACGACGTCGGTGGCTTCATTGTCGCTGATGATGATCATCAAAGTAACGAGGTCCCGGAGGGTCGGTTTCAGCCCCGGGTCGAGAGCATAGAGAACTCCCGAGGGAATGCGTTGGTCCTTTGCCTTCAGAGTGACGCGTTTGGAAAGGGAGAGCTTCTTGTCCTCGACTTGCCGCATCACCTCGGCCATGATCGGTACTTTGATAACACTGAAGGTCTCGTAGACGGAGTCGGCGTCGAGGGCCACCGTTTCACCCGTGGAAACGTTCTCGACGTAAATCCCCATACGGCCATCGAAGTCTTCTCGAATTCGTCTAAGCTCTTCTTCGATTGAGCCTGAAGGGGGTGCGAAAGCGGCCAGGTCGTCGGCAGCGCTTTCGATGAGCTTCGCATTTCGCGAAATCTTGGCTGCCACCAGCTCGGCTTGCTCACGGGCTCTCCCCCAGTCACCCTCCTCGGCTGCCTCGGTGATCCCCGGCAACACCATGGCCGCGTAGGTATATCGAGGGGCGTAGAGGGTATGCTTGAACCAAGGGCGTCCGGGGATCCCTGCCGGATGAAGCCAGTTGAGCTCGATTTGCATCAGCTTATCGTTGACCGATGCCGCCAATGCAGGATCGAGCTCTCCTTTTGCCAAAGCTTGCCGGGCGACGGCGTTGAGCTTCCGCGCCGCACCCCTCATCGATCGAGTTCGAGCCACGAGATCCGCAACGTCGATGTTTGCCTCGACGCCCTCGATGGCCATGACCTCGTTGATGAACTCCCGGATCGACGCCGCGTAGCTATCAAAGTCGAGCGGGAGGATCTCGGCGTTGGCAAGCCGAAGAGCCATGGTGCCCCAAAGCTGGGCCATCAAGGTATGGTACCGGAAGCCGGGATCTCCGAACTTGTCGATCCAGAAGTGATCGTCGTAAACCGAGTGATAGACGCCGTAGGGACCAGAAAAGGTCATATCCACCACCGGTCGGCCCAAGTAGTTGAGGAAGACGGTGTGATCGGTGCCGCTCCCGATGCGTGTCTCGACGAGGGCTTGGTCGAGGACCGCGCCATCCGAGGTCTCCAAGGAGTCTTTTTCCGGACGCCGCCAGGCTTCGTAAAGCGTGGTTCCCGAAGGGTCCTGAAGGTCTTTCGTCAGCTCGACGATCATGGGAGCCAGTGAAGCCACCGCGGAAAGATCCAGACGTTTCCCAGAAGCGGAAGCGTCCACGTTCAAGTAAGCCACCGCTTTGCGTTTCAGCTCATCGGCGAAATGCTCGCCCCACTCCGTCGAGCCGGTCAGTGTCACTTCTTCGCCGTCCCAGGCACAGAAGACCAGCGTGCGTTTGGGCCGCCAACCTTGCTTTCTGAGCTGGCCTAAAGCACGGGTCATTTCCATCATGGTGGCGGTCCCGCTGCTCGGATCGCGCCCCCCGAACACCCAGGCATCATGATGATTTCCCATCACCACCCACTCGTCAGGAATCGCGCCGCCTAGAATCCGTCCCTCCACCACATAGTAGGACTGGATGTGGGTGTCCATCTTGACGTCGAGGTGGAGTCTCACCTCGGCGTTGCCGAGGCGATAGTCAATGGGAAGCGCCCCTTGCCAGGTCTCTGGAGCCATTGGGCCGCCCATCTTCTCGAGAATGGGCTGCATGTCCCGATGCGACATGGGAACGGCGACTATCTTGGGCACCGAGACAGCTTCCTCGATGGGTATCTGATGGGCGCCCGGCGTGGAGGCCCAGCCCGGTGTCAAAGGATCTCCGGGTACTATGAAGTCATAAGCGATGCCGCCGCGCTGAATGTGGCTTTCCGGACCCCAGGGACCGTCCGGGAAAACGTCGCCTTGCGCGTAGCCGTCCTCGGCCGGATCGGAATAAACGATCATGGCCGCGGCTCCTTCCCGCTCGGCGGTGAGGGCCTTGAACCCACGGTAGCTGTACGGGTTCGAGTAACGCACGATGACGATCTTTCCCCTGGGATCGATCCCGTTTTCGCGCAGGTGGTCGTAGTCAGCCGGATTGCCACTGTTGGCGTACACGACCGGGGCGGTCACTTCGCCCGATGCAGAAAATGACGTCCAAGCGCCGCTGACGTCGGGATGGGCGGTGTCGGGATCCACCTCATAGACGTCTTCCCGCAAAGAAGGGACATAGCGTTCGGGCGCAACCATCTCGACGCGCACACTGATCGGGTCCGATGACAAGACCTCGTAGCGATGGATGACGACTTCGTCGAGTCCTTGCTCTTTCCAGTTCTGCTCGATGTAGTGAGCGATCTCTTTGGTCCGTTCCGTACCGGCAGGGTGTGGTATGGAGGTGAAATAGCGGTGCCACCGACGAGCTTCCTCGGGCTCGGGAATGGCCTTGAACTTCTCTTCGAGCTGTCTCTGGGTATCGGAGGCCCGCGGCGAATAGCCCATGATGGGCTCGGAGGTCTGCTCCGAAGCCACGATGGGCCCGGTGCCCCAGGTGCCGCTGATGAGAAGCACAGCGCCGCCCAGTAAAAGGCCCCATTTCTTTGGAAAGCGCATCCGGCCCGGGAATGGGTTTCGTTTCATTTTGGATCTATCTAGCATTTCACACCCCCGCTTCCTGAATAGGCGGAACCTGCGTATCTTGTGAGAGACGAGAACTTGACCAAGTGGCGTTGTTTCAACAATGGGAAAGATTATATTGCATTGTGGAACCGCAAGGAATTCACGGAGAGATTTGCGTCTCTGCCACCCCTCGATTTATTATGGATTAAAGGAGATGAGCAGTGGCAACGGCGGTTGATATTGGATCGTTGATTGTTCAAACCCCAGGCATTCATGGGGGACGACCAAGGATAGCGGGGACCGGAGTCACCGTGCGCCGGGTTGTGGGTTGGTACAAATTAGGCTTGATCCCTGAGGAAATCGCTGACCGAGTTGAACATCTCTCTCTCGCTCAGATATTTGCCGCGCTCGCTTTCTATCACGCCAATCGAGAAGCCATTGAAGCGGATCTTGAGAAGGAAGAGATAGAAACGGAGCGATTGGAGCGAGAGCATTACCTATCCTGACCCGTTCGACGGATCCTGGAACTCTAACTCGAGAACTTCTCACAGCACCGCAGAAACCTGCCATGAAGATCCGCCTTTACCTCACCTCGAGGAGGATTCGCAGGATCGCGATCTGTTTCGGGCATTACGGGCACGTGCGGTAGATGTGGTCACGGCGCTGGAAGCCGGCATGATTGAGCGTGAGGATCATGAGCATCTGGAGTGGGCAACATCACAGGGCCGCGCACTCTACAGCTTCAATGTATCAGGCTTCTACCGTTTGCATGCGCTTTTGCTCAAGGCGGGCAAATCGCACGAAGGTATCATCCTTGCAAAGCAACAGCATTATTCTGTGGGCGAGCAGTTGCGCCGTCTTCTTAAGTTGATTGCTAAGAAATCAGCGGAAGAAATGAAAAACCAAGTCGTGTTCCTGAGTGCTTGGGGCTCATAATGAGCGCGAGCTACTTGGGAGGCGAGAGAAGCTCCAAACGTTGACGGCACTCGTCGGCGATGTCGGTCTTCTGCAAAGCCTCAGCGGTTTTAGCCAGCCCCGACAGCGCCTCTTTTTCATAGGGTGAGAATTCCAGCACGCTATTGAAGCAAGAAAAAGCCGGTTCGTGCTGGCCCAGAGTCAGGTAAGCGTTACAGAGTGCGATGATATCGGGAAGCTCCGCCGTTTGTTCTTTCAGCATCTCGGTATAGATGGGAATGGCTTTTTGATACTCGCCGGCGGCGATCCGGTCTTCGGCTTCCTGTCTGCTGCGAAAGGCGGCGTTGCGCTTGTTGAACACTTCAGTCTCCATGGCCTTCAACTCCTGAAAGCGCTCCATGGCTGTTTGGCCGTCCTCCGTGTTACCTTGGCGCATGTAGATCAGCCCGAGGTTGTAATAAACCTCGGCGTACATAGGAGCGAGCTCTTTCAAACGCTGGAAATGCACCAGGGCTTTTTCCAGCTCGTTCTCTCGAAGATACATGACACCCAGGCTATACAAGGTGTTTTGATTCTCGGGGTGGGCTTCGAGGTGTTTCTCCAGGAGCATCAGAAGGGCGGCGAAGTCCTCGGTGGTGAGAGAAGAAAGCGCAAAGGAAGCAAGGCTCTCGGCGGCTGCCGGATCGATCTCCACCGCTTTCGCCAAGGCAGCGATGGATTCGGTCATCTCCATTTTTTCGTAGTGCAGATCTCCCAGGGTCAAGTAAACAGCGGCTTCTCGGAAACCGAGCTCCAGAGCCGTCTCACAGCTCGCCATGGCCGGGTCGGTTTGACCAGCATCCTTTTGGATCGCCGCGAGCAGGTAGTAAAGCGAGCCATCGCCGGGTCGAGCTTCGATCGCCCGGCGGGCACCCGATTCGGCGAGCTCGTAGGCACCCATGGTTCGTGCAAGATGGGCCATCCGCGCCTGAACGTCCGGTTCTACGGGCGCCTTTTCCAGAATCTCCCGGTAGACTCTGAGGGCCTCCCAGTTATCCCCTTGTTTCTCGGCAATCTCTCCCAGCATCAGCCAGGACGGCTTGAAGGCGGGCGCTTTATCCACTGCCTCCCTGAACGCTTGGCGGGCTCCGTCGTAATCCTCTCTTAGGAAGCGCACCCGCCCAAGAAGGTGCCAGGCTAAAAAGAGTCTCTGGGCTCGGGATTCGATGGCGATCTCCAGATGTTTCTCGGCTTGATCCAAATCGCGGCGCGACAAGGCGATACGGCCAAGTTGAAGGTGTGCAGAGCCGTGTCGAGGCTCTACCAAGAGGATCTCCTGGAAAAGAGCCTCGGCTTGTTCTACCTCACCCGACTGCTGGAGGCTCAGGGCCCTCTCCATTTTCTCCCGTAGCGACTGGGCGGGCGATTCTGCCGCAACCAGGAGAAAGCTCATCTGCAGTACCAGGATGCGCCACCACATTCCCCAGCAAGACATGGCACTACTTTATTAGAACCGCGACGAGAAGGAAAGGGTGCCGAAACGAACGGATTCGAGTGGACAAAAAAAGAGGGAGGCTCGCCGAGAGCCTCCCGTGAGAGCTAACCCAATCGCTAGAACTCGAATCCGATTCGGAACATTAGCCGACGCGGAAGCACCCAGGTGTCCGGTATGAACGTCTCGCTGGGATCCGCTAACCGCAAATCGGCATAGAAAGTGTCGGCATCGTCGTTCAACAGGTTATAGACCGTTAGATCGGCCCTGATGTTCGCCCGCTCTGACAGGTAGAAGCGTTTACCGAACATGAGATCGACGTTCTTCTGCGTGGGGCGACGCAAGGTGCCCCCGACACTGACATCTTCGGAGCCGCTGGACGCCATGATGATATTCGGTGTGGGCTGATTGAAAGCGTTGCTCCGGATTTGGCGATTGAAAGGCTTGCCGCTCTCGAAGTTGAGCGCTGTCGAGAACATGATGTCATAGGGCAGTCGCCAAACCCCCTGGATGCGGACCATGTGGGGACGGTCCGCCTGCAAATACCCTCGCGCGTTCAGGTAAGCATTGGGGTCCTGCCCTTGTGTGCTTCCGTAAAAAGGATTGTTCTGAGCTTGGGGCCAGGGCCGCGGAATCAAACCTTTGGACCTCGAGTAGGTGTAGGAGCCCATGAGACTCCAGTTGTTGGCATATCTCTTGCCGAAGGTTGCCGACATTCCGTGGTAATCCTGCTCGTAGTCCAGGTTCTCCGAACCGGGGAAGTTGCCGGGATCGTTCCCCTTGCGCAAGGTAGGTTTTTCGATCTCGTTGAGTAGCTGGTACTCGGTTCCGGTAAAGGGATCGGTGAACGGTTGGGTCTCGTAAACGCCGTCCAGGATTTCCCAGCCGACTAGGATCTCCGTTTGCTTGTAAACGTACTGGAGACCTAACTGAAGATTTTCGCCGATCTGTTGATCGAATCCTACAGTGGTCTGCATCGAGCGAGGCGGCCTCAAGTTGGGGTGAAAAGCCGTATCCTCGGATGTCGTCTCAAAGACCAGATCGCCAACCGTGCCGGTTACCGGATCGTAATCATAAATCTGGTACGGCGGCAATCCCGGTGCCGGGGAATCCCAGTTTCCAATGACGTTTTGATCGTAAAACAAACCGAAGAAGCCCTTGATGACCGATCGACCGTCGCCGGTGGGCTGGAACGCAAATCCAATCCGCGGGGCAATGAGGTTCCAGTTGATGAGATCGGGCTGACCGGGAACGATCACATCCGTCTCCACCGCGTTCATAGACTGAAAAAGGGAAGGTTCCCCCGGGGCCAGGCGCTTGTAATCGGGTATCCCGCCGGTGTTGTGATCGAAACGGACACCCAGGTTCAGCGTCAGCCTGTCACCAATGGTGACCGTGTCGTCCACGAAAAAGCCCGTATCCCAGGAGATTCCACCGTAGACGTAAGGAGCTTGGGCTACCTTGTAGTAATAGCCGTAGTAATGGTAAGTGTAGGTAGAGTTGGGGCCGGCGGTCACGGCGGTCCCCGCATCGCCCCTGGCGATCTGGACACCGAACTTGAACTCGTGTTGGGCGTTCAAGAAATCCTCGGTGTAGTGGGTGGCTTTGGCTTTGAACTGCTGGCTCCAGGTGATGTAGTCCCAGGGATATACGACACCACCCGAGTAGGTCGGCGGGCCTCCCCCTGGAGGCGTGTAATCGATAAAGGGCTCGTCAAAGCTCCCGGTGGGTGAATCATGGATATCGTCCGCCCACCAGCCGGCATACCGAAACTCGAGCAAGGTGTTGGACGAGAGGGTTGACGTCAAATTGGCTCCGTAGCCGTAAGTGATTCCCCGCTCCACATAAGCCGCTGAGTCGG
>SDBT01018457.1_pt1 | contig 10965 bp, 12 predicted proteins | sample 2277101 | NCBI WGS metagenome assembly SDBT01 (sample SAMN10404973, study PRJNA504765) | marine sediment metagenome | isolation source: marine sediment core GS10_PC15, 103 cmbsf | place: Arctic Ocean: Southern Knipovich Ridge | collected 2010 | reverse complement strand
AATTGCATCTGTCTGGATGGGCGTAGGTTCAACAAACCCGAGTTCATTAACCGCCTTTAATAACTCGTCAATTAAATCCAAATTTTCGAAACTCATGTTTTTTCTCAGTCTTTCTAATAATTTAAATGTTTATAAATAAAACAGAAAATTGCAACACGGATAAAATGGTAAGGCAAACGCTATATATCCCAAACAGAAAAATGGCGTCAAATCTTGAACTGACACCATTTTTTCCCTGACACCAGTATTTCCCCAATTCACACTTCTATCTTTTCACCCATAACATTACTTCCTTGTTTGCTTGACCTTGGCCTTAGGGTCTATCATGCAACAACTATTACATTCATACATCTCATCTTCAGGCAATCTTTGGCCGATACTCATTCGCACCAGATCTTATAAATTGGCCGCGAAATAGCTTGCTATTCCTGTGGTTTTGCTCAATCGGATCGACCAAATCTTACCTAAATCTGAACGCCTTAATGCAACACTTATTTCATGACAAACCCTTAAATCTCAAGTCTTCGGCAATTTTCTTGACTTCATCCAGATCTTTGGTCATGGGCGCCCATCCATACCAGTAGGCGTAATCAGGATTGGCATGAAAAACCCCCTGATATGTCCTCATCCTGTGTTTCATGTACATCTTGAATAATACCTGTTCGATGTAGGAACCCCCGGTTTGGTAAAAATGTAAAAAGTCGGGATAAGCGTAAGTGTAATGTGCTGGTTTCTTCAAAATGCCGTCTTTGTAAAGGGCAGCTACAATGTTTATGGCTTCCGCCATTAAGCGATCCGCTTTTCTGATCATCTGATCGCCTTTTTCAAGCTCTCCCCTGGCATATTTTTCAGAATGGCACTTTTTGCAGATCTTTATCATCTTTTTCCGTTCGGCCTGCCAGTCCTCTTCGGTCAGCCGCGCCAGATCAGCAGCTTTAACGATATCCAACCGGGCTGTGGGTTTCCCCTCCGGGTCTAATACCCCAAGCGCTTTAAGAATTGTGGTCTGGTCTTTTGCCCATTGTTTATCGTTTGGCAGGGGAAGCCTTACCGCCAAAAATCCCCAGGCCACTTTGTTGGTATGGGTTCCGTCAGGTAAATGACAGAACTGGCAGGTAGGGGCAGCCGCGTCTTTGGGTAGTCTTCCAATCTCCTTTAGTTGGTATCTAACTCCGTGTTTGGAGCTTTCATACATCTCCCACTGAGGATGGTCGAACCCCATATGGCATGTCCGGCATGCTTTGGGATCCTGCGCCTCTTTTTTAGAGAATGTATGCCGCGTATGACATTCATCGCAGGAATTTGTCCGGTAGGTATAGCCTTTTTCACGCAATTCCTTTTTCTGGGCCTCGGACTTTAACCCCATATTATGGCACCCGCCGCAGCCTTTACCACCTTCCATCAGTTCATCAGGCTCCATGTGTGTAACCGGCAAGGCATTTAAAGAAGTCCAGCCAAAATTGTGTTTTCCTTTAGTGAATTGATTAAACTGTTCCTCATGGCACTCCGCACAGACAGTTTCGTCAGGCATCTTGGCTAAGTGGGATGTTTTTTTACTCTTGTGCTCGGATCCATGACAGATATTACATGCAACCTCATTATCACTATGTTCACTGCTCTGCCAATCCTTAACCAACAGAGGTGTTACTGCCTTGTGGCACCCGATGCAGACTTTTCCCTCTTTTGCTGAAGCAATGCCTGCCATGAGTATCGGTGTTATCAGGAGAGTGAAAAAAAAGACAAAGAATCTCTTCATACATAACCTCCTTTATTATCAATCCATCATTTCAAAGCGCATATTGATTTTTCGTGTCAGGCTAAAACGCTACTTTGGGCACCGCTTTTTCCGATTCCGGGATTTCATAGTACTCGGCTTTTGAGACACTGGCCAATGTTGCAAAGAATCTTCCCAAAAAAGTTCGTACATATGTGTTTAAACCCTGAACCGCATCGTTATATCTCTTTCGTTCAACTGAAATTCTATTTTCGGTGCCTTCGAGACTGTCCTGAAGCTTTAGAAATGACTGGTTCGCTTTAAGCACCGGGTATCTCTCCTGAAGAAAAAGAAGTCTCGATAGCACACCTTCAAGACGGTTTGCGCTTGCAACTTTATCCTTTACATTTTTTGCCTGAAAGTATTTTGTCCTGGCCTCTGCGATATTTTCAAATAGTTCTTTCTCGTGTTTTGCATAACCCTTAACTGTTTCAATCAGATTCGGGATGAGGTCATATCGCCGCTTGAGCTGGTTTTCAACCTGTGCCCACTTGCCCTTGACATTTTCATCCATGGCAATGACTGTATTGTAACCTCCGATAATCCTTCCGACTACAAAAATGGCAAGCAGTAAAACAACTCCTGAAATTATGAGAATGGTTTTTAACGATTTTGACATAAAGCCCTCCATAAAAATATTTTGAAGCGTTACCAGCCACCTGAGGCGCCACCACCACCGAAACCGCCGCCTCCGCCACCGAAACCGCCACCTCCGAATCCGCCGCCGCCACCCCAGGCGCCACGCCTTCCACCCATAGAAGATAAGAGTAAAAACATAAGAAAAAGCCTCGGATTCTTTATAAAAAGAATAAACATAATCACAAAAAATACCAGCGATATTATTTTGCCCATGAGGCTGACAGGTTGATCTTTGCCGGTGCGTTGGACTGAGCCTTTTATTTTCGGCATGCCGGTTATCTTTACGCCCGAATCTGCTGCTATTTCATTGGCCAATGCAAGAGCTGTGACATATACACCTTTTGAATATTCTCCCCTGCTGAAAAAGGGCGCGAGATAATTGCGGCCTATGGTTCCTGCCAGGCTGTCGGGTATGACGCCTTCAAGGCCGTATCCGACTTCAATCCTGTACTTTCTATCTTTAAGCGATATAAGAAGCAAAACACCGTTGTCTTTTCCCTTTTGCCCGAGTTTCCATCGATCGTGAGCTATTGTTATTGAAAAATCCTCGATAGATCCGCCTTCGAGGCTTTTAATGGTCAGAACGACGAGCTGAGCCGTTGTTTTTTGCTCAAGTTCCTGAAGATACTGATTAAGTTTATACTCGGAATTGTTATCAATTATATCTGCAAGGTCCACCACATAGTTCCCCGGCTTTTCCGGAATGATGTCAGCATGTGAAAAGGGTTGCAGCAAAAATAACAAACACAGGATGAGTATGATCAGCGCTGGTTTAATTTTCAATTGCATCTGTAATATACCCCAGTTTTTCAATGGCTTGATAGTAGTCTTCAAATATTGTGTTGAGAGTTTCGATAGAGAGTTTTGTTTTTTCCTTCTTTGCTTTCAACACCATTTTGAATACATCGGTGTTGACGCCGGACACATCCTGCAAGGTTGTCAGGACTTCTTTATTTTGTTTTGGAGGCTCTTTCTCAAAAAGAAGAATTAAACCTCTGAAAAGGGGGATATAGCCCGAAAAGGAACTTATAAATCCGTCTGCTATCAGTTTTTTGCTCCCGGAAGAAGAAAGGTAACCCTGCCTTATACCGATTAATTTAGCTTTCAGTTCCCTTTCACACTGATGCCTGAGGTCGGATTTTTTGATTTTAAGATCATTGAAAATATCCTCCCCAAAAATGGTTTTATGGAGGATCTTTATGGTCAGAAATTCAATCGGGAAGACATCAAGAGAATTTAAGACATACTCAGAGGTCATAATAAGGGGGGATGAAATCTGTTTTTTACCGAATTTCTTACCAAGAGGCGCAAAATCTTCAAGGAATTTCAAATCAAACCTTTTGAGAACAAGGATGGAATTGATATCCGAAGTCTTAGGATTGAAATCTTCGGTCAAAGCGCTGCCGGTAATGTGAATTGAATGGATTTTATCCTTGTAATTCTTTAATACAACGTCGAGAAAAGGTTTAAATTTCACCTCGGCATTGTCATCTACCTTTACTTCGTTCATATAGCCTCCTAACCCGAATATTTCACCTTAAAAATTTATTTCGACCCTTTACAGCTTTGATATTGATAGAAATTAAGGGTGTCAAACTTGAGTTGCTGTTTAAATTAATGATCTTGTGTTATGATATTAAAAAACAAAAAGAAAGGATAAAATCAAATGTATTTGAGGGACGTCCATTGTATTATAACATTCGTTCCCTTGGAAGAATTCCAGAATAATTAAAAAAGGGTTAACCAATTATGGCTAACCCTTTGAAATTACTGGAGGCGGCAATCAGATTCGAACTGATGAATAGCGGTTTTGCAGACCGCTGCCTTACCACTTGGCTATGCCGCCAATATGAGACCTTTGAAAAATGCTCAATATAATGGAGCGGGAAACGGGATTTGAACCCGCGACTTCGACCTTGGCAAGGTCGCACTCTACCACTGAGTTACTCCCGCTCAAAGAGACCTTTGCAAAACGTATATTTCCTAAATATTTATCTCTATATTGTCAACAATAAAATAACCTGGGAATAAAAGTTAGTCCTGCAGAAGATTTCTAAACCTTATAAAATAATCAACCCCGGACCAAATCGTCAACACCAGGGCAGGCCACAAAAAAACCATCCCTATTACATGAAAATTTATCCCAAAATAAGGATAGTGCAATAAAAGGGGTATTATTGCGGCTATCTGAAAGCCGATTTTGTACTTGCCGAGGTTGGATGCAGAAACGTCCTCATTTCTTTCAACAATAATATTCCGAAGACCCGTTACTGCAAGCTCGCGCCCTATAATGACGCAAACTATCCAGGCAGGTATCCATCCGAAAGATGAAAGCATAATAAATGTCGAGGAAACAAGGAGTTTGTCTGCGAGAGGGTCCATGACTTTCCCAAAATTAGACACAAGCCCCTTCTTTCTTGCATAAAAACCATCAAGATAATCAGTTATCGCTGCCGCGCTGAAAAGCAAGGCGGCAATAAAAGTACAAAACCTGTTAGGAAAGAAAAGGAGAACGACAATTCCCGGAATAGCTGCAATGCGATATAGAGTCAAGTTATTGGGATGACTTAATAAGTTCTTTATATTCATATATGAAAACATTGGTTTATGTTTAATATTTTATTTCTGTGCTTTGTTCCAGTCATCAAGAAAAACTTTAATCCCTTTGTCGGTAAGAGGATGTGATGCAAACTTGCTAAGCACTTTAAATGGAATGGTTGCTATGTCCGCACCCACAAGAGCCGCATCAAGTACATGCAGTGGATTGCGCACACTTGCCACAATTATCTCGGTATCATATGCATAATTACTGTAAATCTCTACAATCTGTTCAACCAGCAGAAGACCCTCATTAGAAATATCATCAAGCCTTCCTATAAAGGGGCTCACATAGGTCGCTCCAGCCTTTGCCGCCATAAGTGCCTGGAGCGGCGAAAAGATAAGAGTAACATTTGTTTTTATCCCCTCTTCTGAAAGTTGACGCGTTGCCTTTATACCATCAATTGTCATGGGGATCTTTACAACAATATTTTTGTGAATACTTGCCAGATGCCTGGCTTCCTTGAGCATACCCTCGGTATCCAGGCTGATAACCTCAGCGCTTATAGGGCCGTTAACTATTTTGCAGATCTCTTTTATGATATCTTCAAAATTACCTTTCTCTCTTGCAATGAGAGACGGATTGGTCGTCACCCCGTCAGCCATGCCCATGCTGCTGGCTTCTTTTATTTCTTCTATGTTAGCAGTATCGATAAAAAATTTCATTTATTTAAACCTCCGCGATGCCGATTCAAAAGTCTCTCAAAATGGTTCGAATAAGCAATCAATTTTCAAGTGCTTTCCTTCTGATGTGAAGCAATAAACTTGTCTCTGCACTCTGGGCTGCAAAAATATAAATCTTTTCCATCAACCAGAAGATGGACCCCGTTTCTTTTAGGAAAATATGTCTCACAAAAGGGATCTTTGATCATTATGTCATCGACTACATTATCAGTTTTGCCAAAACCTACCTTACTCTGTGTATTTTTCAGTTTCCAGGATTTCAGCAACCTGTAAGTAAGATATATTACTCCTGCAAATATTAATAATCGAAACAATATTGAACTACCCTTTGGTGTTTATCATCCAGACTATTCAAAAGATATTGCATATCCATTTTTAAAACAGGATGAACTAATTTTGAATCTATATCACAAATAGGTTTTAACACAAAGCGTCTTTTGTGCATTTCAGGATGAGGGATTATAAGTTCCGATGAATTTATCACAATATTATCATAAAAAATTATATCCAGATCTAAAATCCTGGGGCCATACTTAATTCGGCCTTCAGTACGTCCTGTCTCTTTTTCGATTGCTTTCAGTTCACAGAAAAGCTGAAACGGATTGAGAACGGTTTCAATTTTTACCGCTGAATTAACAAACCAGTCCTGATCAGTGTAATCAGCGGGCTCGGTTTTGTAATAGTCCGATTGCCCGGTTATGACAGATCTGCCGGACTTTGTAAGCGCAGCTATGCCTTTCTGACAGTTTAATAATTTGTCTCCAATGTTTGAACCGATAGAGATATAAGCTGTGTGTTTTTCCATTTAGAAACCAATGGCTCGTATCCTTTCGATAACTTCCTTTAACCTTTCCTTGCCAACAGTCAGCGCCATCCTGACATACCCCTCACCCGCAGGTCCAAACCCATTGCCAGGTGTTACAACTATGCCGCCTTTCAAAAGGAGATGGCTTGTAAATTCTGCAGAAGTATATCCTTCCGGAACTTCTATCCATACATAAAATGTCGCGCGCGGTTTTTCTACTGAAAGTCCAAGGTCAATCAGCCCGTCAACAAGTAAATCACGTCGTTCTGCATACTCCCTGTTCATGTTTTCCACACAGGCCTGATCCCCTTCCAAAGCAGCTATACCCGCAATCTGTACGGCCTGAAATGCTCCTGAATCAATATTGCTTTTAATATGACCGAGGGCCTGAATCACTTCTGCCCTGCCGACAGCAAAACCTATACGCCATCCTGTCATGTTGTATGTCTTTGACAGGGAATGAAATTCTATTCCCACATCTTTTGCGCCATCGATCTCAAGAAAACTTATCGGCCTGTAACCATCGAATGCCATCTCAGTATATGCAGCATCATGACAGACAATAATATTGTGTAATTCTGCAAATGAAACAACCTTTTTAAAAAAATCCCCGTCCGCCACCGCTGATGTTGGATTATTGGGGTAGTTAATAAACATCATCTTTGCCTTTTGGGCAATTTCTTCAGGAATGGCATCTAGGTCGGGAAGAAAACTATTTTCCTTTAATAGATCCATAAAATATGTCTGCCCGCCGGCAAATTTAACGCCTATCTCATAAACCGGATACCCCGGGCTTGATACAAGGGCAAAATCATTATTATTAATAAATGCGAGTGGGATATGGGCAATTCCCTCCTTGGATCCTATCAGTGTCACAACTTCCCTGCCCGGGTCAAGATCCACGTTAAATCTTCGCTTGTACCAACGGGCGACGGTATTGTTAAACTCGTGCATGCCTGTGTATGACGGATACCTGTGATTTGCAGGATCCAGAGCGGCCTTGTTTAATGCTTCAATTATATGCGGAGGGGTCGGCATATCAGGATCGCCGACACCAAGATCAATAATATCTACGCCCTTTTTTCTAACTTCTTCCTTTTGTCTGTCTATCTCCTTGAAAAGATAGGGCGGTAAATTCTTTAATCTGTCTGACTTTTCAATTCCGATCATATACCTTTTATTCCTCTATTCAATCCTTCCCTAAACCTGTAATGCATCTTCCCCGAGACGGCCCTTATAAATGACACGGGCATCACCTTCAAGAAAAACATTGTAAAATTTCCCGTTATCTTCTTCAAAATAGATATAAAGACACCCTCCGCCTCTTGTGATAACCTTTACAGGAGATTTTCCTTTTGATTTATAATGCATTACAATAGCGGCAGCAATTGAACCCGTCCCGCATGCCAGGGTTTCATCTTCTACTCCTCGTTCATATGTTCGTATTAATATAGTATTATCATTCTGGGAGCATAAAAAATTTACATTTGTTCCTGCGGGGGCATACCTGTCATGAAATCTGATCTCTCTTCCTATCTTTACTACCTCTACATCATCAATATCACCAACTGTAATAACTACATGCGGAACTCCTGTATTTACACTGCAAACCTGCATGGCGCCATTCCCCAGTTCAAGATTATAATCTGTCTTGAGATCAATGGGATCCGGCATTTTTATTTTTACCCGGTCGTTTTTAACTTGAGCTGAAACAATACCGGCTTCTGTTTCAAAAGATACTTCTGCTCCTGAAATCCCGTTTAAATATGCAAAACGCGCAACGCATCTTGCTCCATTTCCGCACATTTCAGCAGAACTTCCGTCAGCATTAAAAAACCGCCACTTGAAATCAACATTTTCAGATTCCTCCACAAGTATCAAACCGTCAGCACCAACAGACATTTTTCTGCGACAGACTTTAGCAATAAAACCCTGCAAATCACCTTCGTCAACAACTCTATTTCTGTTGTCGATAATAATAAAATCGTTACCGCTTCCGCTCATCTTATAGAAGACTATGTGATCCATGGATTGGTTATTAGTTATTGGTTATTAGGTTATTAGGTAAACATTCACGGAACATTGAAATTGGAAATTTGGCCTTCATGCTTTTGTACTGTTCTTCTCAATTTCCAATTTCAAGTTTCAAGCCGTGAACGGCTACTTTATTGGTTATTGCCGAAATAGTGCAAATGTCATAGCCGCTGAATAAACAGGTTCTTAGAGAAACGGCGGGATAGACTCCCCGTCTATTAAATCTTCGTAATTCTGACGGGCCCTGATAACATGAAACTCGTCATCCCTTACCATAACCTCGGCAACCTTAAGCCTTGAACAATAGTTGGATGACATCACAAATCCGTAAGCGCCAGCGCTCATCACCGCAAGAAGATCGCCCCGCTTTAAATCGGCAATTCTTCGGTCAACAGCTAAAAAATCTCCTGTCTCACAAATAGGCCCCACAACATCCGCAACTATTTGTTCACCTTCTATCTTTACGACAGGCTTAATGGCATGAAACGCGCCGTATAGAGTCGGCCTGACCAGATCATTCATTCCCGCATCAACTATAATGAATTCCTTTGCTTTTCCCGGCTTTCTGTAAAGAACCTTAGCAACAAGTATTCCAGCATTTCCCGTAATAACCCTGCCCGGCTCCAGAATAAGTTTTACAGACCTGTCTTCAATCGCTTGCATAATTGATCTGGCATACTCACCGGGATGCGGAGGTGATTCATCATCATAGGTTATTCCAAGGCCTCCACCCATATCAATGTATTTGATATCAATGTTGAGCCCCCTGAGTTCGTTTATTAGAATTTTTATACTATTAAGGGCATCTTTAAATGGTTCTACTTCTGTAATCTGCGATCCTATGTGGCAGTCAATACCAACAACATCAATATTATTAAGCCCGCCGGCAATCTTATAACCTTCAATTGCAGCTTCAGTGTTAATTCCGAACTTGTTTTTCTCAAGTCCAGTCGAAATATAAGGATGGGTCTTCGGGTCAATATCAGGGTTGACTCTAATGGCGACAGGAGCTTTCTTTTCTAATAAACCCGCCCTATGGTTTATAAACTCAAGTTCTTCAAGGGACTCGATATTAAACATAAGTATTCCGGCATTAAGAGCATAATCAATCTCATCCTCGCGTTTTCCTACACCGGAATAAACTATTTTTTCCGGGGGAATACCGGCCATTAAACCACGGTAAAGCTCACCGCCTGAAACAATATCAAGGCCGCCTCCAAGATCCGCAAAAAGTTTTAAAACCGCCAGGCTGGTGTTTGCTTTCGCGGAAAAACACACAAGCCTGTCTATTCCGTCAAAGGCATCATTGAATATAAGAAAATGACGTTTCAGGGTCGCATGGCTGTATAAATAAAATGGGGTGCCGACCTTTTCTGCAATCAATTTTATGGGAACATCTTCGCAATACAGCTCATTATCCCTGTAATCAAAATGATGCATCATCTACCTGTAAATCAACTATATTGGAGTCCTTGCCAATCACTCCGTTATTTGTATAAACAACTACCTTATAGATGTATCGGTATCCTTCCTCCAGAGTATCAGTATAAAATATTTTTCCATCTTTTCCGAAATATTCCGAATCATATTCCAGGGAAATATCTGCAACTCTTTTAAATGTAACCGGGCAGTTCTTACAATCAGACTCTGAAACCATTTTTTTGGATCTAAAAACATAAAATCCGCCTAAATCTAATTTTTCTTTTGGAATAGACCAGGTCAGCTTAAGCCTGTCTCCATCTAAACTATAACTCAAATCATCTACTATAGGAGGCTCTTCCTGGAACGGTGGTTTAGGGGGAGCTTTTTTGCCGCATCCGGACAAAAAAACAGAAAAAGCAACTATTATTAAAATTTGAACAATAATACTTCTGCAACAATAATTATACATCTTACTCTTCATCCTCAAGCTTTCTCTTTCTTAAGGTCCCCTTCAGCCAGTTTAATAGCGGCCTTGACATTTTTTGTGGCAGTTCCACCAGAAGATTCTCTACGGTCTATCATCTGCTTTATGGTTAAAATATCAAACACATCTTTTTTAAAAAGAGACGAAAATGGTTCCAACTCCTCTATAGTCAATTCATGGAGCTCTTTATTTTCATTGATAGCAAAACTTACAATATTGCCAATGCAGCTATGAGCCTGGCGAAACGGCATGCCCTTAGCAACAAGATAATCTGCCATATCAGTAGCATTTAAAAATCCTCTGGACGCGGCCTCAAGCATTGCTTCTTTTTTTATCTTAATGTTTGGAAGCATCTTCATATAAATTTCTACACAAGCCTTTAATGTATCAACAGCATCAAATAAAGGACCCTTATCCTCCTGCATGTCACGGTTATAGGCGAGGGGTAATGATTTCATAATACTTAACAGCGCTATTAAATCCCCAAAGACACGACCGGTTTTTCCGCGCACCAGCTCGGGCACA
>SDBT01018456.1_pt1 | contig 10965 bp, 11 predicted proteins | sample 2277101 | NCBI WGS metagenome assembly SDBT01 (sample SAMN10404973, study PRJNA504765) | marine sediment metagenome | isolation source: marine sediment core GS10_PC15, 103 cmbsf | place: Arctic Ocean: Southern Knipovich Ridge | collected 2010 | reverse complement strand
CGTAATATCTATCTCAATCCTGAGGAGCGCCAGGCGGCATTAGTCCTCTATCAGGCACTCAGTCTGGCTCAGGAGTTATGGTCGCAGGGCGAGAAAGACGCTGAGCGAATACGCCAAGAGATGGTAGCCCTTATTAAGGAACAGCCGCTGGCAGATATTGATTATGTCAGCATAGCTGATAATGAGACCCTGGACGAACTGGATACAGTCAATCCCCCAGCTCTAGTCTCACTGGCAGTAAAAATCGGCAAAACTAGACTGATAGATAATGTAGTGATGGGGTAAGAAAGCGTAGATGCTCTAGTTACGGAGATTTCGCAGGCATTTGCTGGACTGCGAGTCTGATAAAAAGTCCTGAAGTATAAATAAAAGCCTCTACCTCGTTACGTATTAGAGGTTTCTTCTTTTCACCTAGTTTGGCAGCGTGTCTGTAATCATTTGCATAATCAATATAGTCCTTCAGCATCTTCTTGTAGTAGTCACTTAGTTCCAATTTGCCAATGAACAATTCAGCGTTACCAGATAGGTCTTTATCCCTACCCGTAACAGCCTTTGCCAAAGCTTCAACAGCTTCGTAAATATCAGTAACAGTATCCCCTAATTTTTCTGGCTTCTGCATAGCTTCCAGGAAATGCCGCAATCCCTTTTCAAAGGGGACAAGAACATCTTGATAGCCTTTGACAGCCAACCACTTAAGATTCTCGTTGACTAAAGCTTCGTCTAGCAGCTTCGCTCCGCTCGGCCAGAACGCTCCATCTCGCCACTCTATACCTAAATCAGTTTCACTCAAAAAGATTACGTGTTTTATTGAATTATCCACCCGTTCAGCGTATCCATAATAGTTGGGGGAATTGTTGTATGTCTGATACAAAGCTTCTAAAGCCTGAAGACAACTATAAAAATCAGTTCCTGCATAACTGCTAAATACTTTGTTCCATTTGTATTCCACACCTAATTTCATTGCCACATCAATAAGTGCTTCTCTTACATAAGTCGGTTTATCACCTTCTGTCTTTAATATTTCTAAATCTGGAATAATTCTCTGAATCACGCTTATCGCCCTATTTATAAAGCGTTCATACACATCATCTACACTTAATTTAATATTGAACCGTTGAAGGAAATGAGGTATATCGTGTTTTGATTCTTCCGTCATAAATTCACCGCTAATATTGTTCATTGCAAGTATAGTGCCAAAATAGTAACTTTTCAATATGTGTTGACTATAGAATTATATTATCTACCTATTCTCTAATCAGCGCCATCATACCCAGCATTGCCAGGAAGGCAAGAGTGGCGCCAAAATAAAAGGGAGCCGCCGAGCTGAAAGCCTGCCAGAGCCAGCCAGCGAGCAGGCTAGCCGGCAAAAGGGTAATGCCAACTACACCGTGATACAACCCGTAGGCAGTGCCTCTCTTCTCCTCAGGAACTAAATCAGCGATGAAAGCTCGCGCCACCCCTTCTACTATTCCATAATAGATTCCATAGCCGGCAAAGAGCAGCCATATCTGCCACGGACTTGATGCCAAGGCAAACCCAAGATAAACCAGAGCATAAATAAGCCAGCCCAAGGTGATAACCCGCTTTCTGCCCAGCCTATCTGACAGCATACCCGCTGGCAAAGAAACAGTTGCCTCGATAACATTAAGCAGGACAAGCATTAATACCACTTGAACAAGGGATACCTCCAGGTTCTGTGCCCGCAGTATCACAAAGAAATCGCTGGAATTACCCAGGGTAAATATAGCCATAATGACCAAAAATACCTTGAACCGAGCATCAAAGCCGGTCGTTAGTCCACTTAGGTTCAATCCAGGGCGAGAACTACTCCCTGGTAGGGTTTTTCTCCCCTTCTCATGCACAAAAATTAGCAGCACTAATACTGCCAGCACTGCCGGCGCAATGCCTACCAATACTATCCATTGATAGGTTTTTAGACTAAGTTGCAAACCTCCACCCTGGACAAGATAGATAATAATAGCGGCTATAGCCAGCCCCAGGACAGCACCGAAAGTATCCATAGCCCGGTGCAAGCCAAAGCCCTTACCTCTCTCCTCAGCGGAGACAGAATCGGCAATCAGGGCATCGCGTGATGAACTGCGGATGCCTTTACCAATTCGGTCGCTGAATCTAACTCCCAGCACTGCACCCCAGCTAGTAGCCAGATACATAAAGGGCTTGGCTATAGTAGAAATGCTGTAACCTAATACTGTTAGAGGCTTACGCCTACCTACTTTGTCGCTAATCCAGCCACTAAATATCCTGAAGATAGCATCAACGCTTTCCGATAGCCCACCAACAAGACCGATGACAGTGAACGGTGCCTTCAGCACATTGGATAAAAAGAGGGGGACAAGGGTAAAAATCATCTCGCTTGAGATGTCAGTCAGCAGGCTGACCATACCCAGAAAGAACACATTAGGGTTAAGACTCCAGATTCTCTGGCCGCTCGTATCAGCGTTTAATGGTTTCATCAATATTTGCTCATTATATCACTCTTCCGGCTAACAAGATAAGCCTGTAAAGAGTGTTTATTCGCCTCTGGCGAGGGGATAGGAGGGGTGGGGTTGCTTGACACTTATATTGCTAACAGCTACAATATTTTCAGTGCCGAGGTAGCTCAGTCGGTAGAGCACTGCGCTGAAAACGCAGGTGTCCCCAGTTCGATTCTGGGCCTCGGCACTTCTTCTTTTTCAGAGAGTCCGTCAGCCTTTTCTGGGGGTCCGTCAGTCGTGTCCGCAGGTGTTGGATTGGCGATTGGTAATGCTCTAAACTGTCGTCAAAACTGACTGATTCAGTGTATGTCTGTACCATCGTAAACGATTTCCAACCGCCCAACCACATAATATCTAGCGAGTCCACATTGTTTCTTTTCAGTATCGATGCAAAGCCACGTCTAAGAGTGTGCGCATTACATTTCACGCCGCTTGACTTCTCCAGCCTTCGGAGCGTTGAGACAATGCCACTTTTCTTAATTCCCCAAATCGAATCACCGTTTGGGTTATATTCGTAAACCAGTCTTTGGGCAAAGCCTCAGTAGCTGTACTGAAAGGCGTAAGAATTTCACGGCCACCCTTGGTAGTGGCTTTAATGAATGAGCCCTCAGCAAGCTGGAGGGCACTCGAGTGTTGCCTTCATCATGGATGTCTACAGCCACGTTGTGCCCGGCCTGCAGGAGGCCGCCACCGAGCGTTTCGACCGGTTTGTTCTACCCGGGATTACTGGAGTAAAAGATGCTGTCAAACCGGTGAGCGTGAACCAAGCGAGGCGTGTTGCCATTATGTTGCCAAAAAGCCGGCGGGAATACATAAAAAGCGGTATTTCGAGTGTGAGCCGCAGAGGACTCGAACCTCTAACCTGCTGATTAAGAGTCAGCTGCTCTTCCAGTTGAGCTAGCGGCCCACGAAGCTAGATTGGGGTCTTTTGCTTACATCTCGGGGTCTTTTGCCGACATTTTGCCGACATTTTTTCTCTCGACCAAGTTATCAAAGCGCTCCGCTGCTTTCTCCTGTAACCCAGGCAAGACATGGCTATAGGTATCAAGGGTAATGCCAATGTTTGCGTGCCCCAGCCTTTCACTTACTATTTTAGGGTGTATGCCGCCTTTTAGCAAGAGGGTAGCATGAGTATGCCTGAGGTCATGAAAGCGAATATGAGGCAGCCCTGCTTTTTTAAGGACTCTAGCAAAGGTATGGCTGACCACCCCTGGGTCAAGAGGCTTACCATCAGGATGGCAAAATACGAGGTCGCTATCAACTAAAGATTCCCCTAATAAAATTCCTCGCACATTTTGCTCGGCTTTATGGTCACGCAGTAACAGTGCCAAAGAGGGTGACAGTGCTATCCGGCGCCGGCTGTGAGAACTCTTTGGCTTTACCATTTTGCAAACCCCGGAGCGCTTATACAACGCCTGGACTACAGAAAGAGAAGCCATATCGAGGTCTACATCGCACCAGCGTACTCCCAGAACCTCCCCCAAACGCATCCCAGTGTATAGGGCTGTGTAAAACAGCACATAGTAAGGAGTCTCACGGGCAACCTCTAGGAATTGGGGAATGTCTTCTGGGACCATGGTTGCCATATTCTTTTGCTCAGGACGAGGGGAGTCTACAGCTTCGGCTACATTGCGACCTAGTAGCCCCATCTTAACAGCGTGGCTTAATGCCTCAGATAGAATCCTATGGTGATACTGGACAGTTCGAGCAGAGAGGCCACCTTTTTCATCAGTGCGACCATCTGAGAGAGCCTGAGCATAGTATCGTTGAAGGTGCTGCGGTCGCAGCTGGGGTAGAGGTATTACCCCTAGGGCTGGGATAAGATGACGCCTTACCTCAGATTGATAACTTTGTGCTGTCCTGAGTGAGCAATTCGTTGCCACATAGCCACCAAGCCAGTCGCCCAACCATTCACCAAGGGTAATCCGCTTTGGCTTGACGTAGCTTCCCCGCTCGATACTGACCAATAATTCGGCTAACCGTTGCTGGGCTGCCTTCTTAGCGCCTTTAACACTTTCAAAGTGTCTTAAGCGTTTGCCTGTTGCCGGGTCTCTACCAGCATCAAGGCAGATTTCCCAACTACCTTTACTTCTTTGTCTAATGCTCCCTTTCATTGCTGTCTCTTTCTTCAAGTTTTTAGAGTTACTATGCAGGACATAGTTTACACTGAGTGCTAAGTATCAAAGGGCGAAGCCTAAGCGGGTCTAACATTTCTTCGAGTTCTTTGATCCTTTCTTCCATTACATTGACCTGCTTGGCTACTGCTAGTGCCGTCTCTCCTTCGCACAAGTTTTCAGCTGGTCTCTTACATGCTTTTGCTACCTCCTCAGCTAAATCCGCTTCAGTGAATATAAGCCCTAAGGAGAGCCGATGTTTGCCAAAGGTAACGTCAGTGAACTCACCACGCTGCAGAGCTTCTACAACAGGGAATCCCTGGTCTGGTTTGGTCAGTATGCCATCCTTCCATACAACGTGAAGCACCCCCTCTACCATTAGTTTCAGTGAGTCTTTATTTCTGCTTCCTTCCACTATTCTTTTTGCCAGCTTTGGCTCAAGCATGTTCGGCAATTCATTGGCTTCTTCACCGAGTTTAATGAGAGCTTCCCTATTCATGTCCCAGGCTTGCTCCCATTCATCTAAGGCTTGCCAGTGTACCTCCCCATAGGTATGAGCTTTAAGGGACTCAAAGAGCGTCTGATTCTGGTGGTACACCCGCCGCATTCTTTTCCTCCTACAATTATTATTCCCCTGCTATCGGGATGAACCTCGGATCATTCTAAGCCAAAGTCCCCGTTCCGAGAGCGGAAACTATCGGCAGGTCCTTCATAGCCATCAACCCTGGTGGGGCGCCTATAACCCGTTTCGCAGAGTTAACAACCATCGCCGCAGCAGCTACGTCGCCATGGGTACCTCCTTTTTGCCTTTTTTCACTCTCACCCCATAGTGTCCGACACCACCCCTCAATCTTGGGTCAAGTATATCTCTCACCGCATCGCCAAACATATTTATACCATAGACCACGATAGCCAAGGCCAGGCCAGGCCATATAACCATCCATGGGGCTAAAGGGATGATTTATTGAGCACTTTGCGCTTTCTCCAAAGCCGCCTTTCTACCTAATCTTCAATATCGTTACCGTCGCTGGCTCCCTTTTTCTCCTTCTAAACAGTCATTAACACTTCTAGCCAGCTAAACATGTGCATTTATCCTCAACCGGCTAGAACGATTAAGAGTTTTGCTGGTTTTTGACAAGAAGAAAGAGGAGGCCTACTTATCTACTGATAAGGCTCTTAGCTTTCCTAGCCGCCTCTACAGCATCCTTAGCATAGGCATCAGCCCCAATCTGGTTGGCAAAGGATTGTGTCACCGGAGCCCCGCCAACCATTATCTTAACCTTATCCCTCAATCCGGCAGTCTTGAGGGCTTTTATAATATCATCCATTACGGGCATTGTAACTGTCAATAATGCTGATAACCCAAGAATATCAAAACTACCCTCCTCGATTACGCTACAGAACTTTTCTGTGGGCACATCAGTGCCCAAATCAGTCACCTCCCAGCCATTTTGCTCTAGCATCATTCCCACGATATTCTTACCAATATCGTGTGCATCACCCTCGACCGTCCCTACTACATATTTACCAATGGGAGGGGCCTTGCTCTTTGATAGCTCAGGTCTTAATAATGCTACTGCTGCCTTCATGGTATTTGCCGCCATCAACAACTCAGGGAGGAAGATTTCATCTTTTTCGAATCGCTCGCCTATTATTTCCATCCCGGGTAAGAGCCCCTTACCAAGTATTTGCGTTGCCGATATTCCCATATCCATGGCTTTCTTAATCAGTTCAACAGAGGCATCGCTATCTCCTTCTACGACAGCCTTAGTTAGTTCATCAAAATTAACCATAGTTCCTCCCTAATCATTATAATAATTCATATTGTAGTGTAGCCTGCATTCACGCTCATATCTCTTCATATACTTCTACTTCAATTTAAGTTATGCCTTTGCTTCCCCAAAAAAAGGTTCTGCTGCCATATTATTGTATAGTATACTTCCCGGAAAATCTGGAACATGCTCTTCAACCGCTTTGGCATGCTCATCGGTAAAGGTATCGATAATCAAGGGCTTCTCAGAGTTTATTCCTAGTAAGGTTTCCATTAAATCCTCAACCGTGGGGCCATTGGGGTCTAGGCATACTTCTAAGGCGCTAATGGTGCTTTTCTTAGAAAAATCCCTCCAATTATAGACGGACATCACATAGCCCGAATGCATATGGAAGGTTGAGTAATCAAAGGCATCCACTTCTTGCACATGATAGGGAAGTAAGAACTCACTGTATAATTTAGGAGAAACAAGAGCCGCTTCATCCTCCTGAGCCTTTATGTTTAAACCTGGAGCCCAAAGCCCAAAGCTATTGCAATACCCCCCCTTAAATCCTTTCGAGCGCTCAAGCTGCATTTTGGCCGTCTTTATATATATCTTAGCGCAGAAATCAAGTAACTCGTTCAGGAAGTCCTTATTATCGGCAGGCTTCAGCATTCGCCCAATAAAGTTTTCGTGGCCGAGTAGAGCACCCACCATGTCACCTGGACCCCGCATCAGAGTATGGGCTAGGGGAAACTTGGCACCTAAAGCCTCAGCTAATGCTTGGTATCCATCACCCAGCTTTTTGAACCACACATTTTCGGAGAGGTTATCCAAAAGGTAGCGAAGGTGCTGGGGCAAGTCGCCTGGTTCTATATCGGCTGGGTTGGCCACCATGCTTGCCCCCCTACCCAAAGAATATAAGTGACAACCGATAATAGCCTCTATCCAAGGAACAACATCAGCAAATGATATACATTGAAATACATCTCCATTCAACAAGGGGCGATCTTGATAACCGCGCGTAATGTCATTGATGAGTTTCTCCAGGTTTAACATTTCAGGAGTAAACTCTCCTTTTATATTCTCATCACGTATGCGTGTTCTGAGAGGGTCCGGGACATGATCTAGCTCAGTGCACTCAGTGCGTAGTACTGTCCCCGGTGAGTTATTCCAAAAGTGGCGATGCGACTGAAACACACCTATTTCTTTATCGAGTTTCCTTTTTTCTGACAATTGCTATTCCTCCTTTTTTACCTTGGCTTCTTTTCTCACTCTCACCCCATAGTTCACCACCGGAGCGAGGTCCTGCTAAAGAGCACTACTACTCTAAAAGTTATGACATACCTACTTGAAATATTTTAGCCTGGCTATAGAGTTATAAAACCCGATGAATTTTTCGTAGTCCAAATAATAACTTTTGTAACTACCATCCTCCATCCTTGCCCATGTTTGGCAATTTCTTCTTCATTAAGTTCGCTTGTTGCCATGTCTCTCCTAACGATGTGTGCGCCAGTTCTTGTCAATGTTGAACCTAAAGTCACAGCCGTCTGGAGCTTGGGTCACCTGGTCTATCCACAAGGAACGATACCCCACTTCGTAGGTTGGCGGAGCAGGTTTCCATGCCGCAAGCCTGCGCTGGATCTCTCGTTCGTCCACCAGGAGACTCAGCTTGCCGGCTCCGGCATCTAGTTCGATCATGTCCCCATCCTCGACGATGGCCAGGGGCCACCTATCGCTGCTTCCGGTGCCACATGCAGCACGACCGTTCCAAAGGCTGTGCCACTCATTCGATGGTCTACCACCCGAACCATGTCGCGCACACCCTGCCGTAACAGGTGGCTCGGCACTCCCGTACCGCCGCCCTCGGGCATGCCTGGTGCACCCACTGGCCCCTTGTTGCGACCCACGATGACATGGTCAGCCGTGATGTGAGCGAAATCGCGGTCTATGTCATCTTAGTTCTGGCTGCGTAGAATAGCCGCCGGCCCCGTATGTCGCAGAAGGCTTGGCGAGGCTGCCGAGGTCTTGATCACGGCGCCATCGGGTGCTAAGTTGCCACGCACCACGCGTATGCCACCGTCCGCCTGCAAGGGGTCCGAGAGGGGTTTTATCATGTTCCGGTTCTTTACCTTAACACCTTCCAAGTTTTCCGCGAGGGTTTTGCCGCTAGCCATTCTCCTTTCTGGTCTAACTGTTTTAGTTACCACATTCTTGGGCCACTGCCCCCGGTGCCCGAGACGAAGATGAAGTCTCCGGCTCTTACTGCTGATGAAAAAGGCCGGTCCGCTGTATTAGGCATGATAATGGCCTTTCTTTTTGTCATGACTAGGCTCCTTTCATTTAGAATTTTTATTCACCCGGTAATTGCAGTATAAAGGTGTTCACCAACAGTTCTAGCTACTTCTTCATCCAAGTTGATTGAGTTAATAAGCACCAGACCTTTGTGCAAAAGTCTATTATAGACATAGATACTTGGCTCACCGTCCTTTAACCTCTGTGATACTTCAGCCGCGCTCCTTCCCACTGCCTGTTCATCTATTTTCACCTCAAGCACAGGATATTCGCCCCCGCCCTTTTCGCCCGTGTTGTCTTTGGTCATTCTCATCTCCACGCCAGCTATACCGTCAAGGCGTGTCCCAATGCCTTCCAAGAGTTGCCTCAGATGCTCTACCCTTTTGGCAACCTTCTTTTCAGTGAGGTCCTGTAGCGCCACCAGTAATCCTACAATTGCCTCCTTGGTTACCTTCATACCTCGCCCAATGCCCTGCTCCGGCTTGCCGCGGAGCCTTTCCTTGGGAATAAGCGATGCTGGTGGATTCCATTTATCAAAGGATTCCCAGGATACCAGCAGCTGTATAACCGCCGAGGCAATCAGGTCTCGGGGGCCGCAAAGAATACCGGATGCTTGAGGCCCGCGGATACCCTTACCACCGCTGAAACAAACCAAGTCCACCCCCATGTCAATAAACCTATGCAGGTTTTCTACTGGTGGCACATGGTTTGCGGCGTCGAGTATTACCGGGATGTTGTACTTCTTGCCTATCTCAATGACCTCCTCCAGCGGTGGTTGACTATCCGGGCAAGGAACATAGGCGATGGCTACCGTATTTTCCGTAATCGCTGACTCTATGTCCCATTTAGTGGTAGCAGTTGGCATGCCAACCCAAATCATCTTAGCACCGGCCGCCCAAATGGCATGGGTAAAGGTGGTAAAGTGGTGCCAGGGCATAATGACCTCATTGGGCATACCGGCGGTATCGGGCAACCGGTTCATTCTAGCTACATCAAAGCCAGCAATGCATGCCGCGGTACCCAAAGTAAGCGCTGCCGAAGCCCCAGCGGTAACAATACCCGCTTCAGCATGAGTTATCTGTGCTATTACCTTGCTGGCTGCAGCCTGAAGCTCATCTAGGTGCACCATTTCCCCTGCAGCTTCATTCATCGCCTCCAGAGCCTCTTCCCCCATCAAGGCGCTGCCATATATCGTAAACGTGCCAACAACATTGATGATAGGTCTCACCCCTAGACGTTCATAAATTGACGTTTTGGTTCCTCCTTTTCTTGTTCATTCCTGTGGTCTCACTAGCACTGCTCGTCACACTGCCTGTCCCTTGACATAGTTGATTATGGCGAATCTCTCCCCTATCCGAATTAAAGCACTGACGTTTGTTTAGCTCAGTTGTCTCTTAGTTTAGTCAAATAATCTATGACTTCCGTAACATCCACCACATCACCGAACTTAGCTATATCAAACAGGTTCCACTCGTGAGCCGCAGCAGCACGATCTTGAACGCATTGTCGTGGGATGATAGGCTTAAATCCGTAATTGCGTGCATCCGCCACCGTCGCCCGTACACACATGCTAGTTGAACAACCAGTAACAATCAGCGTATCCACACCGCGCTCAACCAGATACGAAACCAGAAGGGTACCAAAGAAAGCACTGGCGTTTTTCTTACGGATTATGAAATCTCCCTTCTCAGGTTTAAGGCGTGCATCAATGTCATGTGCGCGTGCATCCATAGCCCGATACTTGGCGCCACCTCCAGGGTGTCCTGGCATCGGTCCAGTATAAATGATGGGCACCCCTTTTGCTCGGCAAACAGGCAACAGCCGTTGGATGCCTTCCACTGCCCAGTCTAGCCGTGCTGAACCCCACGCGTATGCTGGGTCAGTCCAGCCGTATGCCATGTCAATGATGATTAGTACAGGTTTCTTGCCAAACCCACATTTCTTCTGGAAGATCCCATGCTCCCCATAATAATCCCTGACTGACTGAATAGCCTCCTGTACCGCTGTCATAATCACCCTCCTTATCCTCCTTAAAAATTTTAACTCTCGGCTATCAGCAACTACCTCATCCATCACCTCCCTTCCTTCTAAAGTGTGTTATAGCCTTTTTCACTTTTACCCCATAGCGCCCGACACTACCTCTCAACCTCGGATCCAGTATATCTCTCACCGCATCGCCAAACATATTTACACCATATACCACGGTCAGTGCCGATTGTAGTTGATTGGGCCTATTTCCGTTGATGGAGACTACGCCCGCCTTCTCATTAGTGGTTCTCCCTTTAGAGCCCCGGTATGCTTCCCTTTCTC
>SDBT01018455.1_pt1 | contig 10965 bp, 4 predicted proteins | sample 2277101 | NCBI WGS metagenome assembly SDBT01 (sample SAMN10404973, study PRJNA504765) | marine sediment metagenome | isolation source: marine sediment core GS10_PC15, 103 cmbsf | place: Arctic Ocean: Southern Knipovich Ridge | collected 2010 | reverse complement strand
AACTGAAAACCGGCGCCGATGGATTGAGAATGCACATCGCCCCGATTGAGGAGATATCTCTGCTTTATAAAAAATCATACTCTTATACCGACCTGGTTATCGGACAAAAAGATATCAATGAAATCATACAGCCACCACGGAGCAGACTTCTACACATTAAAGCAGAGTTTCTCCCTGTTGGAACCAATCCCTTTACAATCGTCGTTAACGGTCATAAAATCACCTATAATTCAGAATCAGACAGCGAGAACGAAACCTATCTTCCGCAGATCATTTCAAAACTGAAACTCGAATTTATTGTGGATATCAATTCCATTGAGGTATTTATCAATGATGGTCAGCTCATTAAAATAATTCCACACAATTCTGCAGCCAATGAGCCGGAATTATCCTTTGAAGGTAAGAGCCAGACAATGATTGAGCTTCTTGAGATACATGAATTAAAATCAATCTGGGGGACCGGGGAAGGGGTAAAAAGATGAAGATAATTACTTTTATTGTGCTCCTTTTTTCAGCAATGCTGTTTACACAATGCGACTCACCAAAAAAGGGATTGGAACAGATGACAACCGACAGGAAGCTGGAAGGGTACAGGGGCCAGCTTAACAAAGAGTGTATAACAATTGCCGAGGCGATGAAAACCGCGGGCTACAGTACCTATATGTCAGGGAAATGGCATGTAACGCCTTACAGATCTGAAAATTACTCAAAAGACAACTGGCCCTTGCAACGTGGTTTTGACCGTTTTTACGGAACAATACATGGAGCTGGAAGTTTTTATGATCCCAATGGTTTAACAAGAGATAATGAATATATATCCCCATACAACGACCCGGAATATTGCCCTGAAACCTTCTATTATACCGATGCCATTTCAGATCATGCCACCAGATATATCAGAGAGCATAATGCAGATAATCCTTTCTTTATGTATGTTGCATATACGGCCGCTCACTGGCCAAAGGGTATCAAAGAAAAAAATAAGTGGAGGAATACACCGGGTCATCTGGTTGATATAATGGCCACATGCATCGATATCGGTAAGGTATCTTATCCTTCTGAATTCAATGGCCATCAGATCATTCCCCTGGAAGGCAAAAGCCTGATCCCTGTTTTTGACAGGGATGAAATAGATGATCGCATGATTTTCTTTGAGCATTTGCGCAACAGGGCTGTTCGTGCCGGTAATTGGAAACTGGTAGCCAAAGGCCTGGAAGGACCCTGGGAACTATATAATATGGAGGCCTGGGAAGCATGGGCCATAAGGGCACATGTAAAACCATTCCCGGAATCGCGCAAAAAGAATTAGAAAAAGGCCCTGCCACAAATATTAATTTCACACTCATCTCAAGGAATAACAGCATGAAATACCCAAATATATTTATCCTCTTGCTGTTGCTTCTTGGATTTACAAATCCGCTTATAAAAGCTCAACAAACGACCCGCAATGCATCAGTAACGGTTGAGCGGCTGACGCTCTCTTTTAACGAACAGACAAGAATGTACGAATTGCATGACATCAATGAAGGAATATTGGTATCGGCAGGGATCATAAAGACCAAAATAGATGGAACAGTGGTCAGCACCATCAATCAGGAGATCGCATATGATATCCTGGCCAGTGAAGACGGACTTCTTTGCATTCAGTTCGGTGAACATTTTACAGTGAACGCCAGGTTGATCGGTGATACTGCAGTCACTTTCTCTGTGGAGGGATCCCTCACAAATGCAGTTCGGTTTACAGCGCAGGCCCCCTTATCTGACCGGACCATGGGATGCTTTTTGAAGAATGAGAAAGGCGCTGACAACTTCACCCTGATACAGACACTGGGGATTGGTGAAGTACCTGAATTAAAGTCCCTTTTTGATCCCGAAAAAGACCTGGCCCTGCAGGTCAGCTCTGACGGGCTGACCGGGTGGGAGCATTTTCATCAGTGGCAAATGGAAGCATCTGCCGATCCGGGTCAGACGTTATGCAGGATACATCTGCTCCGAAACTATTACAGGGATGCGTTGGGCATCTCCTATTATGCGCCCATAAAAAAAAGAGGTTATTTCAGGAAAGCTCCTGACCTTGCCATGACCTGGGTTGGAATTGAGGGGAAATTTAACAGGCCGGATTTCTCACAACGAACATCATGGTTATACCCCAACATTGACTGGGTAGCAAAAACCCTGTTGCCCTATGCCGGGGAGAAGGTTTTTCAGCTCGATGATAACTATCCCATCGATGATCCCCGGTACATGCGCGATATCTCTGACTATATCCGCAGCAGGGGTCTGATTCCCGGAATCTGGATTGCACCCTTTGGGGTTGCTCCGGCCAGTGACGAGAAGATACATCCGGAATGGTTCATACATAAACCCGATGGCAGTGCCATCACCACCTTTTCAGGTCTGAGCTACGATGATGTAAGACACTATTCTTCCACTGTATTGAATGTCAATAATGACGAGGCCGTAAATCAGTGGTTTGCAGGCTTCTTAAGCGAGGTCAGCAATCAGTGGAATTATGATTATTTTAAGGTGGATGGCATTCCAGCCATCCTGAAGGTCTATGATCAATCGGTGGACGGAGGCGGAGTGAACGGGGTTCGCAGGGGGTTACAGATCATTCGCTCTGTTGTTGGCCCGGAGAAGTACATCAATACTTGCTGGGGACTTCCGCTGGAAGGCATCGATATTGTAAATGGTTCACGAGTGGGGGGCGACACCGAACAGTTAAACCAGGTTGTAAGCCAGGTTGCTGTTGCTCAAAACTACCTGAATAATATCGCATGGTACAGCGACCCCGATGGTGCTGCCAACATGTATGCATCCTCTCCGGCACGTGCCCGTTTGAATTTCCAGGGCAGGACACTGCTTGGACAACCCTATGTTACGGATGATAACTGGACAAAAGTACCCGATGAGATTCTGTTTGTCTGGCAGAAAACATTGCCTACCATTGAGAGTTTTCCCCTCAATCTGTACCCGATTTCAGATCCCGATCAATATGATCACTTTAACCTGAAAATTCATAAGCCATGGGGTGAATGGGACATCGTTGGCTTGAATAATTATGAAAATATCGCCCGGCAGTTAACCCTTGACCTTGGTAAATTACCCCTGACTGCAGGGGAGGTATATGTGTATGACTTCTGGAACCAGAAATACCTTGGTACCCATGCCCGAAATGCAAAGATCAACAGGAATATGGAGGCCATAGATGCACACTGTTTCAGTGTTGTTCCGGTGCAACCGGAAGTGCCGGTACTCATCTCTACCAACAGGCATATTACTCAGGGTGGAATTGATATTGCCCGGATGAGTGTGATCAAAGAGAACGATTCCTGGTCAATATCAGGCAGATCCAATCACCTGATAAAAGATGATCCGTACGACATGGTATTTTTAACCAACGGCTTTGTGTTGGATCGGGCAACCGTGAACCACGGCTCCATCAATATCCTGGATAAAAAGGGTGTTGCCCGGATTCGCATCCTCCCTGATCAAACGGAAGTAAAATGGAACCTCACATTTACCCGGGAGAAGAATTTATCCGTCGGATTCGACGCTGAGCTGGTTCATCTTATACCCGGACAACCTGTGGAGATTCCCGTTGTCATCTGCAATGGCCATTTGGCCCGCTGGAAAGTCACCTCCTCCGATAAAAATATCAGGGTGAAAGAAGATCATGCCCGCTCGTTGATAAAGATTGATGTCGATGCTTCTGTTTTAAAGTGGGACAGCACATGGAGAGGTCTCCTGACACTTCAGTCAAAAGACGCAGAGGTGATTATTGAAGATATGATCATTGAAGTACAGGGTCCTGCCCGGGAAAATATTGCAGGCCGGGCAAGAACCTCTGCATCCACTATCTATTTTTTTGGAGACCAGAATGGTTATGGCCGTGCTGAAGGAGTGAATGACGGGCGTTCGTTTACAGCCTGGGAAGCCGCAGAAGGAGAGACAGATGGATGGCTGGAAATGATCTGGGAAAAACCCGTTACCTTTCAGCGTATTGTCATTGACGAATGGATGGAAAGTGGAGGTGCCATACAATCCTGGAAACTGGAGGCAGGATATAAGAAGTCTGCATATACACCCAGGGGAGCATCCGAACAGGTTGTTACCTATGATCCCGGAAAGGAGAGTATGGAAGAAATTGCGCTGGGTGAGTCTATTGGAAGAGGGTACGTTATTGAGCTTGATAAACCGGTGACTGCAAACGTGCTTAAAATATCCATCCCAAAAGCAAGTAAACGTCCGGGAATCTGGGAAATCGAAGTAAACCCGCCAACTCAGGCCAAATAAGATTTATCCTGGCCCCCCGGAATCTTTTTCAAACCAAAATCACCCGCAGCATTAGAGAATACTCTCTGTTAATCCTCTTTTTTCAGCGTAGTGAGATAGTAGTCATACCTCTCCAGCAGTTGATCTTTTATCTCAAGATAATCCGGGTCATCGGCCAGATTTTTGGATTCCAAAGGATCTGCCTCAATATTATACAACTCCTCAACTTCAGGTTCCGCATTCGGGTATCGTATATATTTCCATTTATCTGTTCGCACCCCCCTGCTATCGGGAATCGGATTTTCCACATCTATAATATCAACATGTTCCATGAAAAAATCAGTACGTGCTGGTGAATGCTTTCCTCTGAGGAGGGGATAGAGGCTCATTCCATCCATTTCAGATGGAATCGGGACTCCAGCAATATCCAGAATGGTTGGGGCAATATCTATATTCAATGCAAGTTTATCGAGCTTTGCGCCTTTCATCTTACCTGGTATACCTGGCCCCTGAATGATAATTGGAACACGTATTGATTCTTCATATAAAAGCCACTTGCCTCCCAGACCATGTTCTCCCCACATATAACCATTGTCTGAAAGATAGATAACAAATGTGTTCTTATCAAGGTTCAGTTCCTCCAGGGTTTGCATGATCTGTCCCACAGACCGGTCCAGACTTACTACGCAGCGAAGGAAATCCTTTTCAAAACTGTTCTTTGTGGCTTCATCTTTCCTCTCATCAAAGTAACACCACCTGTTCAGTGAATTATTCATTACACGAGATGACATGGCAAGATAGTCCTCAGGTGTATCTGTCTCTCTTTTAGGAATCACAACATTTTCGAACAGATCCTTATCCCGCTCGTCTGGCTGATATGGGTGGTGGGGTGATTTAAAACAGACCGTCAGGCAAAATGGCTTTTCAGGGGTACAGGATTCAAGGAATTCCCTGGTTCGGATCGCCAGCCACTCCGAATTGTGAATTTTCCCACTGTCAGTATCATGAAAATAGGCCCCTTGATTTGCCCAGGCATTAAACAGATCAAATACATCTTCTGTGCCTTCAATTCCCATACCCCACTTGCCCAGAATCCCGGTCTTATACCCATTATCATGTAATAAAGCTGGATAGCATTTGCTTAAAATCTCCGCTGCTATCGGGGTATTGAAATGGTTCATGCCATGTGTGCTCGCATATCTTCCGGTCATAATACTGGCCCGCGATACAGCACATATGGGAGATGTGACAAATGCATTTTCAAAGTAAACACCCTGTTGAGCCAGCTTATCCATATGAGGGGTCTTCAACTGCGGGATCAGGGGATGATCGGCGTAGCTTAACTGATCCCATCTCTGATCATCAGCAATCAGTACCAGAATATTTGGTTTTTTACCTTTGCGACTCTCCGGTACCCTTTGACAACTGTTAAAGCCGGCGATTACTATGGTTGTAATTAGTATTCTAAAGCAGATTTGCATCATAAGATCAGATGATTAATAGATATTCGGATCGCTTGTCAGAATTTTGATGAGATAAAATTATTAAATCCCCCGGACTTTAGCGCAGAAAATGGGCTTTTGGATATTATTGTCAGGATAATTATTTTTACGATATCATTATGTACCGGGTTTTCACGATAATCTGAAGACCTCTTTTAATAATCAACATGAATATCAGCATGAAACATCCGGGTTCAGCTTTGCCTGCCAGTTGTTGGGGATTGCTCTTTACCTGTTTTATAATACCCTCATCATTTGCTCAGCCTGATTCGTCAGGTTCCGGGAATTGGATCGGTGAGGATATGATTAGCTGGTGGCCTTTCAATGATGAGACAGAACATTTCGTTCTTGATGAAGTCCAGCAGAAAAAAGACTCAGTGTATGGTAATTTTGAATATGTCCCAGGCATCCACGGGAATGCCATAAAGCTGGATGGATTTCGCACATATATAAGAAGGGATCCCTATATTTCGAAAAGTCTGGCAGGCGCTTTCACTGTTGAATCATGGATTGCCCTGGCAAGCTACCCATGGTCATGGTCGCCGGTGATCGATTGTTCATACCCCGAGATAAAAGGCTTCTTTTTTGGAATTGATCCAGAGGGTCATGTCGGTTTTAAAATTGCCGCAGGCAGTTTGTGGTATGAGGTAGCTACCGCAGCGAAGATATCATTGAAAGAGTGGACACATATTGCAGCAGTTTTTGAGCCAGATGAAAAGATCACTCTCTTTATAAATGGAGAGGAAGAGGCTTCAGTTGAGATCAAGGGTAATTATGTCCCTTCACGATATGGTTCTCTTACAATTGGTCGGAATAACAGGTCTCAGACATGGAATGAATTTCAACTGACCACAAAAAATATCTATTTCTTCCTGGATGGTATTCTGGATGAGATAAAAATATCCGGCGGGGCAAAAACTGAAGCTGAGATAAAAGGAGGGTATACTGGTGTATCAGACAAACCCGTTCCAGCACTGAGCAACCGGGAGCATCTGCCTACAGGTCCTGCAGGATCTGGAAGCTTTGGCGCATTTTATACCAAACTTGATTATTATAAGGAGTGGGATAACTTATGGCGGGTAAGTGATGTGCCTGACCTTTTTGTACGATTCGATCAATCGCCGGTACAACTGGTATTCTGGCGAGGTACAAGCTTCGTTCCATGTTGGGTCACGGAAAACGGGATCTGGTATCTGAGCGAGTGGCTGGAGACATGGGGCAGTGACGTGGTAAGTTGTGCCGAACCGATCATGGACCGGCAGTGTCGGTACTCACATGTAAGACTTATTGAGAACACAGAGGCTCGTATTGTAATCCACTGGCGCTATGCCCTTTCTGATGCATTTTATGATTTTGCAGCTGTTGGTGATGACGGCAGGGGTGAGTGGTGTGATGAATTCCATATTATTTATCCCGATCAGGTGAGTGTAAGAAGGATGGAGTTGCACTATTCCCGGCCTGAACGTAAACACGATTGGGTTGAACAGATCGTTGTCCTGCCTCCGGGAAAATATCCGGACGATGTAATAGAGAAAGAGGGTGTCTCTCTTGTTAATATGAATGGTGAGGTGCATAAATATTCATGGCATGATGATATTGAGGTAGAGATGCCCGAGCCTGAAGGAGCAAATATGTCCTACGTTCATCTTAAATCAGAATACCGGCCATTTTTTATTGTATCTCCTGATCCTGTTGAAACGGTGGAAGGAAAATGGGATTCTCCATTCTTCAGAACCTATGCCTCAAATATGGGCAAGGGGTACAGGCCGGATCCAGCTCCCTCTGTATACGGTTGGTGGAACCATTGGCCTGTAGCACAGGTTCCGGGAGATGGCCGGTGGGTAGTTACCCCTGATCGCCCAAGTCATTTTAATCTTACAACATTTGTGCAGTGGGAAGACTATCAATACACAGACCAAACACGTACAAGGGTAATGCTGCAGGGAATGACCAACAAGGATGCTGATGAGCTGGTACCGCTGGCTGAATCATGGCTTCATGCCCCCAAGATGGAAGTTCTCTCAGACGCATACTCAGGCGGATCTTATGATCAGTCAGAGCGGGCATACCTTATTGAAATGGCCAACCCTGGAAATCTGAATCCACTTGAGATAAAGGTCGAAGCTTCTGAAGAATCACCCCTGCTGAACCCGGCCATAATTATAAAGAACTGGGGCAACCAGCTGGCAACACTCTCCATTAATGGAAAGAGTATTCCGCATGGTGAGGATTTCAGACAGGGTATCCGAAAAGGTCCCCTTGGAGAAGATTTGATCATCTGGATAAGAGCGGACAGGGAAAAAACCCTGAATATTATATTGGGACATGGCACCGGTAAATAACTGGGTTAGGATGCAAATACTGGTAGTCAGGTTCGGTTGATCTCACTGGATATCTTTGAGCTCAGGAGTGCATGGGATCATAAATAAGTGCAAGATTATCCATCATGTTTTTTTATTCCTTCAGCACCAGTGTAGGATCCAAAGCATAACGGCCAAATTCCTTTCCATAAACAGCAATACCTCCATATCCTTCAGTTTGTATCTTAACGAGCAATTCGCCCTGCTGAAGTGCACTTTGCAGAACTCTTTTTTCAAGGGGTATTTTGATCAAATAGCCGTAAGAACCTGCTTCCCTCAGTTTCCTGTCTTTCAGTTGATGATGCCAGGAGAGCACTCCACGATGATCTGCCGGGTCGTCCTCCAGGGTAGTGGTATAGACCTTCTGGCCATTCATGCTTATTGAGATCTCAGATGGATGGAGCTTTTCATCAGTCATCGGATAGGAATTTGGATTTGCACTTGGGGCTACTGTTGAACCCAACATAAATTTCTGGTTTGTATCATACTCTTTTTGGTCTTTAACAAAAAATTCTTTTGCAGAGACTTCCACCAGAAAGAAGGCTTCTTTAATGCCCCTCGGGTTTATATCTTCCGGAATGGAAATAGAATACTGAAAGAAACCTTTGCCTGCTCCGTTTACTTTCCTGCCATCAAGAACATTCCACTGCATTTTACTCCACTCGGCCATTGAAAAATTGTCTGCAGGTGTACTTAACACAGTAACATCGGGTATATTTTGGTCTGATACGATTTCAAAATGCATGAAATTTCTGTGCAGGATCTTTCCATCCTGACCGGTTACTTTCAATTGCAGCGTTGCCACTCCGGAAATGTCCGGCACCTGAATAATAAGCGGATCGAGTGCTTTCTGCATCCAGGGTGAATATGCCACTTTCAGGTTGCCTGATTTATTCTTTTCCGTTTCTCCAATGTAGTTTGTGGTAGTAAGCTCATAAGAGATGTTCAGATCCGTGCCAAATTCTTCTCCCGTCATAACCGACAGATAAAGGGGTACTTCCACGTTTTCACCACCTTTTACTGTTTTGCAGATCTCTATCCCGGTAGAGAGGTAGACAGCAGAATGTAAATCATTAAGACTCATTCCTTCGACGATCGCTCCCAATCCAGTTTGTTTCTCAGTTCGGTCAAATCGCCAGTATCCATTCCATTCATTGATGACGTCATGGTGCTCGGTATACAACCAGCCGCCTACTTTCGGATATTCCCTGAATGTATTGATCATCCTATGATAATCCCAGCTCCAATCTACATCACCGGTACTCCCTTCGTAGCCCCAGACATTTCCACATTCCGAGTTGATATTGGGTTGATTTCCCTGCTGGAATCCATCTTCAAAATTGAAGTTGCTGCCCTCAAAAGTATTGTCTGTCAGGTTCTTTAAATAATCATCCCATTCCCAGCCTGGCAGATAGCTATGCCATGAGTTGATGTCGGTTTCAGTATGCCCCCGACCGCAGCAAATGGAATTATCTTCAGTTAACCGTGTTTGATCCAGGGATTTCGCCAAATAGTACATCGAGGCGACCCAGGCTTGTGTTTCGGGTAGATACTCCCGAATTGCCCTGTCATTTTCGTCTCTCCCCGTGACCGTATATAAACCCCAGGTTTCATTAAAGGTCACCCAGGAAAAGATGGAAGGATGGTTATAATCCCGCTTAATCATTTCACGTAGAGTATATTCAGATTCGGCCTGCATTTTTTTACCGGGTTCTCCCCAGCTATTGGGCAAATCTTCCATCACCAAAAGTCCCAGCTTATCTGCCCAGTACAATTTCCGGGGTACTTCTACCTTGATATGCGTCCGTATGCCATTTAATCCTATCGACTTGCTTCTCATGATTTCCTCCTGGATAAACTGATCATTGGGAAACGTATAAAATCCATCCGGATGATAGGACTGATCAAGTGCCATCTGCATATAAACAGGTTCATTATTGAGTGCGATATAGGGGTACCCGGTCCCGGGGAGATTTACCACTGAGATCTTCCTCATGCCGAAATACGTTCTCACAACATCCTCTTCCAACATGGCTTCAACTTCATATAAATAGGGATCTTCCAAATTCCACAAATGAGGATTGGAAATTGCAACATCAAACTGTATTTTATCCTTTCCTGCAGGAATGATCACTGAATGGTAAATTGGATCTCCGGGAGTCTTGATCGTCAAGGTTAAGGGAAGGTCCTGGTTTGCTGCTTCAGATAAATATGCAGTTACCTGCGTTAGATTGTTATCTATATCGGGGGAAAAATGAAGCGCGTCCAGGTAGTCATTGCCCCTGGCTTCCAGATAAATAGTTTGCCAGATACCTCTGGCATTTCCATAACCTTGCTTCCCATACAAGGTGAATTCACGACGGGCATCGTCGACCCGGATGACCAACTTCTGGGCTTTGCCATAAGTGATATGATCTGTTAGTTCAAAAGAAAAAGGTACGTAACCTCCCTGGTGCTTGCCTGCCAGTGTACCGTCAAGCCAGATGCTTGTTTCCCAGTCGGAGGCCCCAATCGTTAAAAAGACTCTTTTTCCTTTCCACCTTTGATCGACATTAATGTCACGCTGATACCATCCAATGTCTGCCTCATCTTCTAATCCTGACAAATTGGAGCCCCAGGGAAAAGGTACCAGGATGGTTTTATCAAATGCTGCATTCCCCTCAACCCAGCTCTCCTGGATTCCAACATCCAGGCTATCAAACGCAAAGGCCCAGTTGCCATTCAGGTTTTGCCACTGGTCTCTTTGAAAATCAGGCCGGGGATGTTCAGATAACGGGATTTCCTGTGACCAAATGGATGTATTCAGGAATAGTAATAAGGATAAAACC
>SDBT01018454.1_pt1 | contig 10966 bp, 11 predicted proteins | sample 2277101 | NCBI WGS metagenome assembly SDBT01 (sample SAMN10404973, study PRJNA504765) | marine sediment metagenome | isolation source: marine sediment core GS10_PC15, 103 cmbsf | place: Arctic Ocean: Southern Knipovich Ridge | collected 2010 | reverse complement strand
CCACAAGAGACATGCATCGGCATAAGGAGAGAACCGTGCCTGAATTCAATTACAAGAGCACCACGACGGTGCCGCCCGAGACCACTGCCGGTCAGATTATGAGCATCCTCGGCATGATGGGTGCGAACAACATCAACACGCAGTATGTAGAAGGCCACCTGGTTGGGATGAGCTTCTCTGTCGTCTTCGAAGATCAGAAGCTGCATTACAAAATGCCCATTCGCTGGGAAGCCATCTATGAGACTTGGAAGAAAGATAAAGAGGCCAAGTCCACGAGAGCACGGAAGAAGGGCTGGGAAGAGAAGCTCAAGAAGCAAGCGCGATGGACCTCGTGGCGCATTGCCTTGGAGTCATTGAAGATTCAAATGACCTTCGTCCAAACCGGTGCTCGTGATGCGAAGGAAGTCTTCATGTCCGACATGATCGTGAACGCCGAAGGCGAAACGCTCGGCCAGTTGTTCATTGAAGGAAGAATGCCCAAGCTTCTAACGACCGGACCCCAAGAATAAGAAAGAGAGAATACACATGAACATCCAGCCATCCAAGCCACTTCTCCCAGAAACTACCATTCGGAATTTGCAAAAGACTATCGCCTTCATGTCCACCGACGGCGCGTGGGCGAACGACACTGACCCGGTCCAAACCATGGATCCCAACGACCTGAAGGCCATGCTTGAAGAGGTCGTGGAGAGGCGCTCTTACGTGGATAAGTGCAAAGAAGAACTACGACTACAAGAAAACCTTCTCCTTGCCGAGGAGATTCTCCTATTTCAGCATCTGCAAAACCAGATGCCGTTCGTTCACGAAATGGACGGACAGAGCTTCGTCGTGACCACGAGACCGGATGCGGACGAAGTGTTGGGCGGGTCCGTTTCGAGCCGCCGCGTACACCTCCACCCCATGAAGGTCAGCCAGCAGGTTCTGGAAGAATTCGCTTCCCACACCTGACGGCATAACTCCTAGGTACAGTGTGGTGGTGTTTCGCCATCCTTTTTGTGCAGTAGTTTTCGTACCCATAGTCCTCACAAGGCGCCTGGCGGGGCCTGGCGCCTTGCGGGCACTAATTTCGAGTCAAGCTAGGAGAGAGAATGCCAAAGTGCCATTATTGTGAGCGACAAGACAACCTTCAACAGCAACTGTGTGGTTTTTGGTTTTGCTTCTGGTGTCTGCCGCGCGCTCAGGAGAAAGGGGCGTGGTACTGGACCGGCCCCAGTGCTCCGGCCATTGACGTTAACCTGCGCAATACTGATGATAATAACTACGTTATTCAAGACCTTAGCAATGAGAACCAGGTCATCGGCCAGATAGACGAGTGGGGCGCTTTTTCAATGCTGCACAATGAGGCCATTTACCTGCACGGCGGGCAGACTTATATGGTAGAGGAGCTGAACCTGGCCCAGCGGGTGGCCTATGTGCGGTCCGGCGACTTTGACTATTATACGATGGCGGTAGATCGCACTGACATCCGCCTGTTAGATGTGCCCGAGGAGCCGCCCATTGAGAAATCCTGGCGGATCAGCCCGGTAGGCTACGGGCCGGTGGAGGTCACCAGCCTGGTGTATATGTTCCGCAAGATAAAGTTCTACCAGCAGGATAGTATCGGCTTTGGCAATCTGGACCTGCCCGCTCAGACGCTGGATACGATGGCCATGTGGATAATCCCCCCGCGAGAGGTGCTGCGGCGCATCCGCAGTTTCCATCGCGATCCGGCGGAAGCGCTGCTGGGGGTAGCCAATGCTTTGGGCGGGGTATTGGGGCTATACGTAATCTGCGAGAGCAGTGATGTGGGCACCACCATTGATACCAGCAATCTGCTGTCCCCGGCCATTTTCATCTATGACCGCTACCCGGGTGGGTTGGGATTTGCCCGCAGGTGTTATGATTCAGTGGAGGACATCTTTACCGCTACTCTGCAGCTAATTGAAGAATGTCCCTGTCAGCAGGGCTGTCCGTCCTGTGTCGGATCACCTCTACCCCGCTTCCAGCCGTCGGCTGAGGACATAGACACCCGGGGCCAGGTGCCGGACAAGGAGGCGGCCCGCTGCCTGCTGCATGATATGCTGGAGCGTGAACCTTACCAGCCACCTGTGCCCGCCGGTTATGCTGAGGAGGCCCAAGCGGTGGCTCCGGCGGCCGATACTGGTGCCGTCTCCGGGCCGCCCTTAGAGATCAAGCCGCTGCCGGAGTATGTGGCCCGCAAGATCCGCAGCCAAATTCATGACCTGCAGCAGCGTCGCCGCCACCAGTAACCCATGCCCGAACTACCCGAAGTGGAAACCATCCGTCAGGACCTCACTCGTACCATCGTGGGCCATACTATAACTGCTGCCGAGGCCTATGATGATATGATACTGGTCAATACTAACCCCGATGACTTTGCCCAGCGGCTGACTGACCGAACCATCAATGATATTGCTCGGTGGGGTAAGGTTCTGATCTTTTGGCTTTCCGGAGACATCTGCCTGTTGGTACACCTGCGGATGACAGGCCGCTTGTACACGATAAGCGACCGGGAAGCTCTGCCTGAGCACACCCGTGCTGCCCTCAGCCTGGATGACGGTCGGCGGCTGGTATTCGTCAATCCTCGCCGGCTGGGCAGGCTGGAGATAGGCTCCACCACCGACTTAGGCTCTTGTCGGCTGCTGACCAATGTGGGAATAGATGCACTCAGTCCAGAGATGGACGGGAGGGCACTGGCAGAGCTGTTGCAATCTCATCAGATAGCCATCAAGCAGTTTCTATTGAACCAAAAATACCTGGCGGGGATAGGCAATATCTACGCCAGCGAAATACTGTTTCGGTGTCGCCTACATCCCGACTGCCCGGCCAACTCACTGACGGCTGCTGAGCAGCGCAAACTATTGAGGACAATGCGGCAGGTACTGAAAGAAGCTATTGATTATCGGGGGACAACGGTATCCGACTATCGGGACGGGGAAGGGAAGAGAGGTAGCTACCAGAGCCAGTTACAGGTCTATGGCAGGGAAGGTGAGTTCTGCTGCCGGGCGGGCTGTACTGGTACAATTGTACGGGTAAAGCATGCCGGCCGCAGCACTTATTTGTGTCCGGAGTGTCAGCGACTGAGTTGACCCAATAGCAACAGCCGCGATGCCCAGCCAAAGGGAATTATATACTTAACTCAACTTAGCCGTTGGTGCTTGTGGTAGAGTCGGGGAAGATTTTCCGGTGAGACGCGGAATTTAGTTCCGTGGTTACGTAGGGCCTTACTGCCAGGAGTATTTTCGCGAACATCAAAGTCTATAGCGATTCTGCCATTCACAAGGTTTTGTATCAACTGTGTCAGATGCAGCTCCTCATACAGGTCGGCACGGTCAAACTTGACTAGCCGCCCCTTGCGTTGGCCCTGCACTGCCACCAGTCGCCGTAATTTGCCGCCAGCGATGTTTAGAAGTGTGTCGTGTGTCCATGAGAGGACAGGGCCGCTGCCTTTCAATGGGCGCACGATTACTGTTCCAGCATCATCTACCACTGTAAACCTATCAGACTGGCCGAGGATGGTGTGGCGGAAACTAAGTCGGTCGTGGTCGTCTTTCCAGCCGTGCTTGCTTACCATGTACCGCATGATCCCGCGCGGCTCCGGCTCTTTGTGGAACAGGGTTATTAAGTGCGTCTGTGGAGTAAAGTATTTCACTTCCCAACCTATACAGTCGGCTATATCCTGATTGCCGGCTGTGAGTCCCAAGAGGTCTTCCAAGTAGTTGCCAGGGCCACCCGTACCATTGTAGCGGGCTACATCCCAGGGCATTTCCGACCAGCCGCTTTTAACAATCTCGCGTAGACGGGCTATCATCTCACGTTTGTTTTGTGGTGCTGGACAGTTGAGTCGCAGCGTCATTTCCTGAATAGTCCCCTGGCCGCGAGGATACGCTCCTTCGCCAACTTACAGTAGCCTTTGGAGAGGTCAATCCCTATCCATTCACGTCCGAGGGATTCCGCAGCAACAGCCGTCGTCCCGGAGCCCATAAATGGATCAAGCACGATTTGCGCATTACTCGCCTTGATGCACCGCTGTGCCAATTCGATAGGGAACGGGGCCGGATGCGGATTGTTGCTCTCTTGGGGTATACGCCACACGTCGCCCATTGCGTTAGCCTTGGGTGCAAGCCTGAACTCTGGTTTGCAAATTAGATAGATGACTTCGTAGGTCGGAAGGAAATAGCCGGGGTTGAAGTTGATTCCGCCGTCGCGCTGCCAGATAATGATTTGCCGCACAGGAAAGCTATTTACAATATCCGCACGGTCTTGGAGTTTCCCACCCTGAACACGCCACTTATGGTTGTAGAATATGGCCCCGTCCTCGCGCAACACGCGCATCATTGCAGTAAGACTGCGGCGCTGCCATGTAACGTATTCATCATGGGGCATGGCGTCGTTGTGCCCGGCGTAGCCCTTGATTAACGCAGCATTTTTCCACTTCCCGCCGCGCCCATCTTTTAGGCCGTTGCCCGTACTATTGCGGATATTGTAGGGAGGCGATGTTACAACAAGGCCCACTGAACCAACGGGCAGTCGATTCATAAGTTCTATACAATCGCCGCAGTGAACCTTGCCAACCCACTTCTCCATCAGCCCACGTGGAATGCGATTGACGGCTGCGGTCAGCAGTTCGTCCATCTCCATTGGGATGTGAACAGCTTTCTCGCTCATGCGATCAGCCCCTCATAGGTGAGCCGTAGACCCGGGGTGGATTCAAGCATTATATCTACCCGCGCCGAACCGCTAAGGTTGCTCATATTCCAACGCGCCTCGAACTCCGCAATGTAGCGATGAATGTGCTTGCCACTCATCCTGTGAAATATACCATAATGGCCGCGTTTTAGCAAGGCCTAAAATGATTCGATGCTATTAGTATGAATGTCACCCTTCACATACTCACCGGCAGAATGGTTCACGCTCTCATGGTTGTAGCCGTCCAAGCCATGATAACTTGAATGATCATTACTGTAGAGCGTGGCATCAAGGCTCACGTTCTCCGAGATGAATCTGTGTACCTCTGCCTTGCTGGTGCTGTCAATTAGCGCCGCCGTGGTGCGGCCAGCACGCTCACACGCGCCCATGACCGTCAATTTGCCAACTGTACCGCGACCGGCATTCTGCTTCTTGCTGACATGCTTGTTGCGCTCCTTCCCGCCAATGTAGGTCTCATTCGTTTCCACTATACCACCCATCGGCGCACCAAGGTCACCCATTACACTGGCTACCTCGCGTAGCCTGCCAAGCATGAACCATGCTGTCTTTTGTGTTACGCCGATTTCACGGGCAAGTTGTGTAGAAGGAATGCCCTTGCGGTTAGAGGTTAGCAGCCATACAGCAGCGAACCACTTGCGTACCGGTAGACGGCTTTCCTCAAAGATGGTGCCCTTGCGGACGCTGAATTGCTTCCGGCAGTCCGCGCACTTGTAGGTATGGCCACGCGTCAAATGATAAACCTTACGGGTGCTTCCGCAACAGGGGCACACAATGCCCTTGGGCCAACGGAGTTTCTCCAAGTGCAATATACAGGCTTCCTCGGTGGGGAAGGCTTCTACTAGGGCAAAAAGACTGTCATATTTCATGGTTGCGTTCCTTTCCCTCATCTTACACAACCATTATAGCACATCTGCCTGGTGGTGTCAAGTATATAATTCCCCAATCAAAGGGGCACCAGCCGCTCGAACATCCGCTCCATCTCGCCAAACATAGTGGGAAGTCGTCGGCGTTGCCATCTGATTAGTGGCATTTCCCCATTTCCTGCTTGCTATTGAAGTTTACCGCCAATACTCACACCGGCAATAAGCTTGAGCTTATTTAGATAAAGCAGGTTCGCCAGAAGTTCACTGCAATGCCTGATGGTAAAGCGCTTCCACCTCCCTGACCAGTCGTTGCACCCCATAACGGTTCAGTACGGCCTGGGCAGCCAAAGCTCTGCCACCTCCCCGGGCGGGCGAGGCAGACCATTTTTGGTGCAAATCATACGAGCGCAGCGATACCAACACGTCTTCCGACCGCAGGCGGGCCCCGGTGGCACTGACGGCTTCATATTCTGAGTCATCAGCGGGCACTGTCTCCAGCAGCTCCATCATGGCAGCGGTCATTGCCGGGGCGTCATAGGGATCCACGAGCTGAACCGCCGGCAAAGTGCCTAAAATCTCGACCAGCGCCTGGCTATTGGCGGCTATAACGGGAATATCAGCGGCTAAGGCTTGCAAGCCATAGATGGGGGTGGCGCCGGCATCGGTGAGCAGGACCACCAGGTTCAGAGTTAGGACCAGTTGGGCTACGTCGCGCTGGTTGCCCAGGAAAACGCAGGCACCGCTGATGCCCAGATCATGAGCTACCTGTTTCATCCAGGATTTCTGGCTGCCAGCTCCAATAATAGCGAACTCAATGTTGGGCAACTGGGTGCCAACTTCCGCCGCGGCCTCTAACAGGCTGCGTATGACTTCTTCTGGTGCTGGAAACCCCAGTATGCCCACTATGGCAGCGGCCCCATGTAGCCCCAGATGACGCCGCTGGGCCCCCACATCGTACAGCCGGTCTCTGCCGGTTGACCTGACAACGGGATAGACCACATCGGCGGCTCCTGCCACTTGAGGAAAAGCCGATTGGAGCAGGGCTTGTTCGGCGCGGGAATGGCCTATTAGGCGACTACAATGGGTCAATGTCCATTGTATAACCCTGCGTCTGACCCACGAGCCAACGCCACCCTGGTCAGTTAACCCGTCCACCTCATGCAGCGTGGTCATAATCGGCACCTGGCGGCCCCGGCCGGCCAGCAGGGCGGTCAGCGCCGCAGGCAAGGTATGGGCATGAATCAGGTGAATTGGCTTGCTGTCTAACAGTCGTTTTACTTGGCGGGCTGCTCGGCCACAGCCGATCAGCGAGCTGGTGGCGGGCAGAGGCAGGTTCACCCACCGGACTTGCCGTTGGCTCAGGCGCTGGCGAAAATAAGGCGGCAATGGCCCGGCCACCGTCACCTCATAGTAGTCCCGACTCAATCCGCGCGCCAATGCCGTCACTTCGTCACCAGCATACGGCTCGGCGGGGTCAACCAAATGTAGAATTCCATACTTTTGGGGCATAACTGGGTTCTCAGTACAGTATGTTAGGGTCTCAATCGGGTACGGGCCGAGAATCTATCTTTAAATTACTTTAGCCACGATCAGTCCCCCCATTACTATGAAAGCTATACCAGCTACCCAGCGCAGCAACTCACGAGGTAGAGTAGCCGCAAAAACTGTGCCCAGTACTACGCCCAGCCCGCTCACCAAACCCAGTGCCAGTACTGCCCCCAATAGCACCATCCATGGCGCATGGGTGAACTTGGCAGTTTGAGCAATCACAGCCAGTTGGGTCTTATCACCCAGCTCGGCCACCAATAGCAATAAAAATGTAGAAACAAACGGTTGCCAATTCATAGCAGAGAGCACCTTTCATTACGCTTTCACAGCTAAATCTCACTTATGGGGTATAATAACGACCTGTCCAGTCCTGATTGTCCAGGTACCGCTTGGCGTGGTTAATCCGGTCATTGTTGCCTGGATGGGTGGCGAACATTATCGCCAGGTCGTTGGGATCACGACCCTGGATCTCCTGGAACGTCTCCAGAACGGCTACCGCCGCCGTAGGATCATAGCCTGCTTCGTGGGCATAGAACATACCCATCCGGTCAGCTTCATACTCCTTATCGCGGCCGTAGTCCAGCACGACCAAATCGCTAATCAATCCCGCTATCTTAGCTACGTCCTTTTTCTCCCCCAGGAGCAGTTCAATAGCGATCTGCTGACCCAATTGCCGCTCCAGACGCCGCACCGCATGCTGGCGGGCCACGTGAGTCGTTTCGTGAGCCAACACCCAGGCCATTTTGTCCGGATCCCCCTTCAGCGCCTCCACCATCCCGCGGAATATGTAGACTCTGCCCCCGGGAAAAGCCACCGCATTGGTCTGGCTGTCGGCCAGTACGCGGTACTCATAGGGGTAGTTGGGCGGCTGGGCGACGCGGACAATATTGGCGCCAATTCTGTTGACCTCGGCGCGTACCTGCGAATTGGGGTCCCGCCCGTAGCGGGCTTCAAACTCATCACCGGCCTGGCGGCCGATGCGGATTTCCTCATCCCGGCTGATAAGCCGGTTACCCTTGCACCCGCTCAGGGTTGCAATCAGCGCCAACAGTACAACGACTACCACCAGACATAGATAGAGTCTGCGAGTCATATCCATCCCTCTCAACTTAAAGACGGAGGTGGGCAAGTGTCGTGTTCACTTATCATTCACGATTATGCCCGGGCCTAAGGTGAATGTCAAGATAGTGGTGGTATTGGGGGGTACTGGTGGGGTTTGAGTTCGGGTTTTATCACCTCGAGCAGGCTGACTTTTCAGCTCGGTTCTCAATTAGCATCTATCACTTCTTGGTGGCCAGACGCCGGATCACCTCTTCGGGGTTCTCTAAATCCCTGATAGCAATTTGGCAGAGCAAAATCTTCTATATCGCATTATCTGACCGGTCCACCGTTCTATGTTTTGCCCGGGCTATGTTCAATACGATCAATCCGATGATGGGATATCCTGTCATTATCTGCCACGCAATACCCATGTTTCCAATTCCAGTTGCCGCTGCAATGCTCATTCCAAAACGCGGATTAGGCCAACAAAAGAAACCAATACTAAGAAAGTAAATAAGCTCTAATGCAAACAATATATTACAGAACAAAATGACTTTGAACGTTTTTCTAATCAGGTAGAAGCCGGTTACAATGAGACAAACAAGAAAGAAGATATTGATGGATGCCATTGTGAAAAAAGCTTGAGCAAAATACGGGAGTTCTGGGTCGGGTTCAAAAGTGGTATGAAACCAAAACATCACTGGAAGCGCGAAACACAATCCACCTAATGCATACAACATATTGGCAATTCCAAATGCAATAAGAACATACCCAGGCCATTTCCTACCACTATTCATTTTCCGCACCCCCGTTGCGTAACCTCTTTGTGCCGAAATCCTGTGTTCCCGTAACGCAACACCTACTATGCAACAGGAATCGTCCCCTGTCAAGCAAGACCTGGGCGCAAGGGGGGAGGAAGGCCGAAGTGAAAAGAGCGGGCGATCTCAGGTTCCTGTCAGATGGGCAATTAGGTGAAGAACTGGCAGACAGTGGTAGTGACGTATCTGATTTGCTCGTCGGACAGATAGGGATGCAAGGGCAGTTGGATGACTTGGGCGGCGGCCAGGTCCGTCTCGGGTAGCTCCACCTCGTTCAGGACGCACAACTGGCCGGCAGGCTGAACATGAGGTGGGTAGCGGTAATGACGAGCAAAACCGATATCCTGTTCCTCCAGATGGCCAGCCAGCTCATCACAGCGATCAGTTCTAATCGTATAAAGGTGATAGACATGGTGTGCTCCGGGAGCTTCGCAGGGGAGGATGGCTGGGCAGTCGGCCAGCAGCTCATTATACAGTGCCGCCTGCTCGCGCCGGCGCTGGTTGCTCCAACCAAGCCGATTGAGCTTAACCCGCAGGATCGCCGCCTGGATCTCGTCCAGCCGGCTGTTGTAGCCCATGAGGTGGTGCTCATATGGGGCCGTCTGCCCATGGTTGCGCAGCAGGCGGATCTGCTGGGCTATCTCCTGGCTATTGGTGGTCACCATCCCACCCTCACCATACCCGGCCAGATTCTTGCTCATGTAGAAGCTAAAAATAGCGCAATCCCCCAGATTACCCGCCATCTTGCCCCGATAGGCGGCCCCGTGGGCTTGAGCGGCATCCTCCAGTACGTATAGATCATATTGGTCAGCGATCTGGTTGATGCGATCCATGTCAGCCGGATGGCCGAAGACATGTATCGGGATTATGGCGCGCGTCCGCGCGGTGATGGCTGGCTCAATCAACGCTGAGTCGAGGCAGTAAGTATCAGGAGCAATATCTATTAGTACCGGCTGCGCACCTACATGGACAATAGCTTCAATCGTAGCTATAAAGGTCCACGCGGCAGTAATAACCTCATCGCCGCCACCCACCCCCAGGGCCTTCAGACTGAGGATAAGGGCGTCAGTGCCACTGCCCACTCCAACAGCATAATTGACTCCACACAGCTGGGCCCACTCCTCTTCCAGGGCCTGTACATTGGGTCCCAGGAACAGGTTCATAGATTCCAGGGCCTGGTCCACCGCCGGCAATATCTCATCTCGCAACTGGCGATATTCGGCTTTCAGGTCCATCAGGGGAACTTGCACTGGCCGACTCCTCAAACCCGCCTGAAGGGTCGCAAATAGATGATACTTTAGGGGTTAGATACATACAGGGGCCAAAAAGTTGCAGCCAGGACACCTCTCCTTCAGCCTATAGAAGAACTCAAGCCTAAGCGGGCCCACAAAAGGAAGTTGTGCGTGGCAACCAGCCGACGCGCGGTATTAGACCACTATCTGTCCACCTGCCGCACGCTGACGACATCAATTAGTTTCTGGAGGCGGTCTATGAGCTGCTCGAGGTCGCGGCGCTGGTGAATATCTAAGGTCAGGTGCAGGCGGGCGAACTCGCCGGAGGTGGCATCGGTGGTGGCCGCGGCGATATTGATGTCACAGTCGCTAACTATAGCGGTAATATGGGACAGCAGTCCCACCCGATCGCCGGCTACTATCTCTATGTTCGTCCGGAAGGCGGGTTGTTCAGGGCCAGTGGCCCAATTCAACGGCACTATCCGATTCGGTTCCTTATCAGCCCGATACAGCAGGTTCTTGCAATTGCTGCGGTGGATGGTCATACCTCTACCCCGGGTAATGTAGCCGGCAATGTCATCGCCAGGTAGAGGATTACAGCATTTGGAGAGGCGCGAATGCAAATCCCGCATCCCATCGGCGGTAACCAACATTCCTTCCCTGACTCCCGGGGTCTCGGGTACCTCAGGCAGGTGGAGTTGGACTTCTTCAGTTAGAGTCCGGGGGCGGTGATGGAGTGCGTCACCCCGGAGTA
>SDBT01018453.1_pt1 | contig 10966 bp, 21 predicted proteins | sample 2277101 | NCBI WGS metagenome assembly SDBT01 (sample SAMN10404973, study PRJNA504765) | marine sediment metagenome | isolation source: marine sediment core GS10_PC15, 103 cmbsf | place: Arctic Ocean: Southern Knipovich Ridge | collected 2010 | reverse complement strand
ATTTCAGTTTAGTTCTTTCTCAGCAAAGGCGAGTAATGCGATTCTTCTATCAGGGTTACAAAGAAGGGACTCTGAAGCTATCACAGGCCTAGTCGGATTGATTGGTACAGGGATGATGATATATGTTATCAAGGAAAAGATTGCCGGCAGAGATGTGGACCTGTCACCAGATAATCTTTTGGTAGAGGGATTTTCACGAGGGGGTGTTGGCGGATTAATGGCTGACAAAGCAATGGCATTTAACCCTTGGCACAGATCATCTAGATACAGGAATTATTCAATACAAAGCGCGGTACTTGGTCCTACTGTGGGTAACACAATCCAGCTTGCACAGGACATGAGCGACACCATAGGCAAGGCCACTACACCAGGTGAAAGTGTAGATTGGTCTAAGATAAGACGATACATCTACGGCCAGAACCTTTTCTACTTACAAGCCGGCATGACAGCAATGGAGAAAAAGAAATGACAGTCAGTTCAACTACAGCAAAGAACACCTATCTCGGCAACGGAGGCTTTATATTTTCTTACACGTTCCGGATACTGGCCCAAGATCAAATCAAGGTGGAGATTAAGGACGTTAATGATGTAATCACTACTCAGGTAATTAGTACTGACTACTCAGTGTCAGGTGTTGATGCACAATCCGGAGGTAACATCACGTTCGTTGTTGCCCCTGACGTCACTGACACAATAATCTTTACTCGAAACGTCCCTCTACTACAGCAAACTGATTACGTAGAGAACGATACGTTTCCTGCTGAGTCTCATGAAAGAGCGTTAGATAAGCTCACCATGATTGACCAGCAAATCGATGAAGAGACTGACCGTACCATCAAGGTTGACTCTGCAATTGTCGGGTTCGATACGGTCCTACCTACCCCTGAAGCTGATAAGTTCCTTAAGTACAACTCAGCAGCTGATGCTATTGAGTCTATCGCTCTTGTAGCAGGCGGAGGCATTGCAGCTGTAGTTGAAGATCCATCTCCTCAGTTAGGTGGCCCTCTTGATTGTAACGGGTTCAACATAGAGTTCGATAATGGTGATGGAATTACTGATGACTCTCAGAATGAACACCTACTATTTAACAAAACTGCTAGTGCTGTAAATCACATAGAAGTAACTAATGCAGCAGCAGCTGGTAATCCTATTATTGCTAGTGCTGGTGATGACACTAATGTTGATTTAGTTCTTGCCACAAAGGGAACAGGTGAAGTTGCCTTAACAGGTGCATCACTGAAAGTAGATGATGCTGAGGGTGTTGTTGACACAAATGGTAATGAACATCTTATCTTTCAAGAGACAGCTAGTGCAGTTAACCACATTGAGATGACCAACGCAGCAACAGCCAACTCACCAATCATTGAATCAATCGGTGATGATACTGATGTTGGGTTAGACATTAAGTGTAAGGGGACTGGTGTAGCTAGAGCGGTAGCAGGTACTGGTAACTATGAAGATAACATCTCAGCTGATGATGACTTCATTACTAAAATATACTATGAAAGCCAGGCTGCAACACAGGCAGAGCTAGAAGCAGCATCAAGCACCACAACGTTTGCATCACCGGGTAACATCAAACATGACCCAGGGAATGTGAAGACACGGTGTTCATGTGGGATTGCTGGGGATATAAACGGATCGAACAACGTTAGCTCTGTAACAGATACAGGCACAGGTCAGGCGACCATTAACTTTACAACTAGCTTTTCCGATAACAGTTATACGACTTCAGTCACTCTGCATGATAGCGGAACCTTAATTGGCACTATGACTACAGCTAATACTGGAAGCTTGTTGGTGAGTAGTAGGACTACGGGTGGAACGCTTACAGATCCGTCAGTGGGGTATAATGTACTAATTGCAGGAGACTTCTAAAATGAGAAACTATTTAATTAAAGCTACGGATGGACGAGTGTTAGCAATGGGAATCATAGACCCAGAGGTGGACGTAGAAGACGAACTAGCCAAGTCTAACACTACCTATGTTTCTTACGTTGAAGTGCCTGAAGGGTCTTTCCCGACTGACCGGACACTACGAGACTCTTGGGACTTGGACGGGTCAAACAATGTAGTCATAGACACAACAAAGGCCCAAGCGGAGATACGGGATGTTAGGGATAGAGTGCTAAGTAAGTTAGATGTTGATGCGTTTGCAGCAGACAGGGCAGGACAGACTTCAAGGTTAACTGATATTGATGCCCTTGCTCAAACCATGAGGGATGTCCCTGACGACGCAAGATTTACTGGCACAGACACCGATCTAAAAAACCTATACACTGAAATCGAGAGGGATTTATATGATTGAATTAGTAGTACTCTCTACAATAGGAGCGGCTTACTTGGGTAGCATAGAATTTAGGATGAGGGGCATGGACAGTAGACTTCGAGAAGGTATAACAGCAATAGAAGCAGAGCGCCTCATTGACCATAAACTAGAAAGCGTGAAGGTCTTGCAACATGAAATGAAAGAAGACCTTCAACGCATTGAGCATAAGCTAGATATACTAATTCAGGCTAGGTAGGGTCTTCATACTTCTGAAGGCTCTGTCTGATAGATTGGTTTGAATACCCTATACCCTTTAGGAAGTTCTCGAATAGCTCTACCAACTCGTAACACCCTATGTCGTAGTTATCGGTGCTCACCTCTACCTTGGTTGTCACCCCGTCCTCCTTAACAGTGTGAGCAAATGTAACACTGCCCTCTACTGGGCCGTCCATTTCTTCTCTCTCTGATCCACTATCAAACTCACTAAATTCATTAACCATTGTTGTGTTCCCCCTTTATTAACGTTACTTGCTTGGTGCTGGTAATCTGTTTACCTCGTGCTGTTTCTCAGACTGGTCAGTCATGTTCGCATAAACAGAGACAGTGCCATCCTTATTCCTATTAAAGAACATAACCCTGTTCAATTCTTTATTAGAATAAAACTTTGTTAGTTTGTTACCTTCGTCCATTAGTCTTCTCCATGTTTAATCCCTCTAGTTATTCTTGTATATAACATCGCTATCCTACACTGTGCGTGTAATAAGTGATCTAATCCAGTCTCGTGGTCCAGCCTTACGCCTGCACTACTTGCGGCTATGTGCCTGAATATAGATGCGTGCATGTCCTTATGGCTAGACTTAGATCCATTAGGCTCTAGAAAATTAAGGTGCCCGTGCTTTTCTGCTCCGAAGTCTGCCACCTTATAAAAGTCTAAGAACTCTATTGGGTACTCTTCTACCCTCGAAATTTTATGATGTGTCAGCTTACTCATATGTGTTCCCCTGATAAATAATCACTTCTTACTACCCTTTACTATTTCACCTTTATACGAGGCACCACAATCTTTACATTGCAGCCTTCTGTACTTCCTCATCCTTGTGAATCTAATCCCGTTACTCCTAGAATCCATACTCCCACAATTAGGGCACCCCTTACCGTCATAGCCCTGGATTAAGTGCATGTTGGGATGATTAGTAATGTATGGTACTAACTTCTTATAAACGTCCTCAAGGAGCTGTACGTCCCTCTTACAGTACTTAACCATCTTACACATTGCTCCGGTATCACCTCTAGCTGTGTCTACCCACAGTTGAGCGCTAGTCTTTAACTTGTGACCAACACCAAGGAAGGTGCCCAGATAATCCAATCGGTTACTCAGCAGTCTAAACTTACCCTTAGCTACCTTTAACGTGTCGACGGTAGGGATGTCTTTCAGTGGCTCCATACTCAGAGCCAACAGCCGAGTATTTATTACCTTAAAATCAAACTTATCCCCGTTATGTGCAATGGCAATATCAGCAGCATCGTAGACTTTTTTAAATGCTTTAAGCACTGAGCTGTCATCGTAAGGGTCTTTCTTAAACTGCCTCTTGTTATCTAGCATAGATATAGAATATATCTTTCTTTCATCTAAATATTTATAACACACACAACTGATAGCTGAACTCTTCAACACAAAGGTGTGTGATGTTGGGTTCCATATATCAAAAGCGTGCATCAGTGCAGGTTGTGTCTCTACGTCATAAATTAATATCTTAGCCTTGCTCATATCCTTACTCCCCCGCCATCACGGCAATAGATCAGAATTACAATTAGTCACATAGGTCAATACTTATTTTAAATACTCGTAGTGTTTCATAGAACATGTCCTCTATATCGCTAGCAACACAGTTGGCGATATAATCTGCTAACTGATCTGGATTTGCTAATATATCCTTTCGCTCTGTCTCAGGAAGAAAGGCGTCATTAAGTAAGCCGTCCATCGCCTTTTTAGCTAGAGCATCTGAGCCATCCCACTTTACTAACCCTTTAAATCCTCCAAGGGGGCCGGGATCCATATACCTACCCGTTAAAGCTTGTAATACCTCTAACATCTGCGGTGCTTGCTTATACATATCAAATTCGTGTTGGTCACTTATCTCATTTAAATCAAACTCAAGTACTGCTTTCATGTGTTTCCCCTTAATCGTTTAATAATTTCATCTGTTGGCACGTACACATCTCCCCCGTGCATAACCTTTCTCACTTCCTCTTTAGTCATAATCCCTCTTATAATACAGGCACTAAACAGGCTCCTCATCTGTCTCATGTACGACATGTACATGTCCATTAGGTCAGTAACCTTAAGCTCTTGAGCGGTTATTAATATGGGGTGAAAGAACATCTCTAGCCCCGGAGTAATGACCAACCGCTTTGCCGTGCAAGCCAACATGCTGTGTGCGCTATACGTATTGCTCGTAATGTGCATCGTTACGTTTGCGTTAGTGTTCAACAAGGAATTTTGTAACGCTCTGAGGCCAGTCATATTTCCACCGTGTCCATATAAATAAACGTTAACATCCGTGGCGGCACTTAAGTATTTAAGCTCGTGCACTAATTCCGCGTAATCATCAGAGGAACCTATTGAATCACCCAGATATAAATCTATAACGTTCCCAACACGGTATATGTCATACGCTTTTTGTGACTTCATCGTCACGTAGTTAGTTCTAGCGTTAACATACGGTGACACAGAAGCAAGAAAGATCATTGTAACGAGGGAGACTATAAGGATAGTGTCTATTTGTTTAGCCATACTCGGTCCTCCCCTATACGGTGTCCGTTTTCCATTGAGTACCACCTGAAGTTTTCCCTCTCCGCCCACTCGGAGCTACAAAACCTAGTGCCATCTTTTCGTTTTTTAGATCCTGCTACCGGCGATTTAGGGTCTTGAAAAAGAAAAACTAACCTTTCGTTAGAAAATAGTGCTTCCCTTATAAATAGATATTTGGCCCTCTCCTCCGTAGATCTAAAGTACCCCTTAGCTTCTATGTAAATTATGTAGCCCTCTCTAATTAGCGTCCAGTCCGGCAGGTAGGACCTAATCTTATCTATTTTTACTGGGTAAGAAATAATAACTGATTCATATTCCGCATCCGCGGGGAGACACATCGCTACCTTTCTTTCGAAATCATTTCTATACCCTCCGGGTAATCTTCCAGAGGGCTTTTTCTTACTTGGTTGCCGTCTTTTTGATTTCATCGTGTAATTCCTCTTGATTGATTATCCAATCGCAGAAGTATTCTTTTTCCTGCCTCATAATCCAGAGTAAGTCTGCGTTCTCAAAGAATCTTTGTATCGACATCTTGTTCTTCTTATACAAAGTGTAGACCATGTTTATCATTTCGCCTTTAGTTTTAATTTTATTCAGGGTCTTCCACGCAAATATATCTCCCTTGCCCTTAATCCCCTCAATGTTATCTACTCTGTCACCAATGATCATTTGAGCACAGAACCACATGAACCCGTATCCCTTACACTTTTTGTGTCCCTTGCCGGTTATCTCAATCCAGAGCTTCCCTGGGTCTGAGGCAATTATCTCTCTTCCAGTTCTAGGATTAAAATGTCTGCCGGGTATCATTAATAGGTCTTTATCCCCACTAACGATGCAACTATTAGGTGTCTGTAAACAACCTAACAGGTCGTCCCCTTCACCAAACCCAGTAACAACTGCCGCGTACTCATCTAACAATATGTACCTAGCTGTAGTGTACAAAGAAGGTTTAGGTTTACGTTGGCCCTTGTATGGCTTAGTCACAGCTATGTCGAACCGGTGATTAACATTTCTATCAGAGTTACTTAGAACTAAAGTAAGTTTTGCCCCGGCGAATTTCTGTATTAATCGGTGGAAATGGTGATCGAAACAAAGGCGTAAATCATCCTCGGTCTCTGCACCAGGAAGACAGCAAGCCCTGTAAGCCAGCATGTCTGTGTCATCTAATAAGTCTGTAACTACAGGCATTAATCAACTCCCTTGAGAATAGGCTCTCCATTAATTTTTAGGTATTTATTAACAGCGGCCTCTAGTGCTCTTAACAAAAGCTTTCTTTGTTTCTTACTAACTTCCGTTGTAACAGAACTGGCAGTGTTAATGGATTCATTAATCATAGCTAGGTCGTTAACTATTATTGATACCTCTGGCAAGCTCTCTTCCGGCGCATCAAATTCTTCAATGTCATCCATAGTCACCTCGTTATCATTCTGATAATGAATACCACGCTAGCAGCCGAGTACACGGTGAAAAATGTATAGTCAACGTTCATGTTAAGTAGTGTGTTAAGCAAGAAGATTAAAATCATCCCTAACCCAATACATATAACCGAATTGGCTAACACTACCCCAATCATTAAAACCGCTAGCGTACTAAATTTCATGTCGACCCTAAATTAAAATGGTAAATCTTGTTGTTCTTCTGGCTTGTCATCGAACGAATTCGCTGATTCCGATTTGCCATCATCAAATGGATTCTTTGTAACTTCCGAGTTGTACTCAACCAACTCCACTACTTGAATAGCGGATGGCCGGATAACGGAACCCCCGTCAGGGATGTGAATTATATCTATGGCCACGTTAACTTTAGAATAATTCCCAATTGCGTCTGTGAAAGGCACTCTCGGGTTAGAGCTAACCACTAGTAGGGGAGGAATATCGGCACCGCTAGCAGATTTAACAGGTCTTCTAAATTTCATGTACTTAAAATTGTGTTCTCCGTCACAGTTATCTCTTAACTTGGTCCCACTGTACATGCCCTTATCGAGAAGTTTTTTATACACCTCTTCGGTGACTTCAAAATCAAACTCGTACTGGTACTTGTCACGACTCTTGTGCGCAAGGACAGGCTCGTGCACCTTTGCCCACTTAATTCTTCCTGTTAACTTTATTTGATCTATTTCCATTACCATTTTTTCTTCCCTCTTTTAGTTAAGTTAAGTTGTCTCTACTTCTTGCTTCCCGCGCTACCAAAATAAAATCCTATAATTAGTAGGAAGGCATCGATAAGTTGCAACGGGATAGAGACACCCGTTAACGCTACGTACTTAATAACTTTGGTTGAATCAAAGAATGGCCAGAACCCGTTAACTGTAGACTCTATAGGAACGTTTATTGCCAAGTGGGGATACACAAACCCGAACACTACCGGTGCTATGACTATGGAAAAGACAAAAGATATGGCTATCAACCTGCGTGTGAAATGAACTCCCTTATCTTTAATCCTTCCAGCCCTTTCCCTATCCTTTATAAGTAACCCGGCACGTTTTAGTAGCATCTCTTCACGCCGCTGATTAGATTCTATCTTGGTCATCCACAGGTCTTTTATTATCCCGGCAAGCAAGCCAACTAGAGTCATTATTAAAGACATAGTCATAACGAGCTATCCTTCTCGCTTCTACTGATCAAGTTACCTAAGTCTCCAATCAAGTTATCCCGGTAAATCCGAAGATACTTAACAGTATTTTCATTTTCACTAAAGAGGTGGGCCTTGCTAAACTCCTCCATGGTGAGGTTATAGTTATCCACTATATGACTAGTTATGTACAGGAAGACTGCCTCGTGCTTATTACTCTCCCTACGGCGGTTAATATTTTTAAAAAAGGTTTGGATAGCTTTAATCATATTTAAAATTCCTCATTGTATGTTGCAGTGTATTCAACTAGTCGAGTTGTTTGTGTGTTGTATTTCAATTGAAAGCTTTCACCCCTGTGGCCAAACTGCCTGTCTTTTAGTATGCGAACAGTCATTAAGTTTCGTACCGACTCATCTTCAGACAAAGCGTTTCTTTCCAAACCAAGTACTAGTGACGAGGCTTGCCCAATCCCTTCACTCCCTCTAGCAGAACTTAAAGATAACTTTCTCCCTTCATCAGATGACAGTCCCTGGCTAGGCGGTCTAGATATGTGAGCAACAAGAAAGATTGTCACGTTCAGTTCCAAACACCAAGAAGCCAGTTCAACCATAACCTTATCTATGTTTCTTCTTTCATCTGAATCAAACGCTGCTGCTATAGAACTTAAGTTATCAATCATGATTACCTTGCACCCTAAGGCTTTCACAAAGAATCTAAACAGGTTACGTACGTTACCGAAATCAATTGCCCCTGTGTGGTCGTAGCAATAGAGCTTGTCTTGTAACTCTTTACCTACTCGGGATATTTCTTCTGGATCAACTTTAACATCAGGATTGTGAATAGCCTTACCCATTATCTTGCCGATGATTGATCTAAAAGTTTGGTGTGGTAACTGCTCTAATGACATAACTCCCACGTTAACCTTATGCTTATAAATAAGTTCCAACATAATCTCAGATATAAATGATGTCTTACCTAGACCTGCTGCACCTAAGATAGTGATGAGTTCACCTGGTCTTACTCCGTGAGTGTATTTAGTAAGAGATGGCCAAGGGTATGCGTGCCCCTCAACTGGCTTATTTAGTACACTCTCTTCTACATCTGACCACGTTAAGACACCTTCTGGCTTGTAAACTGTAGCTCTAAGGACACACTTACTAACGTCTATAGCGCCAAGTTGCACTAACACGTCACTAGCATCTTTCTTAGTCCAGTTAACAACCTTAACTTTTCCGGGCTCAAATAAAGTTAAACATTCTTTAGTTGCTGCCTTACCTGCGTCATCCATATCGAATGCTAAGTTCACATGTTTAAACCCGAGCAACCATTTAAGATGTTTTTGTAGAAACTTCTTAGCACTGCTTGCCCCTGTAGGGATACTGACAACAGGGTATTTACAATCAGTGGACTCAAGAATAGATAAACAATCAAGTTCACCTTCTGTAATTGTGACCCCTATCTTGTCACTAGGTGTCCACAAGTGCATGAGCCACAGGTTAAGTGCAGAGGAGTCGCCAAAGATGCGGAATGATTTATCTTCAAACCTTATCTTCTGTGCAACCCGTTCGTTATATTTATTTTTATACTCATATATATGTACCCACTTACCATGAACTTTGGACACATATGTATGAGCAAACTCACAAGTCTGTTTAGAGATGTGTCTTTTTTCTAGTGCTATAACTTTCCCTTCAATCATGGGCACACCCATCGGTTTCTCTTTAGCTTGGACATCTTCATTACCACGCTTACTAAACTTACAAGAGAAACAGTACTCACTGCCATCTTCATAGATAGCTAAGTTATCGCCGTTGTTGTCACGCCCAGCTTGAGCGCAAACATTACAACGTTCTTTTCTGAGCACTGTTCCCATTTATCGTATCCCGTGTGCTTTGTCTTCGATCATCTCAGCCGTCTTTCGATCAATCTCTTGTTCAAGCAGGTCACTTATAAACTGTTCAAAATAGATAGTGCCCCTATCAATAAAATCCCAAGCATCTTGATATTCCTTCTCAGCTAACAGAAGAGCAAGTAGCCCGTTCATCTCTAGGTCGGAAAACTCCTCTATATCCGAAACACCTAACTCAATATAACTTCTAATCTTTTTTCTTAGTGTCATCATCATCCTCGATATATCCTGTACAAATGTAAGAACTGCTCGTCCTTTCGTATTTCCCAGTTATCGGGTTAATAATCACGTCCGGACATTCACTGTTACGTGCTTCGTTTATTGCCAGTAGTTCAAATAAAACTACCTCTGGCTTCCTTTTCAACAGGGGTAGTATCACTTTTATGTTCTCACTAAACTGATCTAACGTCTTTTTGAACTCTTTAAATGTGGGGTCTGCCTTAGCTCTTTTACTCATAGTTAAGCCCCTAAATTATTCATCCATGTACGTGGCAATCTTTTTTTCTACATTCTTAAAAAGTAAATCCATTTGTCTAAACGTCATTCCTAACTTTTTCATAGTGGAAGTTAAAGACTCCCCTGCTAACTTGTGAGATACAACTTCGAATTCTAAATTTGACAGTATGTTTTTTAAATCATGAAGAAGCTCCACTTGTTCTAGTGTGTCACTAGGGTCAGCTAGCTCCAAACCAAAACGTCCCTCACTTTCTTCCAAAGAAAAGGTTCGTCGGTGCCCAGACAAGTCCTCGTTAAAAGACTCATCGTCAATGTGGCTATAAATTTCATACGGTGTCGCCTCTCTCATTAACGCTTTAGACAGAGAGCCTTTAACTTTTGAGTATTCTTTCTTTCTCTGTACACACTTCCTAGAGGACTTATCCGCCTTCCTCACTAAATCTATAGCAGACCTGTACACCACTACGTTACACAGGTTTTTAAGTTCCTCCGATCCATCAGGCAATTGACCTCTTTCAATCAACCTTAATATTCTGATTAGAGAATCTTGCCTAAGATCGTCTTTGTCTACCCGGTAAGTAAAAGCATATCGAGTAGACAGGGCGTTAACTGCTTTAAGGTACACGTCTTCCATGTTACGCCTCCATTAGGCCTCGTCTTTCACACTCGTTAGCAAGGTGAGCTAAATGGTAGTAAACCCTAAACCCACATTTAGTTGCTCTAAACTGGTTAATCTCATGTCCGTGTGTAATTAACGAGATGGCTTTGTCTAAACATTCAATCATGCTCATACCATCTTGTATGATGTTGCCTGTTGATTTATGTGAGATAGAAAATTTATTTAGCATGTATTTTCCTTTTATGATGTTCTTACTTTAAGTGTAGACCATACAAATATGTTTGCTTAGTGTATTTCTTTCCAATTACTACCAAACTTTACGTCCAACTC
>SDBT01018452.1_pt1 | contig 10967 bp, 5 predicted proteins | sample 2277101 | NCBI WGS metagenome assembly SDBT01 (sample SAMN10404973, study PRJNA504765) | marine sediment metagenome | isolation source: marine sediment core GS10_PC15, 103 cmbsf | place: Arctic Ocean: Southern Knipovich Ridge | collected 2010 | reverse complement strand
GTTGTTGCGAATTTATGTCAAAGGTCAGCTATCCAATCTGCACCGCAAGACGGCCGAGTCGATCGCCTTGGAATTCGGGACCGCTCCACGGACGTTGCAACGCTTTCTGGAATCGGTCAAGTGGGATGAAGAGAAACTGCGAGACCGATGCCAGGAGATTGTGGCCCAAGAGCACGCTCACCCCGACGCCATTGGTTGCGTGGATGAGTCGGGCACCGCGAAGAGCGGCAAGGCGACCGTGGGAGTTGCACGCCAGTGGAACGGCAATCGCGGGAAGGTCGACAACTCCGTCGTGGCGGTTCATCTCAGCTACTCGGCGCCCGGCTTTCAGGTGCTGCTGGACAGCACAGTGTACCTTTCGGAAGATTGGGCCAACGACCCGGTGCGCCGAAAAAAACTTACGTGCCCGACGAGATCGAGTTCCGCACCAAGCCGCGGATCGCGTTGGCGCAGATCGATCAAGCCTTGTCCAACGGCATTCGGGTTTCGGCATGGACGTTCGACGAATTGTACGGCCGCGACGGCAAGTTTCTCGACGGTCTTCAATCGCGTCGTCAAGTCTTCATCGGCGAGATTCCCGGCAACTTTCATGGTTGGGTGCAAAAGCCCATGATATTGCAAACGGGCTCGAAAACGTCCGGAAAACGCGGGCGTCCGAGGAATTATCCACGCGTGGCTCGTCGCCGTCCGTCTTGCGAGGTCCGCAACTTGGTGAAGTATTCGCCCGTGTTTCGCAAGCAATCCTGGCAGCCCTATCGCATCAAGGATACGGACAAGGGCCCCGTGGTTTGGGAAGTGAAGTGGGCCGTGTTCTGGCGCAAGGACGAAGCGGGTTTGCCAACTCGACGTCATTGTTTGATCGTCGCTCGCAACGTGTTGACCGACGAAGTGAAATACTTCTTGTCCAACCGCGTGCCTGGCGAACGCAATCCGGTGACGGGCAAGTGCGTGACGTTGCGTTGGCTGTTACGCGTGGCCTTCGGTCGCTGGAGTATCGAAAGCGGCTTTCGCGTGGGAAAAGAAGAACTGGGACTGGACCACTACGAAGTTCGTGGCTGGCGATGCGTGCATCGACATTTCTACGTGACCGCGCTGAGCCATCTTTTTTGTGCTCGGGTGCGTCAAGAATACGATTGTGCGTCCGGCCCGTCGGTGGATCGCCTCACGGTGGAGCAAGTCCGCAGTGCCACGAACGCATGGCTGGAGGCGGCCGACCTACCCGCCGCCGCCCGCCGGGAGCGTTTCCTGACGGAATTGAAAAAGCAGCAATACTATCAGCAGCGTAACAAGCAGGCCCGAGCCTCGCATAGGAAAACCAGGATCGATCGCTTAATCGCCATGGGAATCGATGTCGAGAAGATCAAATCCTGCCTCCCCCACGAGGTGCCCCCATGACATACAGCGTTCCAATCAAACCACTTACGACATACAGCCAACCCAAAGTGGCGCTGTCCTACTAGAGCACATCAAACAATTCGCTACCTCACGAACAGGACAACGGGAAGGACAGTGAACGCGCAGTCCCGGACTATCGCACTAGCGGATAGCAAATCTGACAGATTGCGAATCTCGTGGTTCAACCCCAGCCACCCGTTCCCTTGCCGCTAAATCGCCGGGCCCGTGGAGGTCAAGGCCTTCATGTAGTTGCCGCGGGCGAAGGCGGCCGGGTCGGGACAGTTCTCGCGGCTGAGACTGCCTTTGAGCTGTTCGACAGAGTCGAGATGCTTGAGTTTCATCAGTTGGGTAAGACCGTCCAGCAGCGTCTTGATGTGGTCCGGACCGTGGCGGTAAAGGGTCGAGGCAACCATGCCGACGTCGGCGCCGACCAGCAGGGCCTTCAGCAGATCCTCGGCGTCGTCGATGCCGCCGTTGACCGCCAGCGAGGCGTCGATCCGCCCGCGGAGGATTGCCACCCAACGCAAGGGCACCAACAACTCTCCGGGTGTGCTCAACGGCAACTCGGGTGAGATGTCCATCTTCTTCAGGTCGATGTCCGGCTGGATGAAGCGGTTGAACAACACGAGCCCGTCGGCACCGGCGCCGACCAGTCGCTTGGCCATGTTGCCCATGGCGCTGAAATAGGGGCCGACCTTGACGGCCAGCGGCACGGAGATCGACTGCTTGACGGCTGCGACGGCGTCGAGATACTGCGACTCGACGTCGGCGGCCGACAGTTCCAGGTCGGTGGCCAGGAAATAGACGTTCAACTCCACGGCATCTGCGCCGGCCTGCTCGATGCGTTTGGCGTAGCTGGTCCAACCGCCGGCGGACGTGCAGTTGAGGCTGCCGATAACGGGGATCGAAACGGCCTTCTTCGCCTGCTCGACCATTTCCAGGTAGGCCGTCGGGCCCGTGCGATAGTCCTGCGGCTCGGGGAAGTAGGTCAACGCCTCGGCGAAGCTTTCGGTGCCGAAGTCCTGCGCGTCGCTCAAGGCCAGATCGTCGTGGACGATCTGCTCCTCGAACAGCGAAGGCAGCACGACGGCCGCCGCGCCGCAGTCTTCCAGGTTCCGCAACGTGTCGGGATCCTGGGTCAGCGGGCAGGACGCGATCACCAACGGGTTCGTCAAAGGAAGACCGAGATAGCTCGTGATCAAGTTCGTGCTCATGTTTTCTCCTTGTCTTAGGATGTTCCGCGATCGACCGCGGCCAGTCCTTCGTAGAACCTCCAGCGTCGGTCAATGTCCTCCTGTCCCAGCGCGAGCAGTTTTTCCGACTGTTCGGGCCGGGAGCGGGCCAACACGGTGAAACGGTTTTCCTGCATGGCGAAATCTTTGAAGTTCCCCACCGGCGGCTTGCTGACGAGGTTGAACGGCTTGCCGTCGTCGCGCGGGTCGAAGTGATACAGGGGCCAATATCCGCAGGCCACCGCTTCCTTCTGGTGGTTCATGGCCGTGGTCATGTTGATGCCTTGCCCGATGCAATGAGTATAGGCGATGATAAGCGACGTGCCGCGATAGTCCAGTGCCGAGCGAATCGAGCGGATGGTATGCATGGGGTTGGCTCCCATGGACACCTGGGCCACGTAGACGTTGCCGTAGGACATGGCGATCATGCCGAGGTCCTTCTTACCACTCGGTTTGCCGGCCGCGGCAAACTTGGCGACGGCGCCGCGGGGCGTGGCCTTGGAGGCCTGACCGCCCGTGTTCGAGTAGATCTCGGTATCCATCACCAGCACGTTCAGGTCGCGACCGGAGGCGAAGATGTGGTCGAGCCCGCCGAAGCCGATGTCGTAGGCCCAGCCGTCGCCGCCGAAGCTCCAGATGCTCCGCCGGATCAGGTAGTCGGCCGAGGCGAGCAGGAGGCTGGCGTCAGTGCCTTCGATTTGGGCCAATTTCTGCTTCAACTGGGCGACCGCCTCGCGTTGCTGGGCCACTTCTTCCTCGGTGTCTTGCTTGTTGTTCAGCAGGGTGGCGACCAACTCGTCGCCCAGCTTCGACGCCAACCGCTGCACGAGCGTTTGGGCGTAGTCGATCTGCTGGTCGACCCCGAGACGCATCCCGAGGCCGAACTCGGCGGCGTCCTCGAACAGCGAGTTAGACCAGGTCGGGCCTCGCCCGTCCTTGTTGGTTGTGTAGGGAGTGCAAGGCAGGTTGCCGCCGTAGATCGACGAGCACCCGGTGGCGTTGGCGATCATCATCCGGTCGCCGGCGAACTGGGTGATTAGCTTCACGTAGGGCGTTTCGCCGCAGCCGGCACAGGCGCCGTTGAACTCGAACAACGGCTGCAATAGTTGCGAACCCTTCATCGTGCCGGGCTTTACCTTGGTGCGGTCGACTTCGGGAATCGCGAGGAAGAAATCCCAGTTGGCTTGCTCGGCTTCGAGGTGAACGAGCTTGGGCTCCATGTTGATCGCCTTGCGACCTTCGGCCTCTTTGTTCTTGGCCGGGCAGCAGTCGACGCACACGCCGCAGCCGGTGCAATCGTCCGGGGCAACCTGGACCCGCGCCTTCCAGCCGGGGAATTCCTTGCCCTTGCTGTCGGGCGTGGCGAAGCTCTCCGGGGCGTCGGCGGCGGCGGACGGATCGAACACCTTCATGCGGATCGTGGCGTGCGGACAGACCATCGAGCAGCGTCCGCACTGAATACAGACCCCGCTGTCCCAAATCGGAATGTCCAGTGCGATGCTTCGTTTCTCGTAGGTCGTGGTGCCGGTGGGGAACGTGCCGTCGACCGGCATCGCGCTGACGGGCAACTCGTCTCCCCGGTTGGCGATAATCCGGCCGAGCACGTTGCGGACGAACTCGGGTGCGTCGTCGGGCACCGGCGCGATGCGTTGCTTGGTCGAGGTAGCCTTTTCGGGCACCTGCACTTGCTTGAGCGCACCGAGGGCACCGTCTACCGCCGCGTAGTTCCGCTTGAGCACGTCCGGGCCCCGTTTGCCGTAGGTCTTCTTGATGGCGTTCTTAATCTGCGCGATGGCTTCTTCCTCGGGCAGCACGCCGGCCAGTTTGAAGAAGCAAGTCTGCATGACGGTGTTGATCCGCACGCCCATCTCGGCATCGCGGGCAACTCGGTAGGCGTCGACGACGTAGAACTTCAACTTCTTCTCGACAATATCCTGTTGCACCTCGATCGGCAATGTGTCCCAGATCTCGTCCGGTCCGAACGAACTGTTCAGCAGGAAGGTGGCGCCGGGGTCGGCAATCGAGAGCATGTCGAGCCGGTCGGGGAAATGCGATTGGTGGCAGGCCACGAAGTTGGCGTTATGGACCAGGTAGGAGCCCTTGATCGGCCGCGGGCTGAACCGCAGGTGGGAGGTAGTCAGCGAGCCGGCCTTGCGAGAGTCGTAGACGAAATAGCCCTGGGCGTGCAGGTCGGTGTTCTCGCCCACGATCTTCACCGAGTTCTTGTTTGCTCCCACGGTACCGTCGCTGCCGAGCCCGAAGAAGACGGCCCGGGTTACGTCGTCGCCTTCGGTTGTGAAGCTTGGATCGTAGTCGAGGCTGGTGCCGCTAACGTCGTCGTTGATTCCGACGGTGAAGTGGTTTTTGGGGTCGGCCTTAGCCAATTCGTCGAAGATCGGCTTAACCATTGCGGGCGTGAATTCCTTGGAGGACAGCCCGTAGCGGCCGCCGACGATCTTGGGCATGGCGCCGGGCCGACACTCGGCCAGGGCCGTCACGACGTCCTGGTAGAGCGGTTCGCCGGCGGAACCCGGTTCCTTGGTGCGGTCGAGCACGGCGACGGCCTTGACCGACGCGGGCAACGCAGCGACCATCGCCTTGACATCGAACGGGCGGAACAGCCGGACCTTGACCAGTCCGACCTTTTCGCCTTCGGCGATGAGTTTTTCGACCGTCTCTTCGATCACTCCGCAACCGGAGGTCATCGCCACGATCACGCGTTTGGCGTCCGCCGCACCGACGTAATCGAAGAGGCGATACTGTCGCCCGGTCAGTTTGGCGAACTTGTCCATGGTTTTCTGGACGATGCAGGGCACCTTAGCGTAGAAGGGGTTGCAGGCCTCGCGTGCCTGGAAGAAGTGGTCGGGGTTCTGGGCCGTACCGCGGAGCACGGGCCGCTCGGGGTTCATAGCCCGGCCGCGATGGGCCTCGACCAGCTTCATATCGATCATCGCCCGGCAGTCGTCCTCGGTGAGTTGCTCGATCTTGTTGACCTCGTGTGAGATGCGGAACCCGTCGTAGAAGTGGATAAACGGGAGCCGGGCTTCGAGCGTGGCGGCCTGGGCAATCAGGGCACAGTCCTGAGCCTCCTGCACCGACCCGGAGGCGAGCATAGCCCAGCCGGTCGAGCGACAGGCCATCACGTCGCTGTGGTCGCCGAAGATCGACAAGGCGTGGGTGGCGATGGTTCGGGCGGTGACGTGGAAGACGGTCGAGGTCAACTCGCCGGCGATCTTGAACATATTGGGGATCATCAACAACAGACCCTGCGAGGCCGTGAACGTCGTGGTGATAGCCCCCGCCTGCAAGGCCCCATGGACCGCACCGGCGGCACCGGCCTCGCTCTGCATTTCGACGATACTGGGTACGGTGCCGAAGATGTTTTTTCGGCCCTGCGCAGCCCAGGCGTCAGGCATCTCGCCCAGTCCGGAGGACGGCGTGATCGGATAGATGGCCGCCACCTCGTTACAGAGGTGGGCAATATTGGCCACTGCTTCATTGCCGTCGACGGTTACAGTATTCCTTACTGCGCCGGACGCGGGTCGTTTGTTTTCCACTGTTTGTCTCCTCGAAAAAACTATTATATGTGTCGCGAGTTCGTGGCTACCACCGCGGCCGTGAGGTCGTCGCCGGGCAGACGCTAACAGCCTGGCACTTTGTCGAGAAACGTGGCCCTACCGCCGCCGTGGTATACGAGGGGAGTGGGTTCTCGCCCCGGGCAACCCGCCGAAGGACACCCCGGGTAACCACCGATTATCCAGAACCCGCCACTTTATCGATTGGAAGAGACTCCCGCAAGGCCCGCCCGAGAGAGGGGGGGCAAGGGGTACTCGTCGATTCGCGACAATCGCAGGCAATGTTGTATGGTTTTGATGCTAGCAGTAGACTTATCGTTATGAAAACGGAAAGATGGGTGATCGTGCTGTCGATCGTCTGCGGACTGCTGGTCTGGCTGATCGACGCCATGCTGGACTACTTCATTTTCTATGAAGAAGTTCGCGGTACATTTCTGGAAATGCTGCTGACGGAGCCGCCAGCACACGAAGTCTACATTCGCCTGCTCATCCTGACGGCGTTTACCGGATTTGGCGTGGTCGTTTCGTGGGTTATATCCCGGCGGCGGCGGGCCGTCGATGCGTTAAGGGCCAGCGAAGAGCGGTTTCGGTTGCTGTTCGAGCGGTCGCCGATCAGTTACCAGTCGCTCGATGCGGAGGGGCGATTTGTGGAGGTCAACCCGGCCTGGCTGGAGACGCTCGGTTACGACCGCTCGGAGGTGGTCGGCCGGTGGTTCGGCGATTTCCTTGCCCCCGAGTATCAAGATAGCTTCCGAGAGCGGTTTCCGCGTTTCAAGGAGGCGGGCGAGGTCCACGGCGTGCAGTTCGAGATGATCCACAAGAGCGGCGACCGCCTGATCGTCGAGTTTGACGGTCGCGTTGGCCAGGACGAGAAGGGCCACTTCAAGCAGACGCACTGTGTACTGCGCGACATCACCAAACAGAAGCAGGCGCAAGAGGCGTTGTGGGAATCGAAGAGATTCCTGCAGACGGTGATCGACGCGGTTCCGGACGTGATGCTGGTTATCGACCGCGACCATCGCATCGTGCTGGCCAACCGGGCCGCCAAGGTGTCTTGCGGAAACGAGGACCCGGTGGCCGCCGGGATGACGTGCTATCAACTCGCGCACGGTTGCGACGAACCCTGCAAGGAACCGGCCAATCCTTGCCCGCTGGAGCAGGTCGTAGCGACCGGTGAGCCGGTCTCGGTCGTTCAACTGCACCGCGACGCTCGGGGCGACGAGATCTTTATGGAGATCAACGCGGCGCCGATCTTCGACGGGGGTGGAGAAGTCGTTCAGATGATCGAATCGTGCCGCGACGTGACCGAGCGTGTCAGGGCCGAGGAGACGCTGCGCGAGTCGCTGCAAAGCTCGGCCGACATTGTGCGGTCGATTCCTTCGGGGTTGTTCATCTACCAGTACGAGGCGCCGGACCGGCTGACGTTGCTGGAGGCCAATCCGGAGGCCCAGCGACTGACCGGGGTCCGCATCGAAGAGTCGCGAGGCCGCCAATTCGATGAGATCTGGCCGGAAGCTCACGACCGCGGAACGACGGAGGCCTTTCTCGGTGCCGTGAGGACGGGAGGCACTTATCAGAATGAAGAGTTGTTCTACCACGACGAGCGATTGGAAGGAGCCTTCAACGTTCGTGCCTTCAAGATGCCCGGAAACCGCCTGGGGGTCGCCTTCGAGGACGTCACCGAACGCCGCAAGGCGGAACTGGCACTGCAAGAGAGCGAAGAACGATTCCGCTCGCTCGTCGAGACGAGCAGCGACTGGATCTGGGAGGTGAATCGGGACGCGGTTTACACGTACGTCAGCCCAAAAATCAAGGACCTGCTGGGGTACGAGCCGGAGGAGGTTCTCGGCAGGACGCCGTTCGACTTGATGCCGCCGGAGGAGGCGGCGCGGGTTGGCGAGTTCTTTCGCGAAGCCGCCGGGACCCACACGGTCCCCCGTTCACGTAGCCGGCCACTGGTCGCCGTGGAAAACACGAATCTCCATAAGGACGGGCACAGCGTGGTGTTGGAAACCAGCGCCGTGCCGATGCTGGACGAAGACGGGAACCTGCTGGGATACCGCGGAGTCGACCGCGACGTGACCGAGCGGAAACGGGCCGCGGATGAACTGGCCAGAACACAGGCCTTGCTGTTGGCCTCGAGCGAGCAGACGCCGGCCGGACTGCTGATTGCCGACGCACCGGACGTGCGGATTCGCATTGCCAACTCGGCCGCCTTGGGTATTCGTGGCGCGACCGAGGAACCTCTGACCGACATTCCGGCCGATCTGCATCCCAGAAACTGGCAGACGTTCCATCCCGACGGAACGCCCTTCGCGCCCGAAGACCTACCGTTGTCGCGGGCAATTCTCAAAGGAGAGACTTCGAAAAACGTGGATGTGATCATCCGGCGCCCCAACGGCGAACGTCGCTGGATCCTGGCCAACGCGGCCCCGGTCCGCAATGCCAAGGGTGAAATCATTGCCGGCGTGGTTGTTTTTCCCGACGTCACCGAACTCAAACAGGCCGAGCGGCAGCGGGAAGAGTTGATTGAAAAGCTCGAAAACCAAAACGCCGAGTTGGAACGCTTTACCTACACGGTCTCCCACGACCTGAAAAGTCCGCTGATTACGATCAAGGGATACCTGGGCCTGCTCGAAGAGGACATGGCCGGCGGAAGGGACGAGGCGGTCGAGGATGACATGGGGCGGATGGCCCGGGCGGCCGACAAGATGGAGGAACTGCTCGACGAGTTGCTGGAACTCTCGCGGGTCGGGCGAATGGTCAACCCGTCCGAGCACGTACCCCTGGGCGAGATTGCCCGTGAAGCCGTCGAATTGGTCGCCGGGCAGATCGCCGAGCGGGGCGTTGCGGTCGAGATTTCCTCGGAATTGCCCGTGATCTTCGGCGATCGGCCCCGGTTACGGGAGGTGTTGCAGAATCTCGTGGAAAACGCCGTCAAGTACATGGGAGACCAGTCCCAGCCCCGGATCGAAATCGGGGCCCGTCTTGGCCAGCAGGAGCCGACTTGCTATGTTAGGGATAATGGGGTGGGGATCGAGCCCCGCTACCAAGAGAAAATCTTCGGCCTGTTCGACCAGCTTGACGCTCAGGCGGAAGGGACCGGCATCGGGTTGGCGCTGGTCAAACGGATCGTTGAAGTGCATGGAGGACGCGTGTGGGTCGAATCGGAGGGAGTCGGCAGTGGCACCACCTTTTGTTTTGTCATACCACCCCAAGGTAAGACTGAGAGCCCTGGAGAATGAGCCGTGAACGGCGAACCGCTGACCATCTTGCACGTTGAAGACAATCCGGACCACTCCAATCTGGTCGCCCGCACCTTGCAGAATCACCGGGTGGCCAACAAGGTCTTTCTCGTCGAAGACGGCGAGGCTGCGTTGGACTATCTCTTGCGACGCCGAGAGTACGCGGACCCCGAGAAGAGTCCCCGTCCACACGTAATCCTGCTGGACCTGAGGATTCCAAAGATCGACGGCCAGGAAGTCCTCCGCGCGATCAAGACGACCGATAAGTTGTCGAATATCCCGGTCGTCGTTCTCACGTCTTCCGACGCGGAGAAGGACATCGTCGAGGCCTACGAACATCACGCCAACAGCTATCTGGTCAAGCCGGTGGGCTTCGATTCGTTTACGGAAATGATGGAGGGCCTGGGGTTCTACTGGCTCGGCTGGAACGTTTGTCCGTGGAAGTCCGGAGTCCACTGACCCCTCACAGGGACGCCGATGAGCGACGCAAAGACTCGTATTCTGGTGGTCGAAGACGACGAAGGCCACGTCGGGTTGATTCGCCGGGCGTTCGAGGCGCGGGGCCGGCAAGTCGATCTGGCTTTCGTGAGTACCCTCGAAGAAGCTCGGGAGTATCTGGCCGGAACCGTTCCGGCTTTGCTCATCGCCGACGTGCTGCTACCCGACGGACGCGGCACGGAACTGCTCTCGCCCGACGACGAGCAGCGTGCCTTTCCGGCCGTGATCATGACCAGCTTCGGTGACGAGCACTCGGCCGTCGTGGCGATGAAGATGGGGGCCCTGGACTACGTCGTCAAGTCGAACACGTTGCTGAGCGACATGCCCCACATTGCCGAGCGGGCCTTGCGGGAATGGGAAAACGTGGTCGGGCGCCGAGAGGCCCAGAAGCGATTGCGGCTGCTCTCCTCGGCCGTCGAACAGAGCAGCGAGGGGATTGGGGTGGTGGACCTGGACGGCAACCTGCTGTTTCTAAACGACGCTCTCGCCCAGATGCATGGCTATACTCCGGAGGAGTTGCTGGGCAAACACGTCTCCGTCTTCCACCTGCCCGAGCAGATGCCCACAGTCGAAGCGACCTTGCGGCAGATCCAGGAGACGGGCCAGTTCAGCGGCGAAATCTGGCACGCACGACGCGACGGCACGACCTTTCCCACGCTGATGCACAACTCGCTGCTGCGGGACGAGTCGGGCAATCCCGCCGGTATGATCGGAACGGCCCGCGATATTTCCGATTTGAAGGAAGCCGAAGAGGAACTGGCAAGGCATCGGGACCATCTCGAAGAACTGGTCAAGGAACGGACCGCCGAACTCGAAGAGACCAACTGCCAACTCGAGCAGGAAATTGGCGAACGCAAGCAGACCGAGCAAGCCCTGCGGGAAAGCGAGCGAAGGTCCCGCGCGATCCTCGATCACTCGTTTGAATTCATCGGATTGATGACACCCGACGGTGTGGTTATCGAGGCCAACAGGGCGGCGCTGGATTTTGCCGGAATCGATGAAACGCACGTCTTGGGTAAACC
>SDBT01018451.1_pt1 | contig 10968 bp, 10 predicted proteins | sample 2277101 | NCBI WGS metagenome assembly SDBT01 (sample SAMN10404973, study PRJNA504765) | marine sediment metagenome | isolation source: marine sediment core GS10_PC15, 103 cmbsf | place: Arctic Ocean: Southern Knipovich Ridge | collected 2010 | reverse complement strand
TATAAACGTAGATAGAAGGAACTATTTGACTTTCTGATGCAAATAAACTTCTGTGCATGTGGCTGATACGCCAATCACACAAAATCAAGAGACTATAGGCATAGTATTTTACATGTATCTGAAGAGGTTACGGGTAAACCGGCGTTGCACAATTCAAGCTATTGTGACTTAATGCGAATTTGGGCTATTACATAACGGGGGATTTACAAAGACAGCTCAAATATACGGGGTGTCCACTATCAGATTGTGCCGATATTACTGCTGACTTGCGTAATGAAGCGAAAAATATTAATTGTATTGCTACCACCAATATTAGTAACGATCTTATCAGTAGGTGCTTGTGACCAACCGTCTTCGGCCCAATCCTGGAACCACCAACAATGCCAACCTAAGAACCAGAGCCAGCACTAAAAGTTGAATAGCACTGGAAACATGCTCTCCTTAGGATTAAAGGTAACCCAAAAGCGTAGTCGCCAATTGGCAGTAGTATAGTGTTTGCCCTCTTTCTTAAATTTAGTTACTTATTAGCCTTAACATAACTTACCATTCTCTTGACAATATCCACCCCAATCAATTTGCTAAAGGCCGAATAAAGCTGCTGTGTGACTTGCCCCGGAACCGGTTTTGGTAATTCCCTCTCATTAAACTTGGCGACCGGCAAAATGGTATAACTATTAGCAGTGATAAATATCTCATCTGCATTGTAAAAATCATAGACGTATAAATCAGTTTCCTCAGTCTCTATGCCGCATTCCTTAGCTAATCTTAGAAGCGTACCTCGAGTAATACCCCCTAAGGCATTATGCAACTTTGGGGTGAGCAACTTTCCATCCCTCACCATCAAACAGTTGTAGATTGGACCCTCAGCAACGCGGCCATTGATATCAAGCATTAAAGCCCATGCCTTTGGGTCAACCATCTTCGCTTCGAACATGGCTGAGCTATTACATAATCGATTAGTGTACTTTATCTTGGGATCCAAGCACTGAGCAGGTATTTGCCTAGTGCTTGCTACTACAAGATGGATGCCTTCCTGGTAGTCCTTGGCCTGCATCTCATAGACAGGAAGCAGATTTATGCAATGAATGAGGATGGTAGGACCAGTCGGGGGAGCGAAATAGTGTGTGCTCGCTCCTCGACTTATAAGGTAGTGGATAACGAAGTCATCCTCTGGCTCCAAATATTTCTCGTTACGCCTAAAAACTTCGAAAGAAATGTTTAACGTCTCCTCTGGAGTGAGGCCCGATTCAATGTGAAGAGCTCGAAGGGAATAGAACAGCCTGTCAACATGTTCCTTCCAAAAGAAGGGAACATGATTGTAACTCCTTCCCATGTCATATACTCCACCCTCCCTGATGAAATAGTCATTTATTGAGAGCTTGACTTCACTCTCCTTTATGTACTCACCGTTGAAATAACATATTAAGTCTTCCATATTTAACCCTCCTTTCTAGATTCAATACTTACTCAACCCTGACTGGCAGTATAGCGCTGATCATCCAATTAATCTATTCCGGTAGATAGGTCCGGTAATGCATAAACTACGGGCAAGTCTTTCATGGTTATTAGCCCTGGCGGAGCATCTATGACTCTGGGGGCTGAGTTGACAACTATAGCAGCTGTAGCTATATCACCAGGTGTCCCACCTTTGATGATTACCTCCATATTTGGTGTACCAGTGATATATAAGGCTTCATAGGATTCCTTGGCACCTATATAAGCCTGGAAGTCAAGTGTTATTATCTTCTCCCCTCCTTTCAAGCCATGCCCTACCTGTCTCACCCCAGCGGCTTGCCCCGGCTTGACAGTTACAAAATTACTGCTAACCTCAGTTTTGAGAATTACTGGCTTTATTGTTTCGGTAATGTCGTCTAGCTCCCACCTTAGACCGGCAGCAATCATGGCTATGGACTCAGGTAGACCGACATGTCTCAAAGTTCCGTCCTCAACGAGTTTATTGAACTCTTCAATGGTTTTCCCAGCACCTATCTTCTTCTGGAAAGGAATCCGGCGTGAAGAAGCGTCTTGTATCCTGACTGCTTTGACTTGTGTAACATTCTGACATACTCCTGTCATAAATAACGGCCATGAATCCATAAGGAAACCCGGATTCACACCGGTAGCAAGTACGGTGACTTTGTGTTCCTTGGCAATTTTATCGATTTTGGCTGCTAGTGCCGGCTGTTTCTTATATGGATAGGATAACTCCTCACAGGTAGAAACTATGTTAGAGCCATATTCCATGATCTTCTCTAGCTGAGGAAATATATCCTCTAGGCTAGAGCCTGTTGCGTGCAGAACTGCGTCGGGTTTTGTTTTACTTAACACCGTATCGGCATCATCAGAGATAGTAACCCCCAGCTTTTTGTCAATTCCTGCTATTTCACTTAAGTCTTTCCCATCGTGAACCAGGTCAACCGCCCCCACGATTTCAAAATTTGTTTTTTGCGCAACAAGCCTAGCTATACTACACCCGATAGGCCCACACCCGAATTGTACTACCTTCAAAGTCATCTCTCGCTCCTTTCTCTCCCTCATTATAGAATATTCCGACCCTACCAAACCTTCCTAACCTAAAGTGTCCAGTCTCAGGGGTTCACTCCATCTTCTTCTCTTACCAATATGCTCCTCATTCATTTATTTAATTTGCGTACCCACTACCGTTCTAGAGATACCGAAAATAGCTTTAAGCTTAGCCGTGACAGTAAGCCCAAGTGCAGTCCAGTCTTCTGCTTGTACCACAGCAATGACATCATAGGGTCCTGTCACAGCATCGACTGATTTTACTTCGTCTAACCGTTGAAGGGCACTAGTAACTTGTGGAACTTTGCCTGCGGTTGTTTCAATCAGTATAAAAGCTTCTATTGACATTTAAAACCCCCTCTGAGCTATCAGCGTCAGTACAATACACTTGGTAGCCATAGGGCAATATCAGGGAAGGCAATTAATAGCGTCAGTATGATGAACATAGCAATCATGAAAGGTAGAGTGCTTAAGGAAACGGTCAAAATCGAGTACTGAGGAAGGACACTATGTATGGCAAACAGAATCGAGCCGAACGGCGGTGTAACCTGCCCAACCTCGGCTATTATCACATAAACTACACCCCACCAAATAGGGTTTAATCCGAAAGCATCCATGATTGGTATCACGAGGGGCATAGTCAAAAGCAGCATTGATGCCGAGTCAAAGAACAGCATTCTTTTTCACTACCCCCATTAGCTGGGTCCTTGGTCGCAGGTGCTGACGCAGCCTTTTGATATTGTGAATAAGTGCTCCCAGATTTATTTCGGCCTAGGCCGGCAAGTCAACTTTCTTATCAATGCTCTCATTCGCGGTAAATTTTCAATCAGCTTCCTACATAGCCTCTCATGGTTAGTGGTTCTCCAGGAAGGACACAAGTGTGCTTCTTTTTTTCTACTACCATTTTCCCATTTACAAAGACATACTCTATGCCTAAGGGGAACTGCTTAGGATTAGCGAAGGTAGCTGTTCCACTTACCGTAACTGGATTGAACACCACGACATCAGCCTTCATACCCTCCCGCAAAATGCCTCTACCGGCCAGCCCAAACCTTTGAGCGGGGAAGGAAGTCATTTTTCTGATTGCCTGCTCCATAGTTAGAATCTTCTCGTCTCGTACAAGTTGTCCTAGAATCTTGGGGTAAGTACCATAAGTTCGAGGGTTAGGCATGCCTCCTATTCGCAGCCCATCGGTTATGAACATATGTGCCGGGTGGGTCATGATAACTTTCACGTCATTCATATCACCATTGAAGCTATAGAAGCTCACTTCTAGGTCTTCCTCTATCATCAAGTCACACATTGCATCCCACGGGTCTTTATTAACCCTGTCAGCTACCGCAGCCACCGTTAAACCTTCGCACCACTTGTTCTTTTCTGTTTTAACTGCGCTTATTATCATTCCTTCTGGTGGCCCCATCGCCTCAGTGGACTGGCCACGCATCTTGTCCCTATCATCCTTATTTTTTAGCCGCTTTAACAGCTTATATGGCCCACCGTCATGTGCCCACATAGGAACCACTAAATGCAGGGTGCTACTTGAGGCTTCATAAGGGTAAGCATCGAAGGTAAGGTCAACTCCACTTGCTCTGGCGTCATCCACAAGTTGCAACATCTTAGCTGTCTGCCCTCGAAGGGGAATATTAGCGAGGAAATGTGAAATGTGTACCGGGCAACCGCTGCGTTTTCCAATTTCCACAGCTTCTCTAAGAGGGTCAAAAGCGCAATCTCCCAGGTCGTAGCGCACATGGGTTACATATATGCCACCGCATTCAGCGACAGTTTTGCACAGTTCAACCAGTTCATCTGTGCTAGCCCAAATGCCGGGTGGATACGATAAGCCGGTCGATAGACCAATGGCTCCCTCCGCCATTCCTTGCCTTATCATATTCTGCATTTTTCTTATCTCGTCTTTAGTGGCGGGACGCTCATACCACCCCACTGCTTCCGCTCTAAGACAACTATTGGGTATGAGGTAAGCAATGTTTCCCGTGGTTTTGTGGTAGAACTGCTGCCGGTATTCGGCAACTGAACCCCAGTTATAATCCAGCTTGGGATAGCCGTTCACGCCCGAATAATACAACAACATCATCTCCAAGTTTCTCTTTGATAGCGGCGCATACCCTAGTCCATCAAGCCCTACTATCTCAGTACAAACCCCCTGCATTATCTTGGGCTCATTTAACGGTTCTGACAGGGCAATTAAGTCAGAGTGGGTATGAACATCAATAAAGCCAGGGGCTACTATACAACCGGATGCGTTAATGATATTTGCCGCCGGTATAGACGAAGTGTCACCCACCAGCACCTTTAGTCGGTCTCCCTCTATGGCAACGTCGCCTTTAAAGCCAACATTTCCCGTTCCATCAATAATCGTGCCACCCTTTATCAGTACATCAAACATCTTTCTTTACCCCCTTTCTTATTACCATGCTCCTACTACCTTCGGGCCCATTACTAGAGTCGGCAGCCACAACGAAAGCGCAGGAATATATGTGGTGAGAAATAGAACCGGGATAGCGACAAAAAACAGAAATGGCAGCAGAGGCCTTACCAATTGAGAGTAGGGGATGTCTGCTAAACGAGAACCGACAAAAAGAGCAATAGCATATGGTGGTGTAATTACTCCTATACCCACATTAATAACAATTATCGCTCCCAGTTGAACAAGGTTGAGACCTATTCCAGCTACCAGTGGCAGTATCAGTGGCACTACTACTAGTAAGATAGGAATGCCGTCTATGAACATCCCCAGAATCAGAACGAATATGTTCAGCATAAGCAATATCAAATACGGCTCAGCGAACACTCCCATGACGAATTCTGCCATACTCTGAGCTACCCCTTCTCGAACCAGTACTCTGACGAAGACTGTGGCGAAGGCAAGTAATATCGCAAACATACCCAGTGTGGTAAGCGTCTCTTTAGTAATCTCCCAGGTATTCTTTAGTTTCAGTTTCCGGTAAACAAACAGACCAATGAGTAAGGTATACACGACAGCTACGGCGCCAGCTTCGCTTGGTGTGAACACCCCCCCATAAATTCCTCCCAATATAATAAGAGGAGAGCCTAAGGCGGGCAACGCTAACCAAGTAGATATACCCACCTCTTTGACCCTCCCTTTGAACGTTGTTGGTAATTCAGCAACTTCGTCAGTGGGTTTCATCCACTTGGGGCTGTAGAAGTAATTTACTACAAGATAGCCCCCGGCAAGCAGAATGCCAGGGAAAACAGTGGACAAAAAAACAGCGGCTACTGACTGCCCGGTGACAAGGCAGTAAATTAGCACGGGGACGCTAGGGGGTATCAGGTATCCCAGGAAGCTAGAGGCACATAGAATGGTAGTGGCATAGCGGCGGTGGTATCCGAACTTCTCTAACCTGGGGACCATCATTGGAATCAAAACCGATATGCAAGGGAGTGACGAACCGGTTAGCGAACTTAAAAATAGGGTAGATACTACACCTACGGCTGCCATCCCGCCCCTAATCCTTCCCACCAAGGAGTGGGCAAGACGAATCAAGCCATCAGCAATCCCCGACTGGGCCATCAGAGTACCGGCAAATATGAAGAAAGCAATTGCCATCAGGAGATAATTATAAAGGGCATGAAACGCTGTTGTGGCAACAAATCCTAATGGGCTATCTATAAGAATCAAGGCCACTATTGAACTTGCGAGAAAAACCCAGGCTACGGGGAGTCCTATTGCTAGTAGCACTACAAATATCACTAGCCCAACAATTATTCCAAAGGGTATTTCCATTTATCCTCTTTTACTCCCCAGATTTAGACCGCCAGATTTTTGCTAGATTAGCCATATCTCTACTTGCGATATGTAATAAGTGTACTAGCAGTAGGACATATACGACAAATTGTAGAGTCCTTGCCCAGCCCAGATTTACCCAACGAATCAGTGTGTCATACTCTGGGTATTTCATGCCCCAAAGCATGTAATCATAAGCCAAAGGAAGAAAGGTGCACACAGCGGCAATGGCAATAATGACCAGGCACAGGCGATGAACGCTAAGAGCTCGAGGCTTATTCTTTAAAACCACTTCTTGTGAAACTTCTACTTTTGCATGAGCCTCTCGCCAGGTAGTTATTAACAATGTCAGCAAAATCGTCCAGATAAAAACATGGAGGGCTAGGTTCTCAAGCCACATTATTGGTAAGCCTAGCCAATAACGATTAAGCACCTGGGCGAATATTAGCAAAGTCACTATGAATAAGCCTGCACCACAAATAACAGCCTCAATTGACTGTAATGTGCTTAATACTCGTTTCATAACTAACTTAACATAGCGCATGCAATGCATCCCTACGTGATATGATATGAAGTGCAATCTTCTCCTGGCTGGTTATTGATGGGAACAAAAGCTGAAGTAACTTAAAAGGCTGCTGGAGATGCCCGAGACAAGGGCTGAGGCTCCCTAGCCTAATCTCACCATTACTTTTAGCTCTCCATGATAAAACTATAACTAAAGAGCCCCCCAGCACTATTACGCTGTCGGCTCTAAATCTACTTTATACCCAGTGCCCGTAATTCTGCCCTAATCCTTTCCACTTCGTCCATCAGGACTTCAGTCATGTTTTGCCCGGGATACATCTCGTCAAGCCACGGAGTAGCGAGGTCTGCCCACACCGCAGGCATGTTTGCCTTTTCCGCCCATACAGCCCTCTCCTCTGGCGTTAGGTAGTAGATTTCTATGTCCGTTTCTTCTAGCAAGTATTGTATATGCTTCAGGTTCTCCATTTGCATATACCATATACCGAATGTCTGTGCATCCTTACTAGCTCTCACTATGGCATCTTTAAGGTCGGCCGGCAGTCCATCCCACAGTGGCTTATTCATGATTATCCCATACCAGTCCCATCCAAAGTTAAGGTCAGTGTAGTATTTCAGCACTTCACCATGTCGCTCCTCTACCAGAGATGTCCACATGCTCCAAGCCCCGTCAACAACCCCCCTCTCCAGGGCTCCATAGATTTCAGCCCATGGCATGGTCACTACAGTGAAGGCTGGGTCTAGACCTGAGCCCATGTTGGTTAAGGTCATGACGTAACCAAGTGAGGCTGAAACCCGGAACTTCAAACCCCTAAGGTCGTCTGGCGTTTTAAGCGGTCTAACATTGTTACCCAGACCGTATAAACCGAAGCCGCTGCCCCATAGCATCTGAGTGCCAACTTGATTATATGCGTCCTGCATTACCTTGAATATGGGACCATCGGGGATAGCGTACTGTCTGTCTGCTTCGAACCAGTTCGTACAACCCCAATTCATCCAGTTAAGAGCTCCGCCAGGGACAATGTCAACATAGGGAAAGACCATCATCATCTCGATTTCCCCTGCCTGCACTGCATGGAATATTTCCTTGTGAGTACCAAGCACACCATCCGGGTAGAAGGTAATCTGTATTCTTCCGTCGGTGTAGGCATTAACCAGGTCTATAAACATCTGTTCGCCCACATGTCTCGCCGGGGCTGTAAAAGCATCCGCGAACCTCCACGTGTACTCTGGTGCCGGTGCTGGTGCCGGTGCTGGTGCCGGTGCTGGTACTGGTGCCGGCGCCGGAGCTGGTGCCGGGGCCGGGGCTGCACAAGCTCCTAAAAGAAGCGAAGTTCCCAACACTAAGGCAATCAAAACGCTAAAAATTTTCTTCTTCACCTTCTAACCCTCCTCTACTAGATTTTGTTCCTCCTCCACCGCCCCGTTTATTTTCATAGGCATCACCTCCTCTTCAATCTCCTCGGCTTTTCAAAGCCACTTTTTATTCTGGTTTTTACCTGTATTATTGGCAGGTGGGATGCCACTAGCCCGATTATGCCCGGGGCTGCAACGGGAGGGGTACCAGCTCCAGTCCATCCGCCCCGGTCTCCCCTGGCAGAGCCCGCCTACGCTCTCTAGACTCACGCCCCCAATAAATCCGAAGGGCTCAACGGTACTCCCGCACTGTGGGGCTCTGAGCCCTTTCGTTTGACTTATCTTCAGCTGTTTTCACTCCCAAAAGACCTGTTGCCGCAGGTCTTTTCTTGTGTTAAACGACATTTCCCTTTTCGTTAGCTCGCGGAACCAGCAAAGGGTTGTTTTTGTCTTCCCTTTTATGTTATAATCAACTGACGCAATGAGTTCTGAATTATTAACAATGATTTGTTTTTCAGGAAAAGTTTAACACACCTTTCGCACTTTGTCAAGAGGATTTCCGGGGGTTTTTGAAAATGTCTCAATGGACTTTTATCACCAATCATGGATTAGTGCTTGCCTATATCGCCAAGCATCCGCAAAGTACGGCTCGGACCATTGCATCAACCGTTAATCTAACGGAGCGAACTGTCCACAAGATTATCGCTGAACTAGAGGCGGAGAAATACATTGAGCGACGAAGAGTGGGAAGGAACAATGAATACCGCATTAATTCCCATACTGAGTTGAGGCACGAAACTACTTCTCATGTCATGGTGGAAGACTTTCTTAAAGCGCTAGGCTGGGGGCAGAGGTGGTAACGCCTCTCCTTTGCCCAGGAACGGAAGTCGGTATTGTGCCTTAAAAGACACATGGCAGCCGTCCATATACACCAGCGAAGACCAGTGCACCCCTCCTTACTCATAGGCGTATGGCTACCCCGTTTGCCGGCAGATTCCCATTCAATAGGGTTAGTACCTGCCATTTTTATTAGTTGCCCAGCACTATGGTAGGCTCCTAATGGCCCCAGCTCTGCCAGTATACCAGCCACCGAGATATAGCTAATGCCTACTATCGACAAGAGATAGTGGGCATCCGGTATAGACTTCACTAATCCCACTAAAGTATCTTCTATTCTCTCTATTTGCTCAGTGAGTAACCGTAAAGGCTGTACCAGAAGGGATAGTTCAAGGGAAACCGAATCTGCTCCGATTTCAATTCCGGCGGAAGCTTGAGCAAGGGAGTAAATAGCGTGCAGCTTTCGTACTTTGGGCGCTCGCCCTTTAAATCCTTTTCTAATAGCATCCACAAACTCCTCCAACTTCATACCAGTGATAGTTTTAGGTGCTGGGCATAAGGCGAGTACTTCGAGAGAGGTCATACCACATATATTCTTGAATACCTGGTTAAATTCGGGGAAAAGACCATCAAGCAAGCCCTTAAGCAAATTCTTGGCTCTGCTTCTTTCTTTGATTAGGCGACGATAGGCACTGTATATGGCACGGAGTTCAGCATATATGCCCTTGGGTAACTTAGTTTCGACAAATTCACCATTACGCAATAGCTCAGCTGCCATCTCAGCATCACGAAAGTCTATCTTCCTGCGATTAATGTCTTTTCCCTCACGCATCCTCTTTGAGGTAAACGGGTTTATCAGGCGAAAGGGAATTCCTTGCTCATCCAGAAAGTAAGCCGGATTTCGTCAATAGTGACCTGCAGTCTCGATAGCAAAGATGACACCCTTACTACCTGTCTTGACCATCTGGTCTCTCGCGCTCACCATTACCTGCTCATAGCCCTGCCTGGAGTTAGCGAACTTGAACTTGGTGTGGAAAACGCTATCTTGCGTCATGGCTACCGCCACGTGTATCTTCTTATGCGGGTCAATTCCCATGATCAAATACCCGGGTGGTACCTGTCTGGGCTTACGTGCTGTGTCGTTTTTCATCGATGGCTCCTTTTCTGCTAGATATTAGTGTGCTTTCTCACACTCCACTATTCTAGCCGGGAGCCATCAACCCTTATACTAAAACGTCATAATGTGTCTTCCTGGTAAAAAGCAGCGAGCTTCCAGTGTCGCCGCAGGTTTTCTTGGACACAGTGCGTTTGGGTCTGAGAATTGATGTATAATTTGGCTGGAGTCAAATTACTGAGGGCCGACGAATGAAAGCTTATCCTCGTTTCATCACTCCATTAAGCGAAGCCTTTGACCCTCTAGAGTTAGCAAGAGAAACTGAAAAGATAGTCACTCGAGACGGGCCCAAGGGGTTAGAAAGAAAATATGTGGGGATATACTCAGCACCGGTGTATGGAGGGATTGCCACAGGCTATGCTGCTGGCTGTTGTTTGCGTTGCATCTATTGCTGGGGTAATTGGTCTCGCGACTTCCCAGAAAAGTTTGGTAGCTTTTATTCTCCCAAGGAAGTTGCTGAAAGACTTTTTAAAGCGGCTGCGAAAGGTATAACCGCTCCCGGTTGGGAACATTTTAGGCATCTCAAAGTCGAAAAACTACGCTTGTCAGGGTGTGAGCCGACACTCGGACGTCTAAAGAGGGATCAGGAAGCACTGGAGGCCTTCGATAAGGCGACTGACCTCAACCCAGGGTATGCAGAGCATTCAGCTGCATTGGGGGGCAAGGCCGCAGCTCTGGGGATGCTGAGAAGGAATCAGGAAGCACTTGAGGCCTTCGACAAGGCAATCGAACTTAACCCGCAGAATGCAAGTGCATGGATAGGCAAGGGTGAAGCCCTTATTAAGATGCAGAG
>SDBT01018449.1_pt1 | contig 10968 bp, 8 predicted proteins | sample 2277101 | NCBI WGS metagenome assembly SDBT01 (sample SAMN10404973, study PRJNA504765) | marine sediment metagenome | isolation source: marine sediment core GS10_PC15, 103 cmbsf | place: Arctic Ocean: Southern Knipovich Ridge | collected 2010 | reverse complement strand
AGGAGCTTACCATGAAAAAGTGCATAGCAATGTTGATCGTCGTGACGTTTCTTGCCGGGTGCGGCAACAAGAGCGTGGCTGAATCGAAGAAGGAAGCCCACGAGCGGTGGAACTTCATGCGTGCGAAGGTCATGTACGGCCTTGCCGAAGAGCGTTTCGCCGCTGGCGATCTCGATACGGCAAGAGACAAAGCCGCCGAAGCAATAGCTCTGAGCGAGAAGTTCATTCCCGCCAGAATTCTGCTTGGCAAGATATATATCGAGCAGAGTCACTATGGCCTGGCTTGTCATGAGTTTAAGCAGGCACTGGAGGTCATCCCCAGAAACTCAGAGGTTCTTTATCTCATGGGCGTGGCCCAGGAGAAGCAGGGCATGATCGAAGAGGCCTTGATCAATTATCGCCTCAGTCATGCGATGGACAATGGCAATCTGGATGCAGTTATGGCCGCTGCGGAAGTTCTCGCTTCGGACGGCAGGATTCGCCAGGCCCAACTCTACATCGAGAGCTACATGGATATAGCTGGCTCACATGCCGGAATGTACGAAATCGCCGGGCGTCTGGCGATGATGCAGAAGCAGTACGAACAGGCCGCCGATTACTATCAGAAGGCGGCGGACATTGCCCCGGACAACGCTTACTACTCGCAATCGCTTGCCAAGGCACATTATCACACAGGCCAATACGCCAAAGCCGCCGCAGCACTTGAAACACTGATGCGCAGCGACAGCTTTGCACCTGCCGGGTGGGCCTATGCGATGTTGGGCGATTGTTACATGCAGATCGGCAAGCTCGATCATGCGCGTCGATCGTATTTGCAGGCGACCAGACAAAATTCCGGTGATGCAAAGGTCTGGACAAATCTCGCCAAGGCGGCGCTGGCACTTGACGATCTGCCCCGGACGATTGTTGCCTCTCGCCGTGCAATTGAATTGGACGGTGACGTGCAAGACTCCAAGCTGCTGCTGGGGTATGCGTTGCTTCGGGACGGTCAGGTGGCGGCCGCTCTCAAAACCCTCTCGGACGCCGTTGGGCAGCATCCCGACAGCGCCGAGTTGCATTGTGTTCTTGGCAGGGCGTACGACGAGGCGGGTAACTCTGCCGCAGCCAACGAATATTACGAGCGGGCGGTTCGCATCGAGCCCGAGAACGTCCTGGCAAGGGAACTTGCAGCGCAAAGCGATTTGCGCCAGGGAATATCGTCAAGGATTGACTGATATTGTTGATTCACTGAGCCTTACGGAGGAAAACAGGTGATTGGCATCAAGAAAATCGGATTGGCAGGCATTGCCATTACCTCGCTGGGAGCAAGCGGGGTCTACTTCGCCATGATGATGGCTCGCGACGGCCGTCTGGCCGCCACAGGTGCAGGCGTCAATGGCGTGGTGGTGGCTTTGCTGGCGGCCATGAACGCACTGGCGTTGCTGGCATTCTATCGCAGCGTTCGGAGTGGTGTTGGATCCATGACCGGACAGTTGCGAAACATGACGCAGACCGACGAGATCGGTTTGCTTTTGCCTGACGGCTGTAGCGAACTGGCTGAGATATCCCAGGCGATCAATGAACTCTTGACTGCCAGCAAAGTGAAGATCGACGAACACCGTGCCGAGAATCGCGAGCTGCACATTCACTCTCGAATTGCCGCCGCCGAGAAACAGCACACCGAGGCGATCATCTTCTCGATCTCCGATGCTGTGATAGTTACCAATCGTTTCGACGAACTCATGCTTGCCAACGAAGCTGCCGAGAAGCTTCTCGATTTCAAACTTGATAAAAGTCTGCGGAAGAACATCGAGAAGGTGATTGATGATTCCACGCTTGTCGGACTTATACGCAAGACGCGAAGCCACGGCCGTAACGGCAATCGCAAGGTCGTCGAGCACGAGATAGTCACTCGCGGCGAGCGGCGAACATTCAATGTCACGCTCAGTTGTGTCTTTACTCACAACAAGGAAGTCTCCGGTTCGGTTGCTGTTCTTCAGGACGTCACACGCGAGCGGGAAATCGCTCGTATGAAGACGGACTTCGTCTCGAACGTCTCGCATGAACTTAAGACTCCGCTGTCATCGATCAAGGCATACATTGAGATGCTACTGGATGGCGAAGCGGAAGATGTTGATACCCGGCGGGAATTCCATGAGATCATCTCTGCCGAAACCGATCGGTTGCACCGGTTGATCGAGAACATCCTGAACATATCGCGCATCGAATCGGGCGTGGTCAAGGTTGTTCGTGAACCGATCAGCCTGGCTTCTGTTGTCAAACAGGTGCTGGACGTAGCGGCGCCTCAGGCCATGACGAAGAATATTGAGATCACAGAACGTCTCTCTCCGATCTACTACCAGATCGAGGCCGATCACGACATGATCTACCAGGCAGTTCTGAACCTGGTGTCAAATGCCATCAAGTACACAACCGAGGGTGGAAAGATCACGGTTTCAGTAACTGTCGACGAACAGCGTGAAGTCGCCATCTGCGAGATTGCCGATACTGGTGTGGGTATTCCGACGGACGATCTTCCGCACATCTTCGATAAGTTCTACCGAGTACGCGCCAACAACAAGATTGGCAAAGGAACTGGCCTGGGACTGACGCTTACAAAGCACATGATTGAAACTGTGCACGACGGAAAACTCTCGGTTTCATCAAAGCAGGGTGAGGGAAGCGCGTTCGCCTTCGAGTTGCCCTTGCTTCAGTAAAGCACGCAAACAAGAGGACTGTCAAATGAGCAAGACAATACTAGTCGCCGATGACGAAACTCACATCCTGCACGTCGTTTCCATGAAGCTGAAGAATGCAGGTTACGAGGTCATAACCGCGATGGACGGCGAGGAGGCTTTCGAGCTGTGCCTCGCCGAGATGCCAGACCTGATTATTACCGACTATCAGATGCCACTCATGACGGGACTGGAACTGTGCAAGAAACTCAAAGACAACGAAGAGACCAAAAACATTCCGGCTGTGATGCTTACGGCCCGCGGGTTCGATATTGAGCCCGACGAAATGCTGGCTGCAGGAATTGCCGCCGATCTGGCCAAACCATTCTCCCCACGAGAGGTTCTGGCGAAAGTTGATGAACTCCTAGCCGCAGTCAAGAAGGATTAGTGACTAAGTGACACCGGATAAGATAATCACAACTCAATCGCAGTCGATGGACACAATGTCCGCGGCGTTGCATGGACTCAGGCAATTGACCGGGCGGATCGGGCTGAATCTGTCGGTCTGGAATGCCTCAGGCGAGGTTGTCCAGGCACTTGCGCCTGAGTGCGAGTTTTGCAGGAGCGTCTCTGATGCCAACGGAGGGTGTGAACTGTTTTCACGCCAGATGGCCGAGAGAGTCCTGCATTGCTCGGAATCGATAACGGATGAGACCATCACACGATGTTGCATACTTGGCGTTCCCATTCGCCAAAGACGCAAGCAGGCAGGGGCTGCCGTCGCCTGCTATCCGTCATTGGCTGTCCGGGACGAAGAGTTTCTGGCATGCCTGTGCGACAGACTTGGCCTTGATCGATCTGTCATTACCGTTCAGGCTGAAAAATACATCCGACACGGTAAACAGGAAGCTGCCGATTTCCTGAAAATCCTCGACTGGGTACTCCAGCGAGAAATAGCTAAAACATCGTCGGACGATGCCCTGGAAACGCTGTCGGTAAATCTTGCGACTACTTATGAGGAGTTGTCATTGCTTTACCGCATCAGCGTTTCGATGCGGGTTACACAGCAACCCACAAGCTTCCTGCACGACATCTGCGACGAATTACTGGACGTAATGAACCTCGAAGCTGTAATCGCGATTTCGGGAGACCCCGATGCAGAGGACGAGAATGTTACAATCTCAGGAAATGTGAATCTAAGTGAATTGCAAATTGCGAACCTCGCCAATGAGCATCTGTTCCCGAGGTTTGCCGGTAGTGATGAGACGATCATCGAGAATGATTTTATCACCAGTAGCGGGGGGCAGTTTGGCGATACCGTCAGAAACCTGATCTCCACACCGCTTTCCAACGGCGATGACGAGATTCCGGTTGCGTTAATCGGCATCAATAAAGCTGACGGTGATTTCGATAGTGTAGAGCTTACCCTGATGAGCGCTATCGGAAGCCAGGCAGCGGTCTTTCTGGCCAACAGCAGACTGTTCGGTGACCTGCAGGATCTCCTGATGGGCGTCTTGCATGCTCTAACTGCCAGCATCGACGCCAAAGATCCCTATACTTGCGGCCATTCACAGCGAGTCGCCCTGATTGCCCGTCGCCTTGCCGAGAAGATCGGATTCGATGAGGAACGAGCGCACCAACTGTATCTGGCAGGTCTGTTGCACGACATAGGCAAGATAGGCGTCTCTGAGAACATTCTCCGAAAAGAGGGACGCCTGACGGACGAAGAATACGAGGAAATCAAGCTGCACCCGATGATCGGTGCGAGAATCCTTGGCGGAATCAAGCAGCTTGACGCCGTAGCCAGCGCAATCCTCTGTCACCACGAGCGCCCGGACGGAAGGGGCTACCCTCGCGGCCTTATCGGTGAAGAAGTGCCCATAGAGGGCATGATCCTCAGCCTTGCAGACGCATTCGACGCGATGACATCGGCCAGAACGTACCGTGGCGCACGATCGATAGATGATGCTGTGGAAGAGACCAGGAGATGCTCCGGGTCGCAGTTCGATTCGGAACTTGTCGAGCTGTTTATCACACCTGACCTGAAGGATTTTATAAACGAAATCCACGAGCCCGCTCAGACAGTATTCCCGCTGAGCATCCAAGCGAAGGAAGATGAATGAATATCCAGGCAGAAAGCTACGGGCAGGCAGTTATGTTGATTCTCGAAGGTGAACTGACGGCAGATTCGCTGGGAGCGACCAAGCGGGCAGTTGACCATCAACTCAAAGACCAGAACGTAATCGACGTGCTGTTCAACATGGAGAAGGTGAATTTCATAGACAGCGCGGCGATGGAATATCTGCTTGATCTGTCCGATCAACTCGCCGAGAGGCTCGGTCTGATAAAGCTTGTTAAACCGAACGAGACTGTCCGGAAGATACTCGAACTCATTGATATGGAGGCAACGTTCGAGATATTTCCCGATCTTCCGCAGGCTGTAAAGGCAATGCAGAACTGACCCGCACCCAGTGAGCAATAGATCATGATTGTTGGGGACATAAAACGAAAGCTTCAGCTCGGACAACTGCTTGTTGCGCAGAATGTCCTGAGCAGGGAGCAGGTGACCGAAGCGCTTGATTACCAGTCACATTCGGGCAATTCGATGCTCCTGGGCGAGGTGCTTGTACAGCTGGACATGTGCACCGAAGACCAGATAGCAGAAGCGCTCGCTGCCGGGTATGGCGTGCCTTACGCCAGGATATCACCTCGCCTGGCCGACGCGCAGGTCATCGACGTCTTACCGCGCGAGTTCATCGAAAAGCATACCGTCCTGCCGCTGTTCAAGGTTCGCAACTCGTTGGCATTGGCTGTTGCCGAGCCTGCTAATGTGTTTCTGCTCGAAGAGGTCGAACGGCTCACCGATCTCAAGGTTCATGTTGTCTGTGCAACCGCCAAAGACATCAAGGCTACGTTTGAAACACATATGCCCACCGCCAACCTGTTCGTGATCGACGAGGTTTTTGATGCCGATGAGGTCGGCGAACTCTCACTCGTCGAAGAGAGTATCGATGACATTGACGCATTGGAGGCCGCTGCCGATGGTGTGCCTGTCATCAAGCTTGTCAATTATCTCATCTACAACGCCATGCGCGAGGGCGCATCGGATATTCACATCGAGCCGGACGATTCTGTCCTTCGCATTCGCTATCGTGTTGACGGAAGGCTGTATGAAAAACTCTGCCCTCCTTACAAGATGCTTCCCGCCATTGCCAGTAGGATCAAGATCATGGCCTCGCTCGACATCGCCGAGCGCAGGGCTCCGCAAAATGGCAGTATTCACGGTGTGATGGACGGTAGGCCCATCGATCTGCGTGTCAGCACCATGCCCGGGCAGTTCGGAGAGAAGATCGTTATCAGGATCATCGATAACACGAACGTCCTGGGGAACCTGGAGAAGTTGGGCTTCTCCTACGAGATGCTTCGTCAGTGGCGGCAGATTATCAAGTCACCGAGCGGGATTATTCTTGTCACGGGACCGGTCGGCAGCGGTAAGAGCACGACGCTCTACAGCGTTCTGAAGGAACTCAACGACGATCAGATGAATATCTCGACAGTGGAGGATCCCGTCGAGTTCAATCTTGGTGGGATCAACCAGTTCCAGGTAAATGAAAAGGTTGGATTCACTTTTGCCAATGCGATGAGATCGCTGCTACGTCAGGATCCGGACGTGATAATGCTCGGCGAAATTAGCGACTGTGAAACGGCCCGTCTGGCAGTCCAGTCGGCGTTGACGGGGCACATGGTTCTCTCGACGCTCCACACCAATGACGCACCGACGGCAGTAACGCGATTGGTGGATATTGGAATCGAGCCTTACCTGGTTTCTGCGGCCCTCGAGGCGGTACTCGCCCAGAGGCTTGTGCGCAAAATCTGCAACAATTGCAAAGAACCTCACGACCCCAAGCCGGGCATTCGCCGCGCCGTCGAGCGAGTAGCCGGGCAGGTTGAAGTCTTCTATCGGGGTGCCGGATGCAGCAACTGCCGCAATAGCGGATACAAGGGCAGGATCGGAATCTACGAGATGCTCGTGGCTAACGATCAGCTTCGCGGTGAGATATCCCAGTCCTACAGTGTGGAGGCACTTCGCAAACTTGCCGGCCAGAGCGGAATGGTCACGCTTCGCCAGGACGGAATGAGCAAGGTCAAAGCAGGGATCACCAGTGTGCAAGAGGTCCTTCGGGTGACGTCAGGTTAGGACCACAACAAGCATAACCATCATGCCAAGATACGCATATACAACTCGGGACACAGCAGGAATTGCCCAAAGCGGCGTACTGACGGCTTCAGCGCCGTCCGATGCTGCACGCAATCTCCGCCGCGATGGGAGAATCGTTGTTTCACTGACTCCAGTCGCCGATGCAAAGGACTCCTGTGGACTCAGCATAGCAAAGATCAGGAACCAGGACGTCATCTACTTTGCAACCCAGCTTTCGGTCATGATCGATGCCGGTGTGACGCTGATAGAAGCTCTCGATTCAATCGCCCAGGACTGCGACGATCAGGCTTTCGGAAGAATCGTCGCCGATCTGTCCGATCAGGTCCAATCCGGTACGGAGTTCTCGGTGGCTTTGGAAAAGTATCCCAGGCTGTTCGATCGGCTTTTCGTATCGCTTGTGCAGGCCTCGGAGATTTCCGGTACGACGGGGCAGACGCTCCATCGGATCAGTGAATATCTGAAACAGGACCAGGACACACGAAGGCGAATAAAGGGGGCGTTGACCTATCCCGCCTGCATGCTTGCGTTTTGCATTATGGTCGTGCTCGGCATGCTAATATTCGTTCTGCCCAGATTCGAGACGATCTATGCGAGCAAAGCGGAAGTCCTTCCGCTGCCGACCAGGTTACTTCTTGGGCTGAGTCGCGGGATGATGGAGAACTGGGCCCTTGTAACTGCAGTAATCATTATGACAGCTATCACCGGATGGTCGTATGTTCGCAGTGAGTCAGGCCGCCGCCTGCTGGATCGAATGCGCATCAACATGCCGATTCTCGGAAGGATGTATCGCAAGGCGTATCTGGCCAGATCCCTTCGCTCTCTGGCGACGATGGTTTCCAGCGGACTCAGTATGTCCGAAGGGCTTGCGATTACCGCAAGAGTATCCGGCAACATGCTCTACGCCGATGTGTGGAACTCTCTGGCCGAGGAGGTCAAGAAGGGCTCGGCGCTGGCTGAGCATCTGAGCGCCAGCCCGCTGGTGCCTCGAACGATAATCCAGATGATCCGTGCCGGCGAGAAGACGGGGCAGCTCCCCGGCGTTCTGGACCGCTGCGCCGGGTTCTGCCAGGACGAACTGAAAGCTTCAATCAAGACTGTAACAGGCATGATAGAACCGCTGATGATCGTTGTCATGGGATTGGTCATTGGCTCAATTGCCATCGCTTTGCTGCTGCCGGTATTCGGCATATCCAAGGTGGTGGCGTACTAGACGTTGCCCGGTTTTGGCCGGGTGATGAGCTCGTTCGGGGCCGCACACCCCGGATGATCAGGCGAGCTCCTTACTAGGGGCGGGGGCGGGTCGGCCAGTTCGGCGGCTTGCTCCCGCTTTTTTATGCGCAGATATCGACCGATGGGGGGCTTTATTTGCGGGCGTTAGCGGATAGAATTGCAGCCATGACGAAACGCGATTATTACGACGTACTTGGAATCAAGCGGGGCGCGACTGATTCGCAGATCAAGTCCGCCTACCGCAAGCTCGCACGCAAGTACCACCCAGATGTCAGTAAGGCCCCCGACGCCGATGAGAAGTTCAAAGAATCAAGCGAAGCATACGAAGTTCTCTCCGACGAAAAGAAACGCCAGACGTACGACCGGTTCGGACATACCGGTGGACCTCAGGGCGGCGGTTGGCCCGGAGGGGCCAGGGGGCGAACCGGACCGGGGGGACAACAGTACGCGGGTTTCAATTTCAACGAAATGTTCGGCGGAGGCGGTTCCGGATTTGCGGGAATGGGACTTGACGAGATTCTCAGTTCTCTCGGCGGACGGCGTGGCCGCGCCCAGCCGCGTCGTGGTGCGAACATCGAAAATGAAATTACCATCGAGTTTCTCCAGGCCGTCAACGGTATGACTGCATCGATGCGGATCCAGTCAGGCGACGGGGGCAAAATCGAGACGTTAAACGTCAAGATTCCTCCGGGCGTTAATGACGGGGGGAGAATTCGCCTGAAGGGCAAAGGCCAGCCCGGCCGGACCGGTCCGGGCGACATGTACATTACGGTCCACGTGCGCAAGCATCGCTATTTCCGCCGCGACGGTGCGAACATTTACGTGGATGTCCCTGTCAGCATAACGGAGGCTTCGCTGGGCGCAAAAGTGGACGTTCCGTCGATCGATGGAATGACGAGGGTTAAGATTCCCGCCGGTACGGCCAGTGGAACAAAGTTGCGCCTCAAGGGAAAGGGAATCGCCAGCCCCGGGCAGACCGAACGCGGTGATCAGTACGTCATACTCCAGATCGTCCCGCCCAAGAACGTTTCACCCAAGGCGAAGCAACTGCTCGAAGAACTCGCCGAGACGGAGAACCTGGACGTCAGAAAGAAGGCGCCATGGACCTAGACGATCCCAGAAGATTACAGACCGTCAATTTTATCGTCCTGATCGTCGTACTCGGGATATTGACCGTGGGGCTTGGCTCGCTGACTTATCTTGCGACAGGCGCTGCGGCGCAGGCTGAAAGCGAAAACATGCAGAAGCTCCTGGCGCGGCTGGCGTGGGTTTCGCTTTCCATGCTCTGCATTGCGCTGCTGCTCCTGTTCTGGACGGTCATCCGATTCTGTCGTCGTCGTTTCCCGACGTCGCACCCGACGAGCGAAACTCCCTACGTCGATGCATGGTCGCTGGCGGGCGAGCGGTTCAAGCTCGATGAAGAAGAGCAAGAAGAAGACCCAGACAGCGAAGACTGAATCCAGCTCTCATGCTGCTATTTGCCGGGACTCTCAAGCGGAGCAGACGCGTCATCCTCGGGCATTGCGCCCATTGCAGTGAGCATCTTTGTAAGCAGCGACGCTATCTGTGGCGGACCGTTCTTTCTGGTCAGTTTCAGCGCAGCCTGCAGATCCGCGATTCGTTCGTCAGCCATGTTGAGATTATTGTATGACTGAGACCGGTTTGTGTATGCCCTGATCATGTCCGGCTCCAGCCGGATACACGCGGTGAAATCGTCTATCGCCAATTGATCCGAATTGGTCACTTGATGTGCCAAACCGCGATTATAATAGGCGAGCCCCATCTCCGGATTCAGTTCGATGGCGCGATCGAAGTCGCGTATTGCCGCCGAAATATCGTTCAACTGGCCGTAGGCCTTGCCCCGGTCGGACCAGGCCTCCGCATCGCGAGGATTCAATTCAATGGCCTTGCTGTAGTCCGCTATCGCCAACTTGTGTTGCCCAAGCTTGCTGTGCGCGATTCCACGATTCTTATATGCTAAAACGTATCTGGGTTTAATCATAACAGCCATGTTATAGTCAAGCATCGCCGCGGTCAGATTCCCCTGGGACTCGTGCAGAACGGCGCGATTGTGATATGCCTTTGCAAACCCTGACTCCAGTTCAATGGCCTTGTCGTAATCGGCAAAGGCCTCTTCCATATTCCCGGCCATCTTCTGCATGAGCGCGCGGGCGTTATAGGCTTGGGCATAGTCAGGTTTGAGCTCGATCGCCTTGTTGAAAAGAGGCATGGCCTGTTCGTACTCGTCAGCACTCTCGTACAGGCTGGCCAGATTCTTGTACGCCAGCCATGATTTCGGATTTGTCTCTATTGCGTAGCTCCACAATTCCGCAGGCCCTTTAAAGGCGCTGGCTCGGGTATAGGTGGCGAACGATAGCGATCCGATGATGATCGCCGCTGCAACTGCGCCCACGCCTTGGCCGATCTTGCCTCCACGCATCGCCAATTGCCAGCCAACGGCTGCAACAAACGCAGCCGCGGCGGGAATTGCCAGATACAGCAAGTGATCCGATACAAAAGCGATTCGCATAAACGACATGTTGAAGAAACCAAGCACCGGCAGCAGGACTATCAGCATGTATCCCAGGGGCGCCAGCATGGACCGGGTCCACGCTCGCCGGTAAATCAGTAAAGCTGCCAGGACTGCTACCAGCATCACCGGGGCGATCCATTGCAGGATGCTCTGTTCATCGATAATCCAGGTGGGGTGGATGATCGGCATGCGGATCGGCAGCAGGGAGGTTTGGAGATAAGTCCAGAACGCCCGTCCGGCGATGCAGATTCGCTGGAGAAAGTTCTGCGGAAGGTATTGACCAACGCCGATTGTCCGGGTGTATTGAAAGTGAATAGTCGTCCATGCGAAAA
>SDBT01018448.1_pt1 | contig 10969 bp, 6 predicted proteins | sample 2277101 | NCBI WGS metagenome assembly SDBT01 (sample SAMN10404973, study PRJNA504765) | marine sediment metagenome | isolation source: marine sediment core GS10_PC15, 103 cmbsf | place: Arctic Ocean: Southern Knipovich Ridge | collected 2010 | reverse complement strand
CACGACAAGCACCATCCGTAAAAATTTTAACGATTTTTTTCATTTAACATCCCTTTTCGAGCTGGTTCAGCAAACCCATTGTGAATATTTGCTGTCACTTTTTTCCATTTTGATTTTAATGGCATTCTAGCAAACGTTTTTTTCTGCGCAACTAAAAGATAAACACCGCCTAAAATGGGCAAACATGTTTTGCAAAATTTTTCTAAAGCATGAGCTTTGCGATTGTCCTTGTTTAGAATAAACGGAAAATGACACGCCGTATGTTTTTGCTCAACTAATTCGAGATTTAATAATCGCAGCCAATCCTTAATATGAGAAGCACCTCGCAAACTTCCGGACCACGGCGCTTTCTTGCCCCACGAGAACAAGCTTCGCAAACCCCACAAACTCCAAGGATTAAAACCTAAAATAATTAAAAAACCACCGGACTTTAAGCTTTCCGAAACGTGACGTAAAATTTGATATGGATCATCGCTGAATTCTAACGTATGTGGCAATAAAATCGCATCAACCGAATCAACAAGAACCGGCAAAGCTTCATATTGTGCACAAATCGTCGCAAAGTCTTTTGAATGTCTGTGCTTGTTGGGGGTGATAATGAAACGATGTTTCTGCTGCGCATCTTGGATAAGGCTAGACTGGCCAGTATCACCTAACATCAACAAATAATCACCAAGCACATAGCTCCAAGTGATTGCCAAAATATCCGTCTCAATATTTAATAACGCCTGTCCTAACGGCTTTTTTAGCCAGCTTGAGAATTGTTGGTAGCGTGGTAACGTTCGCTTCATCAAATATACCAAATTGTTTGTCGTGTCGTCGAAATTATAAAGTATTTTTGAGCAAAATAATATGGGGACTAGGAATTGGGATGGCTCTTAGCTCCTAACCCTCAAAATAAAAAAAATTATCAGCTTTATCATGAAGAGCTTGATCTGTCAGGGACAGCTCAGTAAGATGCCCCAATGAAAAGAATACTCTTCCAAGCCTTGATCATTTTTTTCTCAATTTGCTGCACAACCGCCTGCTCACCCGTTTTTTATACACGAAGCTCCGGCCTTGGAAATCCGTCGAAGCCTCCAACAAAACACTTTTATACTCGCAACATTTGGAACACCATGGCGAGCGATTTTTCTCTACCTGATGAAACACCAGAAAATCCAGAAGTTAGGGCGCAGATTAATTGGTATATGAAAAACCAACTGTATCTCAAGAAAATTGCCGAACAAGCAAGGCCCTATCTTTACTATATTCTCCAGCAAGTCAGACGCCGAGGATTACCAGGCGAACTTGCACTCTTACCAATGATTGAAAGCAATTATGATCCTTTTGCTTATTCAAAAGTTGGCGCCTCAGGATTGTGGCAAATGATGCCCGGCACTGCTTCAGGCTTTGGTGTTAAAGTGGATTGGTGGTATGACGGCCGACGAGATATTATCGCCTCGACGAATGCGGCATTAGATTATTTTACTTATTTGGGCAATTTCTTCGACAACCAGTGGCTCTTAGCAGTTGCCTCTTATGACACAGGCGAAGGCACCGTTAATCAAGCCGTTCAACATAATGCAAAACTAGGAAAATCAACTAACTTCTGGTCGCTACATTTGTCGAAAGAAACACAAAGTTATGTACCTAAACTCCTCGCGCTGGCCACTATTATTAGCCACCCCTCCGAATATCCAGTCAATTTACCTAACATTCCCGATCAACCTTATTTAGCGACAGTTAATGTTGGATCACAAATTGATTTAGCGCGAGTTGCCAAACTATCCGACATGAGCTTACAAGCATTAGCGCAATTAAATCCTGGGTTTAATCGCTGGGCGACCGACCCAAATATTCCTTCACGCATATTATTACCTGTCGATAAAGCGGCTCAGTTTGAACGAAACTTAAAACAATTACCGATTGATAAACGCGTCACCTGGATAAGATATAACGTAAAATCCGGCGACAACTTATCAAGCGTTATAAACAAATTCAAAACGACGCTAGCTTTGCTAAAAACAATTAATCATCTAAAAACAAACCAACTTCATATTGGCCAAACAATGTTGATTCCAACGACAACAAGCAAATTGACAAAAATTGTTTTACAATCAGAACAACATTATTTTTCATCCTTGCATACAAAACTTCCCGAAGTTCATATTACAAATTACGATGTTAAAGAAGGTGATTCGCTCAATTTAATTGCAAGAAAATATAATGTGAAAACGCGAGAAATTCGTTTTTGGAATGGCCTAGCAAGAAATGAAAAACTAAGCCCAGGAAGAAAATTAATTATTTGGCCACCAAAACATAAAAGCCCCTCCTCTAGCCAAACAACTTATCAAGTGACAGCGGGTGATTCATTAATTGGCATTGCTCATAAGTATCACACCACTGTCGCCTCAATTCTAAAAACAAACAAAATTAAAAACAATTTTATTAAAGTTGGCCAAAAATTAAATATTTTTGCAAGTAACGGTCATCACTCAACAACACATAAAACACAAACTCCAAAACGCATTATTTATCGTGTTAAGAACGGCGACTCATTGTCGACCATTGCAAAGAAAAATCACGTGCCAGTAAAAGATTTGACTCAATGGAATCGCATTAGCGATCCAAAACATTTGAAATTAAATCAAGCGCTGGTAATATATAGGAGCTAAGGATCCGAGGGGCTAATGCATCGTATATGTCGTAGGGAATCTATTTTTCAAACCTTTGAGGCCATGGATGGCCGAACAGAGCTACATGGACGTACTTGTGCGTGTTTGAAAAACAGGTTCCCGGAGACATATTAAGATGCACGAGAAAAAAAAGGCTAAGGAGCGAAAATCAAACATGGACATTCTGTACAACCTTTTTAGCAAATTATCAAAAGACACTTTAGTCCTAACCGCAAACAAACGTCTCAGCACCTGGCTCGTGAAGCAATTCAATGCAGCCCAAACAAAACCCGCATGGGAAACACCAACTATCTTACCCATTCAAACCTGGCTCGAGTCACAATGGAATATGGCGTTGTTACACGGTAAAACACACAAAACACTGTTAACAATCTTTCAGGAAAAATTACTATGGCAACAAATTATTGCGCAAAATCACGAAAATGCATTATTGCATATCAGCGGCACAGCCAACATTGCACAACAAGCATGGGCTCTATGTCAAGAATGGAGACTGCCATTAGACGACCAAACATTTGGCGAAACAGATAGTTGTAAACATTTTTATGAATGGGCTCAAACGTTTCTAACACATTGCGAGGAAAAAGATTTATCAAGCAGCATCTTATTGTACCAGTCTATTACAGACCTGTTTCAAGAAGGCTCATTAACACCGCCATCTCACATTGTATTATTAGGCTTCGTTGAAAAAACGCCCGCCTTGATTCACCTGCTAAATACGCTACGAGAATTAGGTGCTGAGATTGAAGAAATTAATTTAAACCATAAAAACCAGAGCGCGCAACGCATTGCGATTAAAAACACTCAAACAGAAATCAGCACCATGGCAAACTGGGCAAAGTCTCGCTATAAAAATAATAAAAACATCGCTTGTATCGTGCCCGAACTAAATCAAAGTCGCAGTATGATTGAAAGAGTTTTTACTGAAATTTTTCACGATGAAAAGCAGTTATTTAATATTTCCTCTGGCACGCCGTTATCAGACGAACCGCTTATTGAAATTGCGCTATCAATCTTAGAATTAAAACCCAAAAAAATATTAATTAATGATCTGGGGCATTTGCTGCGAACACCTTTTATTGCCAATGCCGAAGAAAAACTATCTGCACGTGCGCTAATTGACGAAGATATTCGCGCCAGAGGAAACGTCGCCTATCATTTATCCGAACTCTCTCAATTCTTCACAGAAGAAACCGATAAATCATTTTTCAACGCGATAAAGCAAACGCTCGCAATCAACGCCCCGGCAAAACAAATACCGAGCAAATGGGCGGAAACTTTTTTACGACAATTAAACGTTTGGGGTTGGCCTGGCGAAAGAATATTAAATAGTCGCGAATATCAGACTATTGAACACCTTAAGTTACTATTAAATAATTTTAGTCGGCTTGACAACGTTATCTCAACGATAAAAATTTCAACGGCAATTCAAACATTACGACAATTAGCAATCAACACATTATTCCAGCCACAAACAACCGACGCACCAATCCAAATTCTGGGCATGCTTGAAATCAACGGATTAACCTTTGATGATGCCTGGATTATGGGACTTGACCATCAACACTGGCCAAGCAAACCAAAACCAAATCCATTATTACCGATAAAACTTCAGCGACAATTAAAAATGCCTCACGCTTCATCCGCACGCGAACTAGATTTTTGCAAACTGATGACCGAACAATTTTTAAATTGCGCATCAACTGTTATTTGTAGTTATCCCACGCAGACAGATGATAGAACATTATCAGCAAGCCCATTAATAGAAAATTTATCCGAAATGACATTTGATGAATTGAACTTGCCTGATTATAAAACACCAGAAGAAAATTTATTTGGAAGCGAAGAAACAGAACATCTGGTTGATAATTTTGCTTCGCCCATCTCTGAAAAAGAAAAAAATCGGGGCGGCACTAAAATCTTTAAATCACAGGCTGCATGTCCATTTCGTGCGTTTGCAACTTTACGATTAAAAGCTGAATCAATTAGCGAACCAGAAATTGGATTAGACGCTCAAGTTCGCGGCTCACTTGTTCATAAAGCGTTAGAATTATTTTGGCGCGAGACAAAATCTCACGAGAAATTAATTTCCATGACAGATGAAGATAAAAGCTCGCTTGTGAAGTGGTGTGTAAATAAAGCTATTATTCAAGTATTACAAGACAGACACATTTCACAATCCATCATAAAACTAGAAAAACTACGATTGCAAAACCTTCTCATTGACTGGCTCGCAACCGAAAAAGATCGCGAACCCTTTAAAGTCATTGCGCAAGAACGCTGGCAAGAAGCGTCCATTGGAAAAATTTCATTTCGTATGCAAGTGGATCGCATTGATCAATTATCCAATGATCATTATGCTATCATCGATTACAAAACAGGACATACAGCGATTGGTGCCTGGTTTGGCGATCGAATTGATGAGCCACAATTACCCCTTTATGCTGTCTGTACAAATGAAACGATCAGCGTCATTGCCTTTGCACAAGTTAAAGCTGGCAACATGAAATTTAGAGGTATTGGTATCGATGAAAATTTATTACCTAATACGAAGAAACTCGTAGACATATCCTGGCAAGATCAAATCAAACTCTGGTCAAAAGATTTGTTAGCATTAGCCAATGATTTTTATAACGGTAATGCGCAAGTTGATCCAAAAGACATAAACAAAACTTGTCGACACTGTGGCTTACACACATTATGTAGGATTTATGAGAAATGAGTGATTTACAAATAAATGATTCCTTAGAACGAAAAAGCGCATTAGATATATCTCACTCGATCATTGTGCAGGCGCCTGCAGGCTCTGGCAAAACTGAGCTATTAACGCAGCGTTATTTAAATCTCCTTGCAAATGCCACCAAATCGCCTGAAGAAGTGATTGCCATTACATTCACCAAGAAAGCGGCCGCTGAAATGCAAGATCGCATTATCAATGCATTGCAGTTTGCACAAAACAATCCGAAACCTGAAGATGAGTTTGCTGCAACAACTTGGCAACTTGCAAAAGATACATTAAAACAAGATCAAAAACGTGACTGGCAATTATTAAAAAACCCGAGTCGATTGCGCATTCAAACAATCGATGCATTATGCTCGAGCTTAACACAACAATTACCCATTCTGTCGCGCTTTGGCTCGCAACCTAAAACTAGTGATCATTCAAAAGCGTTATATCAAAAAGCAGCTCGCGAATTACTTGAAAACATTGATGAAAAAACAGATTGGCAAAACGCCCTATTTCAATTACTCACGCACTTAGGTAATCAACTTTCACTGGTCGAAAAATTACTGATTGATATGTTAGCTAAGCGCGACCAATGGTTAACTTATGTTGCATACACGCAAACCGAACTGAGATCATCGCTTGAAACAGGTTTAGTCGCGATCACCGAAGATTTACTTGAAAGAATTGTCGATTTATTTCCAACGGGACTGACAAATGAATTAACTGAGCTTATGAATTTTGCATCTGAAAATCTTCAAGCACTTGAAATCGAAACAAATATTACTAACCTAAAAAGGTTGCCCGGCAAATCTTCTCAATCAAAAAATATTTGGCTTGGCGTTGCAGAATTACTGCTAACAAAAGAAGGTGGTCTACGAAAAATTGTCACGAAAAATAACGGCTTTCCTGCGGCTTCGTCTACAAAAGATAAAACAGAAAAAATCTTATATGACGCCATGAAAACAAAAATGAAAAACCTCCTTGAAACACTCGCGGCCAGCACCGACTTTATTGAATCACTTCATGAACTAAGGCAAACGCCACCATTTCATTATACCGACATTCAATGGAAAACACTGTCTGCGTTACTCAAAATACTTCCAATCGCCGCAGCTCAGCTGACTTTAGCCTTTAAAGAAAAAAATGAAGTTGATTTTATTGAAATCACGCAAGCGGCGCTGCAAGCACTCGGATCATTTGACGCGCCGACCGATCTTGCTCTTTCGCTTGATTATCAAATCAAACATATTTTAGTGGACGAATTTCAAGACACTTCAATTAGCCAATTTCGTTTATTCGAATTATTAACTGCTGGCTGGGAAAATAATGATGGGCGCACATTATTTCTTGTTGGCGATCCGATGCAATCGATTTATCGTTTTCGCCAAGCCGAAGTAGGTTTGTTTCTTCGCGCACGACATGAAGGCATCGGGCAATTGCAATTAAAATCGCTCACACTTTCCACCAACTTTCGCTCAAGCAAAGCAATTATTGATTGGATTAATACACATTGCGAAGCGATGTTTCCAACAAACGAAGACATCAGCGATGGCGCGGTCACTTACACAAATGCGCTTGCTTCACATCACCAAACGAAAAACACAAATGTAAAACTTCATGCTTTAATTGATGCAGACGAAACACTTGAAGCGCAAGAAGTTATTCATATCATAAAAAAGCATCGGAAAGATTATCCGAACGATACCATCGCCATTTTAGTCAAAGCACGCTCACATTTATTTGAAATACTTCCGATGCTTCGCGCGAATAACTTACCTTATCAAGCTGTTGAAATTGATAAATTAGTTTCTCGCCCCATCATTCAAGACTTGCTTGCATTAACAAAAGCGTTGCTTCATCCTGCTGATCGAACAGCATGGTTCTCAATTTTGAGGGCACCTTGGTGTGGATTAACTTTAAAAGATTTGCAAATCATTTCGCAATCTAAATCTGACTCAACAATTTTAAAAAATATTCAAAACAAAAAAGTTTTTGAAGCATTGTCAAATGATGGCAAGAAACGTTTAGCAAGCATACAAAACATTATTTTGTATGCTTTGAATAATCGGCGCCGGAAACCATTACGCGAGTTTATTTATAATGTTTGGATCAATTTGCGAGCACCCGCATGCTATGATCATTTTGCTGATTTAATGGATGCTGAAAATTATTTTCAACTGCTTGAGCAATTAGATTCAGGCGGTGATATAAAAGATTTTTCTCCAATTAAAGAAAAGCTTGATAAGCTTTACGCTTCGCCAGATATTAATGCCAGCGAAAAACTGCAAGTGATGACAATTCATAAAGCAAAAGGCTTGGAATTCGACACCGTTATTATCCCCGGGCTTCATCGCAGCACGCCAACAAACGATCCACAATTGTTACTTTGGGCTGAACGGCCCAGAACACACAAAGAAAATGATTTAATTTTAGCACCTATTAAGGCAGCTCACGAATCCGGCGATCCAATTTATGATTACCTTGCACATGAAAATAAAAAGAAAAGCACATTTGAAGATTTACGCTTGCTTTATGTTGCGATGACTCGCGCAAAAAATCATTTGCATTTATTAGGCACTGCTTTTACAACCGAAGATGGCGAAGCCCTTAAAAACCCTATCTCATCAGGCTTTTTAAGCTATCTTTGGCCGCTTATTCAAAAAGATTTTTTTGAAAGATTACATGCTAAACAGTCTACTCACATTCAAAACATCAAACTACATAATGTCGCGGTTGAAGGCATTCGACGTTTATCAAAACAAACTGACGTTATCTCTAACCTTGAGTTAAGCGACAACAATGAGCCCGTCATCCTGGATGAAAAATTCATTAAAGCAAATTATCACACAGTCGTCGGCACCGTGACCCATCAAATCTTACAACAAATAAGTGATGAGGGAATTCAGACCTGGCACGCCGATCGCATTAATCAATATAAATCTTCTTGGAAAAGCTTATTATTGCAGCTAGGCATTTTGCCACAGGAAATTGAAGCCGCTGTTACACAAGTTATCGTTGCAACTAAAAACACGCTGACAGATGAAAAAGGTCGATGGATTTTAGGAAAACACACACAAGCGCAGTCAGAATATCGGCTAACGCTAGCAAATGGAAAGCAAATTATTATTGATCGAACGTTTATTGATGAAGCTAATACTCGCTGGATTATTGATTATAAAACAACGGACGAAATTATCTCTGATAACGATGTGTTTTTAGCAACAGCAAAAAACGCACATCGACAACAACTTGAAACTTATGCTGACGCATTAAAACATTTTGGCAATGAAAAAATCCGCGCAGCTCTTTATTATCCGCTGCAAAAACTTTGGATTGAATACAGTGTCAGATACGACTAGTTGATATCTGTAACTTATGGACTTAATAAATTTTTTAAGAAACTAGTCGTGTCTGACACTCAAAAATGCCGTAAATACACCACAACAAGCACAATAAATCCGATTAAAATCAAAGCCAAAATACCCATCGTCGTAAAGCTTTTACTGATGTTTTTACCTGAAAAAAATTCGGGTTGTGTTTTGTACATATGCCACAACCACCAGATCAAAAAGATCGAAAGAATTAATGTGCCTAATTTTCCCCAGAACATGAATGCCTCAATTCTAAATAACTTACATCAAACTTGTTGCCACGAATTCGTAGGGAACGCATATCATGCGTTCCGGTCACGCCAAAGACGTGACTGAAAATTGTTTCGTACCATCCGTTGTTTTCGAGCCTTTCTCAGTGGACCTTCCTTCGGCAAGCTCAGGACTGGTCGGCCCACCGGGTCGCATAATATGCGACCCCTACGCTGATTTATTGGTGCCGAAGGCCGGACTCGAACCGGCACGACTTTTACGTCACTGCCCCCTCAAGACAGCGTGTCTACCAATTCCACCACTTCGGCATAACTAAGACGATTTCTTCGCATTCGTTGAGGTTGTTTTGTTTTTACGAATCGGTTTTTTTAACTTAACAGCCGGTATTTTTTTTATGGTTGCTGTTGTATGTTTTTGGACTTGCTTCGCAATTTGCTCGACGTTTGTCAGCACGGTGCTTTTATGCGATGCTTTTGCTTCCTTTGCTGCAAGATAAGTTAAGCCCATGCTTGTAGCAAAGAAAAGCGCGCCGATAAAAAAGGTTAGTTTCATCAAAAAGCCCATGGATCCTTTACTGCCAAAAACGGTTGACGATGCGCCGCTACCAAATGCTGCGCCCATGTCTGCACCTTTTCCGCGCTGGACCAGAACCAACACCACCAAAACTATTGCAATAAAAAATTGCGCGATTAAAAGAATTTGTTGCATAATATTAACCTTTCTAATTTTACATATTGCATCTCAAGCTAATCAGAAAAACATGGATCCCGGATAATCAGCCTTGCCCCTGCTTTCCGGGATGACGTAACCCTGTTAGTTTTGCTGCATTACCTTATCACCCTAGCTTTTAACGATTTCTACGAATTCGTTTGCTTTTAACGAAGCACCGCCGATTAAACCACCATCAACGTCCGGCATTTCAAAAATTTCAGCAGCATTTGCGGCTTTAACACTACCGCCGTAAACAATTTGTATTTCATCAGCCAAAGCTTCATGCTGCAAAGCGATAGTTTTACGAATAAAACTATGAACTTCTTGCGCTTGTTCTGGTGTGGCGGTAAGCCCCGTTCCGATCGCCCAAACTGGCTCATACGCAATCACCGATCGGCCGAGCGATTCAACGCCCACTTCACCAATCACTGTGTTCAATTGTTCTAACACAACTTGCTCAGTTTGATTTGCCTCTCGTTGCTCCAGAGTTTCCCCAATACAAAGCACTGGCGTTAGCCGATGACTTAATGCCTGGGAAAATTTCTCAGCAACGACTTCGCTCGTTTCGCCATAAACATGGCGACGTTCTGAATGACCAACTAAAACAAATTTACAACCAATGTCAGCAAGCATGCTTGCTGACACTTCACCTGTATATGCACCATGATCAAATTGACTGACATTTTGAGCACCGAAGAAAATTTTGCTACCAGAGAGCTGGCCTTTCACTTTTGGCAAATAAACAAAACTGGGAAACACCACCACTTCAGCATCTTCAAACCCAGCCAAACCCGTGATCATGCCATCGACTAAAGAGGAAATATCCTCCAAAGAGCCATTCATTTTCCAATTGCCACCAACCCATCTTCTTCGCATTATAATTATCCTAAACAGTTAAAGGAGGGCATTTTATCGAACAAGCTAGGCCATGACAAGCAAAGAATCTGAAAGACGAGTTTCGCAACTGATGAAACTCTCATGAATGGAAGCACTAACTCGAAGAGCTAGGCGCATCTTTCACTATATTGACATGCGCAGCCTCACCCTTGCTCTTGTCTTGATCTACTTTTGGATCAAGCAACCTATTGTGCTTAGCAATTCTGTCATTAAGCGCATCAAGTGCGCTGATAGCACCTTTCTGCGTCAATTTATCATTATGCCCTACATTTCCACCGGTCGTTCTGTCACTTTTAATGTTCTGTGACCATTCGTTCACACCGAAAGGTTCGATTCTGCACTTTGCACCCGCA
>SDBT01018447.1_pt1 | contig 10969 bp, 13 predicted proteins | sample 2277101 | NCBI WGS metagenome assembly SDBT01 (sample SAMN10404973, study PRJNA504765) | marine sediment metagenome | isolation source: marine sediment core GS10_PC15, 103 cmbsf | place: Arctic Ocean: Southern Knipovich Ridge | collected 2010 | reverse complement strand
AATTATGGTAATAAATAAATTAAGAAGAATTTTCAAAGAAATTCAAAAAAGAACTATTCCAAAAATAAAACGTCAATTAATATCTATCACAAAAAGAGATGTAAGAAAGGATAAAATTGATGTAATAATTCTACGAATATTTCCTACATTAAATATTGGAAAATATCCAATAAAAAATAATGAATTTAGATATGATAGAATAGATCCTCTAGGAATTACAACAAATTTCTTTGAAAAATCTTATCCACTTTTATTTAATATTGTGAGAGATGTTAGAAAAAATAATAGAACTAAAATAATTAAATTAGAATGGAAATGGAGAAATATTAATGGAAGTGGTAATCAGTTTACAAAAAATAATAAATTAACTATAATATATAATGTAAAGAAATTACAAGATTTTATTGATGATATGGGTCTATGGATTTCTATAAGTGAATATGATGTTGAATCAAGATTTGTGGTTAGATACTCAGTCACTCCAGCACCTCAAGGCATACCTGAAATACCAGGAGAACAATTACATTCCTTAGATTTTAATTGTGTTTGTAAAAGTATATATCCACATTTTAAATATAAATCAGCCAGAAAATTACAGAAATTAAAAAATAGATTTACAACAAAAGGTGTAATAACAAAAGAAGATTGGCAATTTTTGGCAAGATTAGGAAATATAAATATTGTTCTTGTTGATCCTATAGATTCAGATAATCAATGGATTAATTTTAAATCAAATACAAAGACTAAAAAGAAAACTGTATTTTTATTAACTCATTCAAATCATACAACATTATATAAGCCTTTCAAACCAAATCTTAAAGTTCAAGAAACTTTAGATCAATCTAAATTAGAACAAAAATTAGCAGAATTAAAAAGTAATTATACTCCACATAATGCATTGAAAAGAAATGATGAAATAATAGCAATTTTGACAGAAAAGGTTACTTATAAAGAATATCACAATGAAGAATTCCCATATGCTTTGACAGAAATATCTAAAGCAAAACAACACATTCAACAAGAAAATGAAGACTATATTACACCAAATCATTTATACTTTTATAGAGAAAATGCTAAAAATACAGGAATACGATATTGTAAACAACAAATTTTAGGAGATAATTACATTAAATTTGATCAAAATAAATCTTTTAAATCTACTTATTTTAAGGTGTTGGAAGACTGGGGGGGATTTCCATCATCTAGATTAGAGTTTTACAATGTAGAAAATATTGATCAAGATCTTGTATTAGGATTTCATGGAACTGCTAAAATCAAAAATCAGATTGATCCCAATAAAAATAAATACTTAAGAAAGAATAGATTTTACTATTCAATACCATATTTAAAGGATGCGGCTATGAGAGGATGTACTTTTGATATCACCTATGTTTTAATATCCAGATCTGTTTTGAAATTTGAAATACCACAAGAATATCTGGAATACGATGATAAATTATTCAATAAAATTATTGGAGGTTTTAATACAAATAAATTTGAAAAACATTTTGAAACAACTGATGAGAAAGAATTTTTATATGCATTTTCCCAATTGCATGAATTAAAGAAGATTACAAATATTATCACCAAAAATAAAATAGGAGCCGAAATAGATCTTTGGAGTAATGAACCTGTGCACAGTTGGGTTTTAGAATGGAAAGAATTTACAAATGTTTTAAGATTACCACAAGTACCATCTTATATATATGATCGTCAACAATTATGGTTATTGGATGATTTAAATGAATATGGATTCGACCCGATTGCAGTTAAAGTAGATAGTTTTACTGTACTAAAATCACCCCAGACCGCGAGATTCAAAAAAGATAAAGTAAAATATGGATTCCATAATTATAAAGTTGAAGAAGTTTATAATATGCCTTTGTATAAACAACCTGAATATACTGAAAGTAATAAAACAATTTTAGATATTATAAATGCTAAAGTTCCTCATCCAAATGTTTTTGATATGCCAAAATTACAATTTTTACATTATCCTGCTGGATTTGGTAAAACATACTATTGTAAGAAATTAAATTTAGATAATGTTTTATTCACAGGTCCAACATGGCAATCTGTTGTACCGGTCGGTGGAATTACAATTCATAAATTATTTGGATTAGAATGTGTTGCAACTAATGTTTCAAAGTATTCATGGATCGTAACAGATGAACTTTCAATGATCTCTCATAAAATGGAAGAAAATTATAAAACACTAATCAAAGATGGACTATGCATTATATTGATGGGCGACTTTGCTCAATGTCCAGTAATTAAGGGTCGTAAACTGAATAATAAATTTTTAAATATATTTTCAAAAATAACAAAAGATCTAGATGGATTACCATTTGTCGATTATAGAAGAAAATCAGATTTAGAAAATCAAGAATTTTCAAGAATGCTCACAAAAATGAGAAATAGTATTTTACGCGATGATTTCTTAGATTCAGATGTTGTAGAATATTTCAATAAAAGAGTTATTCCATACCAAAATATTTTAGAATTCGACAATATAATTTCAAGTCTCAACGAAAAAATCAATGAGTATAATAAACAATTTTTATCTCAGCATCCTAACGAATTTAAAGCAATCTACAAAGGACCAAAAAGAAAAAATATATATAATGGAATGCGAGGAATATATAAAAAAGAAAATAGTACATTTGGGGGGGTAAGGGTTAAGCGCATATATGTGGTACCTAATTTTGCAGTAACAGTTCATAAAGTACAAGGAAGTACTATACATGGAAAAACATTAATAGATACGGTGGATATGTGGAATTTAAATATGTTATATGTAGCAGTTTCCAGACTCACTGATATAAAAAATTTATACTTGAATTTTCCAATATAAGAAAAACCCCTATAATATACATGAGCAATCAGACGTTCTCAAATTCAATTAAAGTTTTTGACTATATTTCTAAAGAATATTCATTTGCATCTTTAAAAACTCCTATAACAAGTATTGGATATAATACAGATGATTTTTTATTTGATTCAAATTACACAGTTGAAGGATCATGGGCGCAAGTAGCTGGGAATTTTACACATAATGGGATTACATTTAGTTCAGGACCCAGTGTTCAATGGAATCTAATAAAATCAGAAAAGGGACCCTCATTTAATATTGACAGAGGTGAATTCAATATATTTTTCGATGGAGATTATAAAATAGAAGGTACACTTATAATGAAAAGAATTGCAGGAATGGGAGACAGGAACCATTTTCTAGGCGTTTCTCTAAATTCTGAACCCCCTATAGAAGTAGTATCTAGTTTTGGAGTTTCTGACGTTATATGGGGACAAGCTGTTATTACGTGTTTTGCCACATTATCTAAAAATGATAAAATTAGCTTACAATATGCCCAGACAGAGGGATCAGACGAAATATTCGCAAGTATTATTTTCAATATTCAAGAATTATAATTAACTCAAAATAAAACATTTTTTATATATAGTATATACAAATGGCTTTTCTAGGTCCATTAATCGCAAGTTTAGCTCCGACATTATTAAAAGCAGGAACATCATTAATTTCAGGTATAGCAGGAGGGAAACCTATAGGGCAAGCATTAGGTCAAGTTGGAACTGAATTATTAGGTGGAGTGGGTAAATTGATCGCGCCAGAACCAATGAAAATGGTAGATCGTTTTGCACTTCAAGAACCAATGGCAGTAGGAGAATTTGAAGAACCAGATAGACCTGGTACTATTACTCAACAAGATCTTGATCAACTTGTGGGAGTTAGATTCGATCAATTAGAACAAATCTTAGAAAAATGGCCGATTGAAAAACAACTAGCACTTATGGACAAAGATACTACAGATATAAGAAGAATTTTGAAACAACTAAAAGAATCTGGTAAAATACCAGCTGATGCCTCTGAATTATTGGGTGTTATTGGTGATATGTTCGAATTTATTACTGGTAGTACAAGTCAACGTAAAATGGTACCTGCTCATGTTAGTGCATCGAATATACATGATATTAAAAATGGATTTGAAAAATTTCTTGAATCACAACAAATACTCGAACCAAGATCAGAACCAATTATGGAAGAGAAATCGATGCAAGAAATAGAAAGACTCAGACAAAAAATTGTGGCATTAAAAGAAAATATTCCTATGAGTTTTGAATCAGCAATATAAACAAAAAAAATCTATATATTTTTTTTTATACAATATACAAATGGCTTTTCTAGGTCCATTAATCGCAAGTTTAGCTCCGACATTATTAAAAACAGGAACATCATTAGTTTCAAATATTGCCCAAGGAAAACCAATAGGGCAAGCATTAAAGCAGGTCGGTAGTGAAATATTGGGTGGAGTCGGTAAATTAATTGCACCATCCCCAATGAAACCTCAAGATATTTTTGCACTTCAAGAACCAATGCCCATCGCCCCCATGCCCACCACCCCAATGGGACTTGTTCCAATATCACCAACGCAACAAGAACTTGATCAACTTGCAGTACTTGATTTTAATGAGAGAAGAGACATGATCGAAAAATGGCCAGTGGCAAAACAAATAGGAATAATAAATGACATCGCTAAAAGAATAGATGAACTAATAGAAACACTAAAGACTGCCGGCCTAATACCAACTGGTGCGGCACAATTATTAGAAGATATTAGTGACCTGATCTTTAGTACCGGAGTAGATATACGGAATAATAGAGTACCGGATGCTGGCTCGACGGCGGCTATTTCTATGGGAATACAAGAAGGATTTGAAAAATTTCTAGCAAATCAACCATCAGTCGCAGAATTTAAAGCTGAACCAAAATCAGTACCAACACAAGTTTTTGAACAATTAATACCCACTGCAATGGCTGCATCAATGCCTGCCGCAGAAGCATCACAAGAAATAGAAAGAATACAAAAACAAATTTTGGATTTACAAAGAGCTGCAATGCCTATGATGTAGACAAAAAAAAATATATTTTTAATTTTTTTGATTAATCAAAGAAGATTCGTGTCTCTCCTTGAGTTATTTCCGCGATACCATTATACAGATACGTTGCTTGTATTCTATATGATGTTGCTGCTTCAGCTTCAAAGTTAAGGAGCATCGTATTTTGACCAATTCTCCAGGTATTAGCATAATGACCTTCGTAACAAATTGATCTTTTTCTTGTAAAGTCCATGATTAAAAGATAATTATCGACTGGTTGACTTGAGAATGGAGCGGCGACGCCTGGATCAATTAAACTTCCCTGCCAGTTACCAGCACCTAAAGCTGTGTCTGTCTGAAATAATCTATATGCCTCTCCGACGGCTGAATACATAACAAGTCCATTAAATGTTAATCTAACATTTCTTAATATTGCATAATTAAATGGATTTTTGCTTTCTGTAGATATTGGGGAAAGATCTGATGCTTTTACAACACCTACCATCATCCCAACTAAATCCGCATTTATAAAACTTTGTAAAACGATGCTACCTCGTCCATTTGCATCTGTTAAAACATCAGTTGGGACGAAACTTTGTGAATGAATGAATGGATAACCATACATAGAATCTGGATTTTGTCGTAATTCTAATGCTAAAGAATCACCTTTATTTGTAAAATCACCTTGTTTTAGAGTCACTAAGGTATTTTGAAATCCATTTGGTCTAACTCCAGTACCTCCATAAATTGATGTGGCTGCTTTAAATCTTATTTGGATGGTAATTGGATTTTTGATAATGTTAGTATCAACTGGTAGTTTTGAATTTAAACCACAAGAAGTACTCCATGGTAATGGTAGAATTATATCGGATGATATATCTCCTATAGATGGTATTAAAAATTCTTGACCGCCTAATCGAATAAGTTCAGATCTTTTTTCTTGTGTATCTGCTTGAGTCATGACTAATTGAAATAGACTTTGTCCATCTATTTGAATTTGTGAGACATTTGAACTTCCAAACAAATATGAAATTGTATCAATACATGCGTAGCCCCAGCCACGACAAATAGTCTGTTCTGCAATAATTGGGGGTAACTCGAGATGTAGATAGCAAGTACTTAGTAAACTACTATTTGGTATAATAATTTGAGTATTACTTCCAAAATTGGAATTGCTCAGAGTGTTAGTAAAACGTCCATAGTTCCACGTTATTTCTGCTAGATCAACTTGTGTATTAAATTTACTATAATATGCATCTGATAATTTAAAACCTGGATTTGAGAGTAGAATTCTCTTGGTTGTTAAATATTGTTCTTCACGATCAGATAATAAAGTCTCCATTATATATTTGATAAAAGATTATTATTTCCAAAATATAATATAATGATAGGATCTAATCAAATATTTTCAAATGATAATACACTATATAATATTCATGATAAACAATCACAATATGAATTAGTCGGAGATCAAGCCATTCCAACTGGTGTTCCTACTCCAGTAACATATCAATTAATTGGAGGTAATGTAGATATTATTTTATTAAATGGTACTTTTACAGTGCAAAAAAGTGGTCTATACTTTTTAAGTTTTGATGTTTTATACGTGGCGGATCTTAATGATTTTACCGCACTTGAATGGTTAAAAATTGGGACATCAGATTATAGAGAGAGTTTACAAGCATCACCAAGAGGAGTAGTTCCAGCTGGTGCTCGAGCAAGAGGAGGATATATTACATTTTTGGCACACTTTTTAGTTGGCGATACTTTTCAAATTATTACAGAAAATAATGCTGCCGCAGGATCACCATTAATTTTAGGAATCGGCCCAGCAAGATGTAATGGATTTATAGTTCAATATTAATTTTGAAACAAAAAAACATTTATATAATATACAATGATTAATAGTAACCAAGTTTATTCTAATAATCAAACCAAATATGTTGATGAGAGAGGACGTGTTTTAGTAGAACGAAATATCAGTCAAGCAGTTACCGCCGCAACAGATGAACTCGTTGAATTTAATGCTGTACTTTTACAAACAGGTCCCCTATTATCTTGGGATGCAGCTCTATTTCGAGTAGATGTATTAGAAAATGATGTTTTATTATATTTATCATATCAAGTTAATTTTGATGCAACAGCGGTAAGTGATGGTACAAGACTAACTTTCTTTGAGTTTAGTGGAAATCCACTTCAATCATCGTTAATTTACCGGGATAATCCTTCATCTATTAATGGTGCTCTTATGTCATTGACTCTAGCAGTTCGAGCAAATGCAGGAGATTTTATTAGATGTTTTGTTGGATCTCAAACAAATACAAATATATCATTTGCTATCATGGAAGTTAACGCCGAACGAGAACGAATATAAATACACAAAAAAACAATATATTTTTTTTTGATGAGTTAATCTAATTTAGTTATAATCATTTTTGCAAATTCTACAATATCTTGTATAACTCCTTGAATTTGTAGATCCACGGCTGATGTATCGTAAAATAATTCCAAATTAGCTACTTCACCTTCATCGAATCGACCTATCATAGATGTACCAATTCGTAAAATTTGAGCATTATTTATCACTTCAGCATTATTCTGAAAATTAATTTTAGTAATGTCTCTTGCTAATCTAGTTCTAAAGAAAGTTTGGTCTTGAGTAACATTATATCTCCCAGTAATTACAATAAAATATAATCCTTCATTTACAAATGTTATATCTCCTGCATTATAACTTATAATACCTTTTGGGTCTGAAACAGTATCAAAAATAAATTTAAATGGAACACCTCTCCCAATAACGATTGCTGCCGACAAAGATAGAACGGCTTGTGGTTTTCTCCCAGCATGTTCTGCATATCTGGTGACACTATTAGAATATACTTGGTTGCTTAATATCATTATATTTTGTAAATTATAATCTTTCAATAAATATATTATGGCAGAACTATTGGTAATATATGATTATGAACAAAATAAATATACATATGTAGAATGTGAACCAGAAGCAGAATTAGAAGATTGGGTAGAAAATTTTATCAGTGAAAAATTTCCAGATATGGATTGTGCTGAGTATTATGAATATCCAGAGAACCCTAATATTTCTCAAGGATATTTTATTTGGGAGAAAGATCCTAATGTATATATTTGTCTTAAAAAAAGAAAAATTGGACTATTCCGCAAAAATTCAAACATAGAAAAACTATATAGAATTGCAGTTGCTTATATGCACATGTCTTGAAATCTTTTTAAATCTGTATCAAATACAGAATCTAGATTTTTTTTCATAAATTTTTTCATTATGTCAACTGATGGGCAATCTTTGCAAACCGATTTAATATCTACTTTAATTTCGCTAGGTATGGATGAATCCGATATAATCTTAGATATTTTAGTAATGTCTGGTTTAGACGGCTCAGATTGCAAAATTTTAGGCGTAGGTAGCATCTCTTGCCTTTCAAAGTTTCTCTTATCTTTTAGTCGTTGAGATATTGTTTTTTGTAGTATGTTCATTTTTTTGTATATATTATGATTAAAATATTTGTTACAAAAGTTTAAAATCCAAAATATAATGGACAAGAAAATTGTCATCAATGTGTATGATGCTGAACGATACGATAAAAATGGATCTGGACTGAGAAGAATTACTGAAACGATTTCTGATAATACTAGTCAAGGGGACTTGGATACACTTATTAGTGAGGTTAAAAATGATCAAAAATTAAAAAATACTCAATATAGATTATCATTGGTGAAAAAACCACCACCGGTCGATTTGAATATAACAAAAATAATTGAGGAAAATCGCCCCAATAATGAATTTAAACTGGAATATCAAGATGATATAACTTTAGATCTCGATCCTGATACAGGAAATACTACCGTTTTATTTGGATCTAGTAAGCAAGGAAAAACAACAACAATGTTGGAGATTCTTAAAAAACAATATATTCCTAATCCAAATAATATAGTGACATTATTTTGTAGAAATGATCACGGAGAAATATATCAAGATATAGAATTAAAATGCAACACATTTAACAATAAAGCTAGAGATTATGTTCTTTTACAAAAATTTATAAATTCAAAATGCAAAAATAAATATAATTTTACTAATGCAATAGATGATATTATTAATGTCAGATATTCAAAGATATTAAATGAAATGATATTAACTCTGAGGAATAGTAATATTTCGACTTTAATTTGTTTGCAGTATGTTAGGCTTCTAAGCAAGCAAGCTCGAGGTAATGTCAATAATGTTTTATGCTTTCAATCCAATACAGATGAAAATACAGAGGAAATCATAAAGGTTTATTTAAGAAATCATTTCAAAAAAATGGGAATAAAAAAATTACCAGACATGGTTATTTTATACAAAGAAATAACAAAAAATCATGGTTTTATCTATGTCAATATGAGAAATGGTAACATTTCTTATCATAGATTAAACCTTAATAACTCGAGTCCAATAACAAGTATTGAAATAAATTTATAAATACAGGTTCATATTTTTTTTATATTTCTGTCATGATGTCTAGCATCCAATCCTGATTTTCTCTAGTTGCAGTATCATCATTAAAATTATGTTTAGGAAAATAAAATGGGTTATTCCATTCATCAAATACTTCTATATCAATATTTGTCATTTGTCTATCTCTGTTATAATTTATCCATCTTGAGTTATCAATTACTGCTAAAATTGTTCTAGGAGTGATCTCTGTAAAATGAATTCTAATTACAACATTTCCAACATTATCTTGATTTGAACTACTAGGAGCTTTTGTATATTCTGACATTACACGAGATTCGAAATCTATATAACGAGAATAAATTAATGAAATAGTTCCTACATCCCATGCAAGTTTTGGAGTTGGTGCTACGAGTATTGGAGGTCCAAACATATATCTATTTCTTGTTAGAAAATCATCGGCAACAAAATTCCAATTTGTTGTTCCAGTTATTATTGCTTTTCTATCTTCGGACAGTAGTGCAAATGCAAATGAAAATACTATTGCACTTGCGGTTGCATTCATAGCATCTCGTAGTGCAGTCATATATATAGTTTGAGTTAAATAATAGCCCTCCGGAATTAATGCTGTAAAATTTACCCCAGCTACCTGATCGAAAAATGTTATTTGATTATTAAAAAGATTAACATTTGGGGTATCATAGTTTATATATACGCTTTGAGTAGACCATCTTCTAATTTTATGAGCTAGAATTATTTGATTTTTATCAGATGAAAGTATAGAATTATTTAAGGCAGCATTTCTAATCTTTGAGTCTAGATAAAGAAATCCATTATTTTGCGATCTTATTCTCACCATTTGTGGTTCTAAAGCAGAAACCCCAACATCAAATATTCCTTCACTTACTGGTGCTAATATTACGTTTGTCATGTCTGCAGTATTTATTATATTTATAGCGCGATATTTTAAATAAATTACAAATTGATTTTATAGGGATATTATTTTTTTGACGAAATTCTATTATTAAGTCAACCAATTCTTTATCCATTATATTTAAAAAATTATATTTATAATTTTTAATCTACTATTTAGTTAGGTCGATATATCTGGATTATCTTTCTTGTCGACTCCTAATACAAATTGAATTCCAGTACTACGACCTACAGAAATTGTTCTAAATTCTTTAAATTTTCTTGGGTCTCGAATTCTATAACGTAATTTATTTTCAGTGATGTCGGCTCTTTTTATTGGATTTAGATCATTTTTTTTTAACCAACGCCGAGCTCTTGGACTTGTCCATTTTGTTTTATCAAATAATACTGATTGAACTTTACTCATTGTACTTAACATCATAAAATAATCTTTAAATTTAATATACATGTTTTGGCATAAAATTTTTATTATTATATTGCGATTCAAACATCGTATATACCATAACCTGAAGCCAATAAGAGTGGTGGGGTGGGTGGGTTTTGGTTAAAAAATTAATAATTAAATATCTTTTTTTAAATTAAAAATTTAATTTATCAAATAACTCAAGATAAGATTTCAGAAAACCTCGCCCATAACTTTTCCAACCAAATGTTTTAAGTAATGAAATT
>SDBT01018446.1_pt1 | contig 10970 bp, 15 predicted proteins | sample 2277101 | NCBI WGS metagenome assembly SDBT01 (sample SAMN10404973, study PRJNA504765) | marine sediment metagenome | isolation source: marine sediment core GS10_PC15, 103 cmbsf | place: Arctic Ocean: Southern Knipovich Ridge | collected 2010 | reverse complement strand
GATCTATACCGTCCCATGTGATTTCATCAGGAAGCCGGTCATATGCACTCCACTGTCGAACTACATCATCATACCTATCAACTATCTTGATATTCCAAAAAACAATTTTGCTCTTGTCTCCTTTAAAGGTAATTTTATACTCCTTTCCAACTCTATAGTAATATATTTTTATTTTTGTTTTATATTCATCCCGGGATAGTTGATTCTCAAGATTTGTTCCAATATCAGATTTATCACGTAATGGAAAAGATAAAGACATATATTGTTGATTTTCACATGATTCCTCATAATATTTTATTCCATAAGTCACACTATAAGCATTGATATCTATATTTATTCCTGCATCATAAGATTTAAATTCATTCTTAAAATATTCTCCTGAACCTTTTAAAGATAGCCATGGAGAAAAATCACCGAAATTCAGTTGAGAGCCAAATTTATAAATTTTTTCTTTTTCATTTAAAACCTTGCTATCTCTTACCAGGTCAGCATCTGCTGAAAGAACAATATCAAGACTTGGTGAAAGGCCTAAACCCATGGCAAAACCCAGTGCAGAATATTGGCCATAATTTACATTTGGAAATTTAAGGCTGATTTTTTCAGCTTTTGCGTCAAGACTATAGATTCCAAAATTCAGAAATTTTATGAAGTCATCATCCTTTAGTGAAATAATCATTCCCAAGTCTGTTTTTAAGTTCTTTTTATAAAACTTTTTATAATGTTCGTCCATTTAATTGAAATTTACTCCTAAAATCAAAAAATTACCAAGATTGACTGAATGACTCAGGCGAAACATACTATTTTCAACCTCGATGATTTTTTGATTTATTAATGAATGTCCCAGCAAAAGTGAAAAAGCCGGAGAGAGTTTGAATATAAAATTCTGGGAAAAAAATATATTTTCTTGATTTTTGGTCAAACTATAATCTTGAAATAGCATAGATGATTGTAAAAGCCCGATACTTGCAGGATTGATAGTATAAATGTTTTCACTGTGGCATACTGCGCTATTTCCTATTAGAAATGAGTTAGGGTTGATGGTTCTTGTATTACCTGCCCTTACCATGCCGGGGATAACCCTTTATGTGGAGCTCCACATAAAGGGTTATCGCCCCCATGGGGAAAAAAGAAAAAGTGATCTACCTGGACAATATTATGTTCATTAAAATGTAACCTAAAAATTTAAGTCAATTCCGGTATTTAGGGCATTAATTGGATCTTTACCTTTAGTGTCCTGGCGCATATAGTTGACAACAAATTTAATATTTTTAGATACTTTTACATCAGTTCCTAAATAAAATCTGTTCCGATTTACTTCTTTACTTTTTGAATCAGCAAAAGGTTCACTCCCGATAAATGGGTTGAATGATAAGTTTTCATTGATTTCTATTTTAAATTTAAACCTAAGCCTTAACCGGTATCGCCAATGGTCGGCAAAGTTTGCTTCCCTGTAGTTTCTTGATTCAATTCTTAATCTGCTGTCCATACTTAGATTATTAACAATTTTATATTTCCACCCGGAGTCAATAATGTATCTATCTTCATCTGAAATTGTACCACTCTTTATTTCATTTTCAAGTTTGTATGATAATCCCGCATTGAAATTTAAGGGGACTTTAAATCCTAAACCTATCATGAAATTTTTTAATATATTATCCCCAAAATAAGTAATTTTAGAAAATCTACTTTCCTGGGAAGCCTTTAATTTCAGATTCTTAGCAAAGCCCAGAGATAATGAATTATTCAGCCACCCTTGCTTTTTAGCAGACAAATTCATGGCTGACAGGATAATTAGAAAAATAATTATAAAAGTTTTATTTTTTATCATTTTAATTCTCCTTTTTAAAATTTTTCCATAAAACAAGCGTCAAAATCCAGTATAAAACATAGCTTAAAACCTCGATAATCGAGGGATTGCCATTATACCCGAAAAGGCCTTTGAGAAAATTCCCGATTAAGCCTTTCTCATGAAATGAAGGGAATCCGCCGTCAGGATTCAATGCAGGATTAATATCCCACACATGTTCTACAAGAGTGGGAATAATCCTGGCTTCTTGAAGCTCGTGAACTCCATGAGCTACAAGCCCTGCGGCAAATAAAATGAGAAGGATATTGGTGACAGTAAAAAATGTTTTAATTTTTATCCGCAATGCTCCATGAAAAAGGAGAACGCCGATTAAAATTGCTGCCAAAATACCAACTAAAGCCCCCAATATATTATTCTCTCCGGATGAAATAGAAGCAGTTCCAAGAAAGATAATTGTCTCAATTCCTTCACGCAGAATAGAAATGAAAACTAGAAAAAATAATCCGAATCTTTGTGAATTAGTAATTTGCGCAGAAACCTTTTTTTCTATATTTAATGCGATATTTCTTTGTTTCATCATCCATATGATAAGAGTAGTAATGAGAAATGCTCCTGCCAGCATTGTTATACCTTCAAAAACCTCTTCAGATTTGCCTTCAAACCCGCCAAGAAAATGATTGAAAATATAAGCACCTGCAATACTAAAAGCAATACCGCCGATTATCCCATAGAATACATATTTGAAATATTGTTTTGAATCTACTTTAATAAGGTAGCTTAATACGATCCCAACAATCAGGGCAGCTTCCAGTGTTTCTCTAAAAGTGATTATAAAACTTATCAGCATAATTGTTTACCTCCTTAGAAGTAATTGAATTTGAAATTCAATTTCAACTTAATTTCAAAAAAAATTAATTTTTTAAACTATTTATTACATTCATTGCAAATACCAAATATATTTAGACAATGTTTTTGAGAGATAAAATTATACTTTTTGCATAATCTTTTCTGCAATTGTTCAATTTCCGGATCCATGGCTTCTACATATTTTCCGCATTTAAGGCAAATAAGATGATCATGGTGTTCATGGCCATATTTGATCTCATATCTAATTATATTATCATGGAAATTTACTGAACTCGCAATACCGGCTTCTTCAAGAAGCTTTAAAGTTCTAAAAACAGTTGCATTTCCGATTCGGGGATTTTTCTTTTTTATAATGTCATATAGTTCTTCTACAGATAAATGACGCTCAATTTTTATAAAAGCATCTAGAACAGTTTTTCTCTGACCTGTGAGCTGCAAACTTTTTCTTTTTAAGAATTCTGTAAATAAATTATTAATTTCTGTCATAATAACATTAACCTTAAAGTTGATGTTGAATTTCAATTTCAATATAACAACTTTAATTTTATTTGTCAAGTTTATTTTTAATTATTTTTTCTGCCTGCTTTATTTGTGATCGAATATTCAAAAAATAATTGACAATAAATATAGAATGATTATAATATTTACATGGCTGATAATATGTCATCAGAAATCAATGAACGTCTTCTGGAAGAAAAATTAATCGAGCTGGAAAAAGCCAAATCATGGCATCCCAGAGTTATATCAAAGCTTGAAGCCCTGATTCATTCGCCGGATGACTCTGATCTATTCAGGATAAACCCAATACAATTTGCACAGGAAAAAAGTATCCTGGAACAGGAAGCTGTCGACTTATTTCTCTATGGTACAAAAGCGAAAATATTTAAAATGAATTGGGAGCTTTTTTGCCCAACCTGCGGCGAGGTAGTTGAAAGCTTTAAATCCTTGAGATTTTTAAATGCACAATACCATTGTTTTATATGCATGGCTAATAATAATGCAACATTGGATGATTATATATCAATAAGCTTCACAATTCTACCTGAAATTCGGGAAATCGTGTTCCACGATCCTGACTCATTATCCATAGAAGATTTTGCTTTTAAATATGTCTTTGGCAAGGAAGCTCTGGCTCCCGGAGGAACATTATTTAAAGATGCGATAGCGCAAATGACAAAAATCATTTCATATATAGAGCCAAATGAAAAAAAAGAATTTGAAATAGAAGTCGAACCAGGGGTGCTGGGGGGAGTGGATCTATTAAATAAACTTAATTTCAGTTATCAAATAGCAGATAAACAGGACTTAAACCAGTCTTTATCAATAAAGTTAGATAAAGATAAAGTTGAGTGCAAAGACTGTGAATTGTCATCAGGTAAAGTTAAATTAGTATTTGAAAATACAACTGATCACAAAGGAGCTATTTTAGTCTGGTGGGAGCCTCCCGGCATGCCTCATGACCCTTTAGATTTCGTTCCATTTCTTTCCGGGAAAAAACTTTTATCCACACAGTCATTCCGGAAACTCTTTCGATTTGAAACCATTAAAGGAAATGAGGGAATAGGTGTAAAAGATATCACGATACTTTTTACGGATTTAAAAGGGTCCACTGCTTTATACGAAAGAATAGGAGATTTAAAAGCGTTTTCATTGGTTTATCAACATTTTGACAGTTTAGAAAAAGTCATTAATAAAAACAATGGCGCGGTAGTAAAAACGATTGGCGATGCAGTTATGGCTACTTTTTTAAATCCTCTTGATGGCATGAATGGGGCTCTGGAAATTCTTAAAGAAATAGAAAATTTCAATAAAGAACACAGTTCAAAGGATTTTATTTTAAAAATCGGACTGCATGCAAGGGGTTCCATTGCAGTCACTTTGAATGACCGAATGGATTATTTTGGACAAACTGTAAATATTGCAGCAAGGGTTCAGGGATTGGCTTCAGAAGAAGAGATATTTATTACAAATGATATATACAATTATCCGAATGTTAAAGAAATATTAAAAGGATATGAAGTCTCCCAGATAGAAACAAAGTTAAAGGGCATTCAGAAAGAAATGACAGTATATAAAATTTCCTGAATATGCCAAAAGGCCTTCAGGATAAATATCTGAATACCAATCTGCTATGCATTGAAAAAAGTTGGAAAATATAATTAATAGGGTATAATTATATATATGAAGAAAAAAATAAAAAAGACCGGTTTATTAAGTATGATTGGAGGATTCTTTTCATCCCTTCTTGGCGTGCTTGGGATATGTTTTGTATGCCCCCCTATTTGTGGAGGATTATGCATCACCGGTCCGCTTGTAGCAATATTCGGAGTAGGCATTGCCGGCTTTTTTTACAAATATGGTTATTTATTTATTATTATAGGCGCTGTATTTTTCATCACAGGTATTTATTTAATAATTAAAAAAGGGATTATACGAAAATAACCTTTTATAATTTTGATTATATATACCTAATAATACAATATAAATATGATAATAAATATCATAAAAGGAAGTTTCATACGACGGACAAGATGGTTGTGCTGAAAAATAGCCTTTTTCTGAAGATGACCTGCATTTAAAGAACTTTAAATAGCACTTTTTTCCTGAAAACATCTATTTTTCAGCGCAACCTTCCTGCCCCAATGTAGCCGAAGTAGTTTCTGACTCAATACTTGCGCCGATAAACACTCCGTGAATCCAACCGAGGCTCTGATAAACAGGTACTGATGTATCAGAATCACGGCTCCCATAAATAATGCCGCTTATAGGCACCCCATCCGGATCATTTAGTTTTGGATCTGCATTTTCCAGTTCCTGGATCCTTACTGTATACCTGGCATTTTTATGCGCATGTGCAATGTCTTTGCCTTCTTTATCCTTATTGCCAAGTTTCCACTTGCCTGAAAGATTCACACCCTTATCAGGCAACTCTTTTCCCATATTCAGCCAAAAAGGCGTATCCTCAGTAACAAGAATATTTGAAAAAATAAGCTCGCGCGGCGTATTAAGCACTTCATATATCACAGGATCATCTTCAGGATTAACATCGGTTATGATTCCAAAAATTCCCTGTTCAATATTAACAGTATATGCTATGCCTTCTTCATTCATTTTTATATATGCATTATCATCACCAACAATTGTCTGTCCCGACACCATGGCAGTGGAAGTTTTGCCGCATGCACTGGGAAAAGCGCCTGTAAAATATGTGATCCTGTTTTTCTTATCCGGTTTTATTCCCATAATAAACATATGCTCTGCTAACCAGTCTTCTTTATTCGCTTTATAAATAGCTAACCTTAAAGCGAGCTTTTTTAAACCCAGGCTATTCCCGCCATATTGATTATTAACTGTAAGAACTCTGTTTTCCAGCAAGTCAATATATATTCTTCTTTTATCTATGTCTTTACTATTATTGTTTTTATCTAATTGTCCTGCTGAATGGATAAAATAAAAGAAATCGTTAGAGCCCTTGAGATTTTTAAATTGTTTATATCCTGATCTGTATAAAATATCTTCACTATGCCCGACATAAGAAGAATCAGTGATCTGCAATGCACAAATAGCAAATTTTGAATTCAACGGGCCCAGACAAAAAAAACGAACAAGAGCTTCTTTTCCTTTCATCACTCCATCCATTATTTTAAGAATTTCTTTTAATCCCTCATCACGCCCTATAGTGTTAATAACTTTGCTCATCGCCATATCCGGGGTAATCAACACTTTCGTATTTGACTTATCTCTTGCCTGGTCATAATAGCCATCATAATGAATCGTATGGCCTGCCATAGCAAGTTTCTTTTCTTCGCCATTTTTTATTGCCAGATTTTTTACATACTCAATATCTTCTTTGCTGTCAGTAATTACTGTGACCTTATCAGGATTTAATAATGTTACATAATTTTCTACAATTGCCATTACATAAATGTTATCAAGCTCTTCAAGCTTTTTCAAGCTTGTTTCATCTAATACATCTAATAATCTTTTTTCAATAGCCATAATTCAATCCTCCATAAATTAATATAAAAAAAAAGACCAACACCATTTATCCCCAAAAATAGGAATAATAGTGTTGGTCTGTTAATCAACAATCCGAAAACACCGGATTCTTGATTAGCCTACCCGAATATTAATCATAATTAACGAATTTAAATTCACTTGTCAATTACTTTATAATTACAGTTTTTGATTCAAAAACGGATTTATTTTTTTCAAAATCTTTATTTAAAATAAAAATAGTAATTCCCTTTCCTTTTTTAATACTCCAAGATTAAATTATAATAAAACTAAAAACAATCTAAAAAAATCTATTATGCCTTTTCATGCAATTTTTGCTTCATTATTATATAACATCTTTGAATGATTTGAATGCCAAAAGCTAAGAAAAAACCTGCTGCATGATCTTGAAGCAATGACGGACTCAGAACATCAGTCGAATCCTTGCAAGTCCGTTGATGTTGTGTTTAAGTCCTGATCCTTTTTGCTCCTGCCATACCGGAATCTTCGCCAGGGCTTCGATAATAAAGGATTTAATGGTAAGTTTGATTCCGGGTGCTATATACATAACTGATTCACCGGTATTTATCACATCATTGCCTTTAAACTGATCAGGAAAGAGGCGAAGGGAGGATAATTCCAGAACAGGCGCTAGAGCCATATCCGCATTTTCAGACAACGTGATCTGATATCCCATGGCCACATCAATCGAAAGCTGGTCACCCGGATCATTATCCTTAGAGTTTAGATCGGCAAAACCAATCCACTCATAGACCACATTGAAATCAGTAGCCAACGGGCCCATTATCCATGAAATATATAACCCGGGCTTCAAATCCCATGTTTCTGAAGTAAAAGGGGCTTCCCCGGTCGGGAACTCCAGGCCCAGGGTTGCTGCGGCGCCAAAGTTGTAAAACCGCGTGTTGCGCCTGAATATTTTGTATTTCGTCATAAGAAACAGATCATCAAGACCAGTCTTCATGTTTGAATTTATCTGCATACGTTTCACTGTCTGCCTGGCCATCAATGTCAGGTGCGGCCTTAATCCATATGCCAAAACATTCATGAATGCATAAGTATTCATCTTCATGCTCATGGAACCAGGATAATTCTCCCTCTGCATGTAACGAAGCTGTGAACGGAAAATCCAGCGGTCTTCCGCCGGTGTGAGCCCGGCATCAACGCTGATACCCGCTGATACAGTTCTTCCCAATACCAGAAAGAAGATCAGAACATGAATAAAAATGAAAAGGATACTTTTCGTCATTGTAACCGTTTCCCCTGAGTGAAATTGGCGCGTTTTATAGCACTGTATACATCCTCATCATTCAATTTAGAACCCGGATCTACTGTGATTCTTAATTCCTTTTTTTTCCAGTTTGCCGATGCATTCTGAACCCCTGGAATCTTTTTTGCGAGTTGTTCAATTCCACCGTGACAGCCGGGGCAGTCCATTCCAAAAATTTCATAAATCCTGATTTCAGTACTTTCCTGTCCGCTTTCTTCATCTGATACATTTTGAATATTTTGATTCGAGTTGCTGCAGCCTGTTGATAGATTCAATAGAAGAGAAAGAACGAATAATATACTTAATAATCTCATCATTTTTCACCTCTTCAGTTTTGTTTTCACTGTACCCCATTTGATGGAGTACGGCCTTAAATAAAAATGTCAAATCTATTGATCAATCCATTATATATATTCCATATCATACTGCCTTTTCTCCATATTTGCTGGTGCCAATTCGAATGGCGGCCCCAATATTAAGCTCTTCATTTTTCTTAAGTCTGTGTTACCTAATGCATCTAATGGTCTTTTTTCAATAGCCATAGTTTGATTCGCTATAAATTAATATAAAAAAAAGACCAACACCATTTATTCCCCAAAACAGGAATAATAGTGTTGGTCCGTTAATCAACAATCCGCAAATATCGGATTCTTGATCAGCCTACCCAAATATTAAATATAATGATAATGAGCCATTTTAAATTTACTTGTCAAGTATTATTTTGACCTTTATTTAAAAGTGAATCCATTTTCTTTTCTAAATCTTTATCTAAAATAAAAACAATAATTCGCTCTCCTTTTTTAGTACTTATATCTGTATGCATACTGATTATTTTACAATTGGTTATTTCTTGAATAGCATTCTCTAATAGCTCCCGTGAATTTTCCAATAATAATGCTCTTGTTTGCTTAACTAACATTCTGCCTTCTATATTTTCAGATAATGTTCTTTCTGCTTTGGTTAATACGCCATTTAGCCGAATAAAAACCATATCCTTTATGATATAAGTCTTGGTTTCTTCAGGCCCCCTTCCTAAATATTCTTTTTCAAACTTTATTATAGCTTCACTTATACAAGCTTCCATTTGCCCTTTTGTTAATTTGTTTTCCCTTTTTTCACACATCATTTATAATATAATAATAATTGAAATAAATGTCAATAGAATTGATTATAGGGAAGAATAAAGGAATTAGAAACCCAGAAACGTGAAGTTAAAAAAAGCTGATGCATTCCTGCAGTCAAATTATTAACAAGGGGAAGGAAGGTTTTAATGTTTCCTTCCCCTTGTTTTATCTGAGATGTTCTAACATATTATTAAGTCAGTATGCAAAACAAGGAGGAGGTATTATGAAATTAGCTGTTGATGTTGTCGATAAGATGGAGATTAAATATGGAGTTATAATTAATCAATCTGATATAGGTGATAATAAAGTGAAAGAATACTGTGTTGAAAATAGTATTGATGTTTTAATGGAGATACCTTTTAGCAGGGAAATAGCAGAAGCTTATTCCCGAGGAGAATGCCTGGTCTCTACATTCCCTGAATATAAGTCAAAATTCAAGGAGTTATATAGGAATATTCAGAAGCTAATAAAATGCTAATCAGGAGGATTAACCTGAAATAATGAAACAAATAGTTGTTATAAGTGGAAAAGGTGGAACAGGGAAGACTACATTAACAGCATCATTTGCAAGTTTAGCTGAAAATAAAATAATTTGTGATTGTGATGTTGATGCTGCTGATTTATTTCTTTTGCTAAATCCAAAGATACTGAAAAAAGAGGATTTTATTGGCTCTAAAAAGGCAAAGATTAATCAGAAAAAATGCAATCAGTGTGGAAAATGCATGGAATACTGCAGGTTTGATGCTATTATTGATTTTAAAATCGACCCAATTAAATGTGAAGGATGTGGTGTGTGTGAAATTGTTTGTCCAAAAAATGCGATTTCAATGCATGATTCAAAAGATGGGAAGTTGTTTACTGCAAAAACAAAATATGGGCCATTTTTTTATGCCCGGTTGAACGCAGGAAGCGGGAATTCCGGAAAACTTGTAACTGAAATAAGGAAAAGAGCATTAAATTTAGCAAATGAAAAAAAATATGATTTAATTATAATTGACGGGTCACCCGGAATAGGCTGTCCGGTTATTGCTTCTATTTCAGGTGTTAATATGGCATTAATTGTAATTGAACCGACATTGTCAGGTGAACATGATTTGATAAGGATTGCTGAATTAACCGGGCATTTTAAAGTGAAGACATTTGTTTGCATAAATAAATATGACATTAATCTGGAAATCACAAACAAAATAGAGCAATTATGCAAAAAGCAAAAGATAACAGTAGCAGGCAAAATTTCTTATGATCCTGTTGTAACTAAATCAATGATTGCACACAAGCCGTTTGTTGATTTTACTGATAATGATGCAGTAAAAGAGATTAAAAAAATATGGGATAAATTAATTTCAGATGGAGGATTATATAAAAATGGATAATAATCAACAAAGGCAGGAAGAACAGCAACTTCAGCAAAAAAAAATTGATGATGTGATTGACGAGATTTTGAAAGGAACATTAGAAGGCGGAGAGAGCTTATGCAAACCAGGTAATGGCAAAGGATATGGCCTTGATAAAGTTGGCGGTCATTGTGAGGAAGGACACTGATAATCAGGAAAATTCAGATTTAAATCCTGCAAAAGCATGCGTATGGTATGCTGTTTGCCCTTTGAAAAGATTTTATAAGCAAGGTGAACTGGATAAGAAATGGATTGAGAATTATTGCTTTAATAATAATTTAAAATGTATTAGGAAAAAGATGGAGGAACAGGGAAAGTATCATCCTGATAGTATGCTTCCGGACGGGACAATTGATGAGAGCTTAGGAAAATAAAATTATGAAAACATATTTGGATTGTATTCCATGTTTTTTCAGGCAGGCACTTGGAACCGCAAGAATCGCCGGTATCGATGAAATTGGACAAAAGAAAATATTAAATAAACTGGCAGAAAC
>SDBT01018445.1_pt1 | contig 10970 bp, 13 predicted proteins | sample 2277101 | NCBI WGS metagenome assembly SDBT01 (sample SAMN10404973, study PRJNA504765) | marine sediment metagenome | isolation source: marine sediment core GS10_PC15, 103 cmbsf | place: Arctic Ocean: Southern Knipovich Ridge | collected 2010 | reverse complement strand
ACATACGCGAATATCCGCCCAGAGAGTGTAATCGAATTTCTGCGGCGATAAACCCGCCAGAATAAACATCCGAGCCTTTTTGCGGGGCGGTCACTTCTTCAACACGGACCACGGTTTCATGTCGAAGCCGAGGTGCGAACAGAAATCCGGGCTCACAGGGACGAACCCGTTGCACACGGGAAAGAACGCGTTGAACTCGTCGAGGTCGCGCGCGGGTTCGCCGCTGTATCGCGCCAACCGAAGGGCCGCGCAGCACGCGCACACCACTTCGCACCCTTCTTCCGAGGTGATCTGCCCGTCGCACCGACGCCTGCAGAGAAATGGAGCTGCAGCGGCTTCCACGGCCCGTAACACGGACTCGTCCAGATTCTCCAAGAGCTCCGTTGCGTTGTATCCGATGCACGAACCCTTGCTCCCGCAGGTCACCGAGGCCGTCACGAGGAACAGGACAAACACGACGAATAATATCCAGGCGATAGACGCGCGGTGCGTGAAATCTGTCTGAAACTGCATTACTCGAAAGGATAAGAGGTGCTGCGTTTTCAGACGGACTTTAAAATATATATTTTTTCCAACATTTATCCAGATTCTTCTCTCTCTCTCTCGCTCTCTCCAAAAAGGTTGGGACGGCCCGTTTGGGATCGCTTATTATTCACATTGAGAGCGTCCTCGAATGTGCCGTCTCCACTCTGTGTCTCTGCGCGCTCGCGATCGTCGGAACACACTCGCGCGCGCTCAAATTACAAAACATTACGGGGCGCGCGCGCGGGTGCACCCCGATGATCCCTGATCCTGGCGAACTTGTCGGACGAGGAAAAACTTTATTTCTTTCTGCCCTTGGAACGCTTCTTCCGGGGGCGTTCATTCCTATCCTCGAGCGCTTTGATCCTCCTCTTCTGCGATGCCTGCTCGGTTCGCAGTTCTTCCACCTCTTGCATCAGGCGTTCGATCAAGATCTCTCGTTTTCCTTGCATCACATATGACAGGTTGGCCCTCAGCTGCGAGTGGGCCTCGGGGTAGTATCTCGATCCCGGGCGAGTCGAACAGAACGAATCGAGATCGCGCTCGAATCTTTTCACGGCCTCGAGCACCTCGTCCCGCCTCGGAGAGAGTTGCGTCGCTGCCAAGAGCGGGAACAAGAACACGGGCACCGCTCGCGAGCGCACATTCTTCTTCTCCGCCTTGTGGTGACAGTCAGCGCTCCTGCGATCGACCTCCACTTTCGTCCACGGCCAGACCGCGTCCATCTTAAAATCGCCGCCGTAGAGTTCTTTGATTTTTTGCAGGACGCCAGAGAGGACGTTGGAAATTTCGTTCGGTTTCATGGCGGTCGTGACTTGGATGTCGTGCGTGGTCACGCCGTAAACCTGCCTCGCGTCGCGCTCGAGGGCATAAAGCGGGTTGCATTCCTCATCCAGCACATCGTGGCATAGATGTTGCAATACCTCGTTGGGGTCGAGGCGCAGCAGGCGCGGGACATATTTTCCCGCGATCCCTGCGCGACCAGTCATGCAGGGGGGGAACTCGACGGAGGGGGGCTCCCCCTCACGCACCTCCTCCATGAGCATCGTTTTCTGAAACGCGGGGAAGGGGGAAGGGGGAGAAAAAAGGAAGTTCTATTTTCTTTTTAAAAAATAAATAGAAGAGCTGCCTTCACATAAATGTCGTGCGAATCTCACGACCTCGGATACTGCCAAATATGCACCATCGTCTACTGCCACTCGTGTGACTTTGGGAACTGTCCGCACATCGAGGAGCATGATATCGCGGTCGCGTTTTACAGGTGTCCGATTTCGTCCCCCGAAGCATGGGTATCGCGTTGGGCCACCGAGGAATGCGCTTGGCGCGGTTGCATTGTTCTCTCGGATAGAAATGTCTTTTATTCGAATTCTTGCACCCATCGCATGCGCTACACGCGTGGGTTAGAGTCCCGTCTATTGCGGCGCGTATCCGAGTTGGCAGCTTGCCAACACCTGCGAGCGCTCGCCATCGAACACTACCACGGTCACCTCGACTTTTCGGACACGCATTGCAAACGGGGCGCAGTTTCCTCGCTCGGGCACCAGTTCTCGGGGAAGGGGGATCCAAGGCGAAGATGCACGCTGCTGGAGCAATGCCTGTGGAGGGTCGCGGGCGCATGGCCAGAGATGACCGACGAACTAAAGCAATCCTTACCCGATGATCTGATCACACGCATCGTCGAGCTGGCTAAATAAAAAACCTTCTTTTTTTTTTTAAAAAAAAAGAGGGGGTGGACAAAATCAAGTCGGCGTAAAAATTCTCAGTGTGAACAAAAACGGACGACTCGACGACAGGAACGCAATCGCCCGAGGGGGGAGGAGGGGCGGCCGCAGATGAAAAGAAAAGAGAAGAACCAGGAAGCGAGCGCGAACAAAGGCTGACCGACCTCCCGAAAGATATCCTGCTGCACAGCATCGCTCCGTATCTGTCCGCGCGGGAGAACTTGCAGGTGCGCGCGACGAACGTGCGCCTGCGAGGCATCTTCTCGGATGACATCATCTGGAAATCACGCTGGCAAGATCTCATCATAGTGAAGCGCCAAAGCACGTGGAAGCACAAAAAAAATTCGGATCGTGCGGCAATCCAAAGTGTCTCCGATGGGTTACGAGGCACGGAAATCACAAAACGCCGCACTTCGCGTTCCTACCGCATTTCAAGAAGACCGTGAAGATGTTTCGGGAGCGGAATCTCAAGAAGCTTCGGCGTCGCTTTTTTGAGGGGTGCGTTCTTTTTCGCAGCATGAAAGAAAAGGGACGGCGGGATATGATTCCGAATATATTGAATTGCGAAACGTATCACCGTCTTGGCGGGGCGACGTGATCCCGCGGCATTGGTTTCTTTCCAAAAAAATTTGTTTGAATCGTGTCCTCGAGGGCTCTCCTGTCTGATGGCGCCCCGCCGAACGATATCTTCCTCGGACTTGATTCCAGCTCCTGCCGGATGTCGTCGACGTCGAGGGTGTTAAGACGGCGGTCCGCGAGTATGTTGATTTCCTGCAAGGCGGCGTGCACGAAAGATGCGCACCACCAAGTTTCCCCCGTCGCCTCGGGGGGGCACACGGCAAATCGCCACCCTGTCGCCACGTAGTCGAATTTATCTCCCACGTGTTCGTCGCAGAATTTCACAATCTTCGTGAGCTCCCGCTGGTTCACGGTCAGGTAGACCACATCGTACGAAGGGTTGCTGAATGTTCGCATTTGTTTGCTCACGCCGCTGGATTCCCCGTCCGAGAACACGGGGTACGCGACGCATCTCGTCCCGTCCCCATCCGCGGGAAACACCATCTCGCAATGGATGTACGTCCGGGATGAAGTGTACGCGTCGTAAATCGCGCGCTTCATTTCGCAAAAACACCACCCGAAGCAACATCCCGTTCTCCGCCGCGCGACGCCCTGCGCGTACGCTTTTGCGTTCAGCTCGAGGTCCTTTTCTCTGCTGACAAATGCTACCCCGACGATTCCCCCGGAGGTTTTCACGCGAGGATGTTCCATGGCGAAGTTCGAAAAAAGTTACGCAAAATATTTCGTTACTCCTTTTTCCCTGGGGCGCATAGTTTTTGTATACGAACTCGGCAATGGCGAAAAAAAAGACCCCGTCCTGGGTGCAAGCCCCTCGTGGATCCACCGTGGGTCGCGCAGGACGGAAGAGCTTTCCGTTCGATCCAAAATCGCCCCAGGGCCTCAACCTTTTGCGGAACCTCACCCTCAAGAGGCTGAGATGTCGCTACGTCACCGTAATACACGGGGCGTTACCGAATCAAGAATCGGACAAAACGGGCAAAACGGGCAATACTTTTTGGTGGAATGTCCCCGACGTGAAAGGGAAGAAGACGTTCAAACAAATCTCGCGCAGCTACCTCAAGCACTTCCACAAAGATTTTGAGGAAGAGCACAACACGTCGAAGGAAAAAGCTAGCCGCGACGTTCGTGACTGTAGGTACGTGTTTCCGGGGGGGAATTCAAAGAATGGGAGGGAGCGACGGACGAACGGCCAAGCAAAAAAAATTACCGCGAAAGGCCCCCTTGGTTCGCCCGCGCAAGGAATAGACGCCGCGCATAAGAGTCTATTCGAAGAAGCAGAATTCGTGGAAACGGGAGACCCCTTCGACGACATCGTGAAGAATTTTTTTACCGCGCCGGTCGACTCGCATTTACTGCTCAAGAACCGCGAGCACCTCGGATTATTTTTTTCTTCGCCCCCGTCGGAACACACGCACGAACCTATTATCGTGCCAGACCCTGAAATGGACATCGACATGGACATCGATATCGAACCGGAACGCTCTCCCAACCCCGGAAAAATATTGGTGCCCGCGTTTGCCCCTGCCCCTGCCCCTGCCCCTGGCCCTGACCCTGACCCTGACCCTGACCCTGACCCCGAAACTGTGCCGGTAACCGAACCCGAAACTGTGCCAGAACCCGACCCACCCCGTGCAAGCGACATCGGGAATGAGACGATGAGGACAAGACTGGATAAGATTATCACACTCCTGCAAGTCGCGCGAGCTTCGGCGTAACGGGAATCCCCGCCATTTTTTTTTATTATCCACGGACAACGAAAATACTCGCCGCGAACATACAAGAATACAGAACGAGAGACGATTCGACTTGTTAAAAAACACGAATGAAGTTTTCAAATCCTTTCCCATTTGCGGGCGTCAATTGAGCACCCCCTTTCAAAATTCAAATCGGGTATGCGTCAGGCGCCAATGCGAGAGGCAGATTTCTCCTTTGCTCTGGTTACATGAAACAGCACGCATATCCGTATTGTTGTTTTTTTTATTGGTCTGTCGGTCGGTCGGTGAATTAAGTTCGAAGTTCGAACTTTGAACTTCGAAGTTCTACCGTCCGACGTTCGTTCTTCTCGCAGCATTTTTTTCTTTGGAGATTCGCGGACCCGTGACTGCCAAAAAAAATGTCCGAGCAGTGCGCGGTGACACTGCTGACACTCGCCGACGACCCGATGAAATTTTGTCGTGACTGTTTAGACGTCGACCCACCCATGTGGAGAAAAAAAAATCGTTGCAACAAATGCTCCCTCAACTACGAGAAAAAACACTACTGCAGATTTTGCGATCGAAGCTACAGGAAGACGCTCGACAAGTTGCTGTTAACTAAATGCGTCTGCTGCAAGGGCGCGGAAGTTCACACCACGTGCGCGCCGAAAGGTCCGTACGCATGCCCAGCTTGCGCCCCGAGCATGTGGACTACTATCAATCTCGGCGAACTCGCGTATTTCGCGTGCGAATAAAAACTGACGAAGCCATAAACAATGCGCAGTCGCCTTTTCTTCACAGACCATGACATCGGCATCGGTTTGTAGCTCTGCGCTTTTTTTTGCGCTGCTGTGCGGGAGCTGGTCCCTCGCAAGCGCCATCGCGCTCGGTTCGGGGGAGCGCGCGTTCTTGCGCGATCGCCTCACAGCGGACTGCGATCAGGAGACCCTCTGCGCCAAGGTGAACACGTCGTCCGCCGCGCTCGAGACGACGTGCGGTCCCCCGTGCCCGCCGGGAACGCGTTTCACACTCTCCCGTTTGGCGTGTCGCGTGTGTCCAGGGGTCGTGTGTGATGACGGTCTGTGCGCGTCGGACGAGAGCCTGTGCGCGAGCGAGGTCGACATTTCGCTGTGCGAGGCGTGCTCCTCGCGGGGGACTCTCGCCATGCGCAAGAACGGATCGTGCGAATGCGCAACCGCCTACGCAGGCGAAACATGCACCGAGTGTGCTCCGGATCCGGACCCGGACCCGGATCCAGATGAAGGCGGAGTCGAACACGCGACGCTGTGCTGCTACCTGGACGGGCGATGGGGGAGATCCGTCGTGCCGCGCTCGCGAGTCTCCAAATTTCTGAGCGGGTACTACACGTCTGGGCGGCCGTGCGCCTTTCAAAACGGGACCACGGAGAACGGGACGCTGCTCACGTGCGACTGCCTCGGGGACCCAGACGCCTACTGGGAGGGCGCGCGCGAGTTTGGGAGCGCCATGGTCACGCGCATCGACGGTCCGGCAAACCAAGCGCAAATGAGCACGCCCGACTCGTCGCAGGGAGCGGTCGCGCTTTTCATCGCCATATTCTTCGCGGCGATCCTCCTGTGTTGCTGCGCGTTCGTGATTGTGATTCCTTTCGTGCGGAGAATGTCACCGACATCTCAGCAACAGCCTTAGATAAAGAACGTTTCGATTGGAACCAACGTGTATTACGTTGCTTGCTTCTTGACATTTCAGTATAACCTCTATCCGTTCTGTACCCACACCCCATGCCATTTGTACTTCTTGCCATCTCGGTATGATATTTCCGACCATATCTGTTCATTCGGGTACCACATTGTCCACATTTCCTCCTTCTTGCCGTTTCGGTACTTCCCTTCCTTCTGCTTATTTCCGTTCGTGTACCACTCCATCCACATTCCCTCCCGTTTGCCATCTCGGTACAACCCCTCCCTCCTCGCCCGCTTCTCCCCGATCCCCCACCACAGCGTCGATGTTCCGTGTTTCGTCCCGTTCGGGAGTACAAACTCTGTCTGTTCACCCTGCCATACGACTATCCTGTATTCCCGCGCGAATCGTCGCTTCATCGTCTCTTGCATCTTCTCCCCGCGGGCGAGCGACGCGAAATCCTTGCACGTCAGCGCCAAGGCGCGGAAGGTAGACGCGTCCGAGGAGAACCCGAGGACGAGCCCCCATATCTCGCGCGGCAGCCAAACACCGGCTCCTTCCACTTCTCTCGGCAGAGTTCAGGCCGTGCGCCCGTTAAAAATGAAATTGAAGTTCGCGCAGGAGAAATTATTTTTCGACAGGCAATTCATTTATTTTTCTGTACCAGCGATCATGTCCGACCGCAAACTGGTCGATTTGGAGGAGGTGCTCGACATGGGACCGTTCTTCCTATTTCTCAGGTACTCGATGGACTCGTACGCCGAGATGGAGGCGATCTTCGGAAAGGGTGCCGGGCATCTCTGGCAGCGATACGCCGGGCACATGTTCGACATGACAGCCTGGTTCTACTCGCTCGACAAAAGCAACCAATGCAAGGTCGTGGAATGGTACAACGGAGAAAGGTTGAAAACGGGTCCCGCGACACCCATCAGGGAATGCGACGCGGCGCAATTCGCCCAGGTCGGGCAGGTTCACGTCAATCACCTTCAGCGAATCGTCAACAATTACAAAGCCGATGCCGAGGAAGCGGCCAAGAAAAAACGTCGCTTGGAATGAGCGATGCCCATTCTCCTCTCAGGAATAAACGACGGGGAGAGTTCGATTCGCGTTCATACGCCTCCCGGGGTTCGGGAAACCTTGCCCGCCCGCACTGTGACCAAGGCGCGCTTCTTCGCGATGTAAAACGGTCGTCGCTTCCGCGGTTCGAAGCTCCCGTGAAGCATGACCTGGGCGAACCGCTCGATCACCCCGTCCTTGATCCTCAGGTCGAGCGCGGGGTAGACGGCCAGCATGATCAGCACGTGCCACGCGGAGTGAAACGGCCCGTAGTTCGGGTCGCCCGGATTTCCTTCGTGCGCCGGGTCGCCCGCCAGCAAAAAGAGCACGAAACCGCCCCCGATGAGCAGCAGGGCGACGACGAGATTGGCGACGCTGATGTCGGGGACCGCGCGGCCGATGAACGCGAGCAGGAGGAACGCGATGAGAACGATGCCGCCGATGACGACGGCAGAAAAAAACTTGTCGTGACCAAACTCGAGGATCAGCAGCAGGAGCAGCAACTGCGAGAGCACGAGGATGACGAACCTGTACTCGAGCCCGAGCCCGACGAAGAAGAGCACCACCCACAGGAGCGCGCTGAAAACCCAGAAGTGGTCGGACAGCTGAAACGCGGAGAACCCCACGTCGAGCAGGCACACGAACCCCGCCTGACACATGTGGTACGTGCTGCTGGCGAGGAAGACCACGGAGAGGATCGCGAGCTCGGGGAACAGCCACCGGCGAGCGCAGTACGCGAGGGCGGGGACGAGCGCCAGGTTGGTAAGGACCAGGAAGGCGCCTTCGACGGCCGCGACGGCGCCGTCGTCGTTCATCCCCCGAGCAAGTCCCAGAGAGCGAGGGCTTGAGTGCGAGTGCCTTGGACGGATCGATAGACCTCCCAAAACGTCGCGTTCGCCCCGGAAAATTCGAAGCGGCCGAGCGGTTCCAGCGAATTGCCGAGCTCGCGGACTGTGCCGAACAGCAGGGAGCTCTTCCAGTAGGAATCCGCCCCGTCCTCAAAGTCGAGCTGGTACTCCAAGCACTTGTACACAATCGCGCCGGCGACGCACGCGATTCCCAATTTTGCGGTGAGAAGGAGCGCTGCCCACAACAGCTTCAGGGTTTTATATGTAAGCCACACGGCGAAGAATGCGCCAAGGAAGATCGCGGCAACGTCCACGGGATTGAATTCCATTCCATGTGCCGCGCGCTTTCGCGCACTTCTTTCGCGCCTGACGCCATAGCACTTATATACGACGCGTGATGAACGCAGCCGTAAAGGTTCTTGACAGCCTCGCCGCGAGAACGCGCTACGACGAGATCAAACAGGAAAACCCAATCAAGCACACGTTTACCTACCGATCGGCGGCCGGCAGATTGCAAGGGCACAAGGATGATGCACTCAAACAAACTGTAGAACTGAAGATCAAATCACCGTCGAGCGACACGACCGGGAGTGATCGCAGCGTAATCGTGGAGGCGGGGTTGGCGGCGCTGATCGAACGGTACGAAACGTTCGGGCCTTTCTACCAGTACCCGCGTACCTTCATCGTGGGGCCCAGCCAGTTCAAGGGCACCTCAAATGAAATGAACCCCCCGGCCAATCGGGATCAGAATCTGAAAAACATGCCCGCGCTTCGCGACGTGGATGCTTTAATCTGGATGAGACCGCTCACCGAGAGCGGGAGCGCGTATCTCCTCGGGCACGTCCGCTTTTTTCACGACGACTTTGCGCCGGGCGTGGCGAAGGCCCAATGGGTGGTGTATCAATCCGGACCGGGTGCTACTGTGAAGGAAGATGACGCAAAGACCACGCTCAAGTCAATTCTTCACAATTTCTTTGCCGACGGAGATCAATACTCCGTGATTAAGGCCCCTGGACGGGGCAACTGGAATCAGACGCACCAGATGCAGTCGGGGGGCAGAAACAAAGAAGCGCACCTGACGCTGTTGTGGAAAGCGAACGAAATCGCGCGGGAAAGGGACCTAATCCCATCGAATGAAGCACCGGGAGAAAAAGAGGAGACGCGCGCGCTCGCGGTCGCGCTCGTGGGAAATGATCCGCGCGTTGTGCCATCTAAGCCCGATCAACGTGACCATCCCGTGCCAATCGGACTGGTCAACAACGAGCGGCTGATTGAGGTGCTTACAGTGGTCGTGTTGAAGTCGCCTTCGATGTCCAAGGAATCGAGATTCAATCAGAAGATTTCGTCGAGCGAATACGTGCTGTCCGACGACGAATTGGCATAGGGTATATAATAAAAGTCGAACAGCGCACTGGATAGCGACTCACTTACCTTGGGCATGACATCCGCGATCCGGAAATACACGGAAAGCAATGACCCTTTCGAGCGCTACGCGCTGACGCGCAACGCCATCGAGTGGGGGGATAGCGTCAACTTTGCCCCCGATGCGCTCCGAGACAATTCTTCGAAAGTCGGAAAACAAATCGCCGGAAAGGTCACCGAAGCAGCGATCGCCAGCATCGCGGGAAGTAACGGGTACTCTGGGCACGCTGCCACCGACTGGGTGGTAAAACACGACTATGGAGGCACGGCCCCCGACATTGACGCCCTTCAAAAAAGCGTGAGAGTTTTCTATCAAGGCGTGCTCAAGGGAGAAGCGCAACTCTTTCTGCCTGCTGCCGCGAGGAAAGGGGAGGAACCATCGTTGGTCGTCTCGAAGGCGTCCATTTCGGAGGACGAGCGAAACGCAAATTTCAGCGTGATGATGCGACGCGTCGTGCTGCAGCCCGACCCCGAAAAAATGCAGAGCGCGAGCGGGGTGGTTGCTAAGGCGGCGTTCGTGATGCTGCCAAAAAACGACAAACAAATAGAGCAGTACAACAAGGCAATTGGAAAATTGCAGGCTGAATTGCGGGAGAAATTGAAGGACACCGGGAAGTTCAAGGGCGTCGTACTCGTGAACGCGGGCCCCCTGTCGGGGGAGGTGGAGGCGCTGAGGAAAGAGAACGTCGCATTAAGAGAAGAAATCAAAGATACAAAATTGCTGCTACAACTGGAAACAACAATTACGAATGACATACAGGGCGAGTTGGAAGTGTTCCAGGAGAAAATTGTCGTGATCATGGACATCATGAACAAGGAACCATTGGACAAAAAGGCTGTTCTGGAAAATCTAAGGGATCTTCTGGCGCAGGAATGACGGCGCCCAAGCCCCTGTGGAACGGGTGTCCATTTGGTTCTTTTCAATACATATAGAACCGCACGATCGGATCCTTCCAGAGCGCGCGTGCCGAAACGAATTGTCTTTCCTAATCCGAACGCGCATACGCAGTCATGGGATACGTGGGCACGGAACAGTCCTCGCCCGGGTGGAGATTTTTCTTCGGGTTCCTCGTCGTCCTCTTCGCGGTCTTCCTCATCTTCGTCGATGTAATCGCATTCCTCGCTTGGGTCGGAGAGATTTCGCACACGGGCGTGGCCGACCCCGGCGCGGTCAAAATCTATGTGCTCGTCGTCATCATACTCGCCGTCATTTACCTCGTTGGCTACTGGGTGTGGTCATTCCTTCCCGGCAGCGGAAAAGCCGCGAGCTCGATCTTATGGATGTATTTCCTGATGATCGTCATCTTCACCTTTCTCACGGTTTGGGCGTTTCTCTGGGACTCGCGACACGGCGGGAAGGACATCGGAGACACTTTCTCGGCGACGGGGGGTTCTCCCGTCATTTCAACCGTCGCGGACGACCCGGACAGATCGATGCTGAAGGCGTTCGACGAGTGGGTCAGGCTGCA
>SDBT01018444.1_pt1 | contig 10970 bp, 13 predicted proteins | sample 2277101 | NCBI WGS metagenome assembly SDBT01 (sample SAMN10404973, study PRJNA504765) | marine sediment metagenome | isolation source: marine sediment core GS10_PC15, 103 cmbsf | place: Arctic Ocean: Southern Knipovich Ridge | collected 2010 | reverse complement strand
TTTATGTGGTCCCATGATCCCCCTTTCAAAAGACTTCTATACAGAGCCTTCTGCAAAACAACTGAAATCATTCAAAGAATCCGATGCAAAGATAAATATATGGGAAGGCGCTGTACGGTCGGGAAAGACTTATATCTCTCTTTGGAGATTTATCACAGAAGTTGCAGAAGGCCCTCCAGGCTCTTACGTTATAATCACAAGAACATATGACTCCTTCAAACGAAACATTCTAGAAGAGATAGTAAACATCATAGGCAATGGCGATGCCAAGTATTACAAGGGACACAGGGAGCTCCATTTATTTGGTAAGACGATTCACGTTGTTGGAGCGGATGATGAGAGGGCGGAGTCCAAGATTCGTGGAGCTACCTTTCAGGGAGCATACGTGGATGAGGCAACAATACTTCCAGAGTCCGTTTTTAAGATGCTCGTCTCTCGGTGTGCCATGGGAAAAGCTAAAATATTCGTAACAACAAATCCAGATTCTCCATATCATTGGCTAAAGAAAGGCTTCTTATCTGGTAATCCAGATGTAAAGTCCTGGAAATTTAAGCTTGATGATAATCCCAAGCTCTCCGACGAAGAAAAGGCTTATTTTAAACGACAGTATACGGGGTTATGGCATGAAAGGTTTATCGAGGGAAAATGGGTCCAGGCCGAGGGAACCATCTACGATTTCTTCACTGCTGATATGTGTGTTATCGATACTGCTCCTTCCTATACGAGCAATTATATTGTTGGTATCGATTACGGTACAACTAACCCTTGCGCTTTTGTACTTATCGGTATTGACGATAATCGTTTTCCTCGTAAATGGGTGGAAAGTGAGTACTACTTTGATTCGAAGGTACATCAGAGGCAAAAAACCGATTCTGAATATGCGGATGACCTCAAAAGATTCATAGAAGGTAAGGCTATTTCTGGGATATATCTAGATCCATCTGCAGTCTCTTTCCGAATGGAACTCCAAAGACAAGGTGTGACAGGTCTTTACGAAGCAGAAAACGATGTGATGAACGGGGTTAACTACGTAAGGAAGCTACTTCATGATGGTGGTCTTAAGGTGTGTTCTGAGTGCACAAACGTCATTAAAGAGTTTCAGTCTTATGTGTGGGATAAGAACTCCATAAAAAGTGGTGTAGATAAACCAAAAAAAGAAAACGACCATGCTCTAGATGCGATAAGATACGCACTGTTTACTCATTCCTTTGGAAAGGATTCCAGACGCTTGACACCAAAAGACATAGACGACATGGAAAGAGAAGCAATGGGAGGGGGACAAGCACTCCCTGCCCCCTTCCAACAACCTATGAACAACGGTATGTACTAGGCTTCTTTCTTTTTAAATATGTGTTCTGAACATACTCTTTGTGCCATGAGATATATAGAATCCATAGACTTCTGTGTAGGATTCCCCTTTTTTTTAGTAAAAAGTTTCTTCATGGCGTCTGAGCAAAGAAGAAAACTTAGGGCTCTTAGCTCTTCGTAGCTGAAAAAATTATCGTAGTCCTCGTATACCATATCAACGAATTCGGGGCCTTTAAGCCTTTCCAAACATTCGTATGCTATCGACATGGAATCTTCTTCTGAGATAGGTTTTTCAGCTCCTAGTAAGTGAGAATCCACGAATCCTTTTAACATGAATACCATGTCTTCTTCAAAAGGAGTCATGCTCGTCACAATCTTTGCTATATATTCTCGTTTGTTTTTTTCTCTTCTCTGTTCGTTTATATCAGTCATTTTTTAATTTCCTAATTAGGGTCCAGGAATAACTCTTGCTAGTTGACAAGCTATGTAACAGGCAGTTTTAAGAGCGGGTAGGGGAATAAATGTACATCCTTTCATACAAGATGCTGCCATTAGTGGCCCCACGTGTGGCAAAAAGTTCTTAGATACGGAACTGATTGCCTCTAGGGCTACCGTCACTATATTAGGGCAGTGTGAAATGATTTTTACTGCCGTTGAAACCAGGTCTGAGGGGGATATATTATATGCAACCGGTGCGATCATGATTTTTTCTCCTGTTTTTTTTCTTAAAAAGAGGTTGGAACTTCTGTTTCCAAAACGCTCCAACCGTACCTTCGAAAGGTTTCATTCTTTTCTAGTGTCAAGTAGAAAGAGGGGTCTGTAACCTCTGCCTCCCTTAAACATCCCTCGCATAACCCTTTATGGTATGTATAAAAATGTTTATTTGACGCACGCAGTCTAAAAAATTTAATACATTGATTGCAAACATTTTTCATTTATTTTTGTAAATTTCTTCCTTTCTCATATTGATAATCTGATCTTGTAGCTCTGTCAGCAGAGAAAAAATTGCCCTACACCTTCTGTCGGTTGAGCTCTTTAGCTTTTGAACTTCTGTGTGCAAATAATCTGTTGGTGTGCTCGAAAAAAAATCAAGTTGTTCCATAAAAATCCTCCAAGGGTTTCTAAAATATTAGAAAAATACACAAAAAAAAGAAATATGTTTTATGAAAATGTGTTTTTTTTGATGGAAAAAGATGATGTATGTATTGTAAAGAAAATACTTCAATCAAGAAAGATAGCCCATGACCCTCTTCCCAAATCTGTCCTCAAGTTACTATGTCGAAGGCGATCGCGATATCGTAAAACTAATGGATTATACTTACTCTAAATACATAACAATAAACCAATCTTTTTGGTCCGAGGCTGATCTTGACAATAGGTTTAAGGTAGGGGACCAGACATTATGGAATGATGTTTACGGGAATTTACCTGCATTTAGGAAAAGGCAGTTTAATTTTAATCGAATTAGAAGAATCATAAACATGATTTCTGGCTATCAACGCCAGCATAGAAAGTCCACAATCGTTGAACCTGTAGAGGGAAGCGACCAAAAAACTTCCGATCAGTTCTCTAAGCTAATGTTCAATATAAATTCGAATGGAAATATCCTTCATACTATCTCACAGGCGTTTGAGGGAGCTATTACTACGGGCATGAATTTACTCTCTGTTTGGATGGATTACCGAAATGATCCGGTAAATGGTGATATTCAAGTTGATAATGTCAGTTATAATTCTTATTTAATTGATCCTTTTTTCAAGAAAATGGACATGTCCGACTGTAACTCGTTGTGGACAAGGAAGTACTTGTCTAGAGAACAAGCTATTCAACTCCTTCCTGGAAGAAAAGATGAGATTAAAAACTTTAGTGGATGGGGAAATCGAGACGGAAAGTTTCAGTTCATGCCTGAGGCTTATAACTATGCTATGCAAGACCTCTTAATTTATGATGAGTTCTGGTATTTAAGCTCACGCACTCAAAAAATGCTGGTAGATGGGCAGACCGGTGAAGTGATGGAGTGGAGGGGAAACGAAGAAGACCTAGGAGAATTTTTGAGGTTTTATCCAAATGTAATCGTCACTGAATCAGAAGTTCCCACTGTGAAACTAGCGATTATTCTTCAGGGAAAGGTTATGTATAATGGGCCAAACCCCTTAGGCATCGACAAGTATCCCTTTGTTCCAGTATGGGGTTATTACGAGCCTCAGATACCCTATTTCCCTTTACGTGTTCAAGGAGTAGTGAGGGGCCTTAGGGACGCTCAGTACCTATATAACCGTAGAAAGGTGATAGAGCTAGATATTCTCGAATCTCAGATTACTTCTGGATACATCTATAAAGAAAATGCTTTGGTAAATCCAAAGGATGTATTTTTACAGGGGCAGGGAAGAGGACTCGCTGTAAAGGCTGAAGCCTCTCTCGATGATGTAAGAAAAATTGAACCCCCCGGTGTTCCAGCTTCTATGATCCAGCTCTCAGAAATCATGGGAAAAGAAATTGCAGAGATTTCTGGAGTAAACGAAGAACTTCTCGGATCTGCACAAGACGCTAAGGCCGGAGTTCTTTCTATGCTAAGGCAAGGAGCTGGCCTCACTACACTACAAATTCTATTCGACGAACTCGACCAATCTCAAAAACTTCTCGGCAATATTACTCTCCAACTGATTCAAAGAAACTGGACCCCTGGAAAAGTATCTAGGATTCTTGATGAGGAACCTTCACAGCAGTTTTACAATAGAGCTTTTGGAAAATATGATTCAGTAATTACGGAGGGTCTTAATACCACTACTCAGAAACAACTGCAGGCCAACCAAATGCTGCAACTTTTGGAAGCCGGAATATTACAACCTGTTCCGAAAGTTTTGGAAGAGCTTTTGGGGGCATTATCCATTCAAAATAAAGAGGAGATTATCGATGCAATCGTTGAAACACAGCAAGAGCAAGCTCAGCAGCAACAGCAGCAGCAAGAAGCCCAAATGGAAGTGCTCAAAGCCCAAATCGAAGAACTTAAAGCTAGAGCAATGGCAAATGAAGGACTCGGAGTTGAACGGGCGTCAAGGGTGCAAGAAAACCAAGCCCTTGCAGTGGAACGCATTGCGGAGGCTCAAAAGGATAGGGATCTCGGTACTCTTGATCGTATTAAGGCAGTTAAAGAGCTTACAGAAATCGACCTCAACCAACTTCAAAGAGCTCTCCAAATTCTGGAGTCAATACAATCCCAGCAAAGAAGCGAGGAAGTTGAGAGCGCGGAAAAAGAGATTGGAGAGACCGCGAAACAGCAAGGGGTGCTTCCAAAAGAAGTAGCCTAATAAAAAAATTTTTAAAAAATACCTTTTTCCTGTATGTAATAAAGGAAAGGATTGCCCACGCTAGGAGATATAAAATGGCAAAGAAATATAGTCAAAATACAAAAGACCGCATGGACGAGAGTCGCGGAATGAAAAATTACGCTGCAGGAATGAACAAGTACGCTGCAGGAAAGAATAAAATGAGCCGAGGCTTCATAACCGGACATCAACCAGAAGTTGGAAAAGGTGAATTTGCCAACCTTCCTCAGGAAAAGATGATGGCTCCTTATCCTTCTAATAGAGCTCGTAGAGGTGGTTACCTTGACGATTCTATGGCTGAGATAGATGCTATTCAAGTGGATTCAAATTACCAAGTAGAATCCAACCTTTCTCATCAAAAATAACTTTCTTAGTAGAGGATTATATGGTGATGCTTAGACCCCCTGGTAAGTCTTATGAGATTTCCAAACGGGTTTTAAAGAACAAGGGAGTAAAAATCCCCAAAAGGTCCGTTATTGAAAAAACTAAGGTAAGAGGGCCCTACCTGCAACATTAGATGAGATTATGGAACAGCAAGGATATAACACCCGTTTGGACGAGCATCTAGGGATGCGTCGTCATCACAGAGGTGGAAAGAAACATGGAGTCTACCATACAGCTATGAAAGGACGTCGTAACGAGTCTGAAGCGATGGAAAAGCATTACGGAAAAGGTAAGTACTCTGCAGATAAAATGATGGATAGGTAAATTCATGGCAAAAAAAACCGTTACTACTCGAAAGAAGAAGGCCTCTGTTACTAAGAAATATTCCCCCAAGGCGGAGAAAAAAATCCATAAAGTGATGAAAGAGTTTAGTGAAGGAAAGTTGCATTCAGGTTCTAAAAAGGGACCTCGAGTCACTTCTCCAAAGCAAGCGATTGCCATTGGAATTTCCGAAGCACTTAGAAGGGGATTTAAGGCGGGAAGAAAAAGGAGTAGGTAAACACACCATGTCCTGGGAATGCTACTCTAAAGAGCTAACCGTTCGATATGTTTGTCCTAAGTGTCTAAGAACTTTTTTAGATGATTGCTGGAGAGATGATATGTTTTGTTTTAAATGCGGAGAGGCGTTGGTAGCCATCGGCCAAAAAAATGAATAAATTGAGTAGAGAGTGGAATCTTCCTAGTAAAAAACTTCCTGAACAATTTGATTTAGTTTCTCTGAAGACTTCCAGGAAAGAATTGCCGGGTTGGTGGACTGGAGGAAGATGGTACGGACTACGATTGAAGAAAGGGGAAAAGATTCTTGGGTGGCGTAAACAACAATTAATATACAGCTAAAAAGGTAAAAAAGAAGTGATATTTTTTTGTGTCTTAATTTATGTTTTTTTCTTTTCTGTCTTAAATGGAGAAATATAAAAGGAAAGCTATATGGAAGATAAAAAATACTCTTATCAAAGATTTGGTTGTGACTCTTCTAGAGTAGGCCAAGCAGTTCATGACATCCTATCTAAGGAACAGCCCGACTATACAGCCGAAGAAATAATGGAGGGGATGGCTCCTAAAATTTCTAAGGAGTTTTACGACACTGTAGAAAAAGGGAATAAGTTATTCGATAAATCGTATTTAATTCTGATGTATTTTAATAAAACACTGACTCATCTAGGAGTTTCCAACGTTATGAAGATGGGTTTTTTGATAGGGGATAAGAAAGAAGACTTCGATCCTATTGAGCTAACGTGTAAACACCCTAACTGGGATAAGACCCTATATAAGATAGACCCAAAGGGGAGTTTTGAGATAGTTTGGCACCTTCCGGATTTCCAGAGGTGTCAGATGATTGCAAAGAGCCCTCAGAAGTATCATCCGGACTTAAGTAAGTGGATTACAGAGTGTCTGGATAAGGGAATTCATTCATCAAAAGCAGCGTAATCTATTCCTGTATAAATCTTGGATTTTCTTCTTTTTCAGAAAAATACTGAGCTAACTCTTCCAATCTCTCGATAATATCTAGAGATTTTTCTTGGTTGTTTTCTATTTTTTCTAAAAGTTGGTGTATTTCTTCAATATTTTCACATACTTTAAGAATTATTTTCTTCACTCTTTCCTCACGGGGCTGAAATCTTTCAGCCCTCAGAGGAAAAATTGACAGACATAAAATTACAATGACTATCGTTTTTATCACTAGAATCCAACTTTAAAAGAAAATTCTATTCCATGTTCTGTGTAACACTCTTTGAAGGTCTTGGCATAATATGCCTCGATATTTAGATACACCTTATCTTTTGCGCAGTATCCTATTGAAATAAGTCCCTTTCCTCCGTATGGATTGGAGTATAGGTTTCCTCTAAAAGTGTTTCCGTCTTGAACGTGAAGTGCATTTTTCATATCACGAAACACGGAAAAATCTACTTCAATACTAGTGTGATCCATCCATGTTTTTCCAAGCTTAACGCCAATAAAGGCAGCACTCTTACGAATAAAAAAGTCCTCACTTTCGGACGAATTAATTTTATGTGACGAGAATCTAGTTGTCCCGAAAGGAGATACATAGGAGTCGTCTTTCAGTGGAATTTTGTAGGAGATTTGATTTTCATTTTCTAGAAGGTCTTTAGATATATTCATACTGGTTATAACTGAAAACTTAAGGTTGAGTCCTTCTGGTCGATCGATCAAATATTCAAAACCGTATCCACATGTAGTGTAATCATAATTTTCTTCTACGTGCTTTCTATAAAAGCATTTTCCTGAAGCGTAATTAGTAACTTCTTTTTTCTGAATTTGCGGTGAACTTGCACAAAATGCTGACCCACAAATACTTAGCGCTATTCCTGTTAGTAATTTATTCATTTTTTTTCTCCTTTAAAACTACTTCTTTACTATCCAGCAAATTAGACACAATCGTCAAGTTTAAAAATATTTTTTGACAAATTCATTTTCTTCCTGCTATCAAGAAATTAATTGAATCTAGGAACGTGAGCGAGCGTCAATCGCGCTAGGTTCTACAACAACTTGTAGGCGTACAGGGTTTCGCCAGCCAAAGGAGTGCAAAATGTCTGAAGAGGCTCAAATGAGTGTAGAAGAGGAAACTCTTCAAGGTTCCCCTCAAACCGCCGAACCAGAAGTTAAGCATAACGACGTTTCACAAGAAGCGCAGGAAGCTGAGCAAAGAACGCGCAACGATGCTGAGTATAACTGGGCCGAAATGAGACGGCAGATGCGAGAAAAAGATCAGCAAATTGAGGACCTAAATAATAAGTTCTCCTCTATTTCGCAAAGGCAGGAGATCCCTGAAGAAGACGATCTTGCAAACCTAGCCAAGGATGACATCATAACAGTCGGGCAGGCAGAAAAGCTTGCTGATAAAAGGGCTAGAAAGATTGCAGAAGACGTCATTAGACAGAGAGAAGCTGCCACTGTGGAAGAGAGGGTTCAACTTAAGTTCCCCGACTATGCTGATGTTGTATCGAAAGAAAATATAGAACTTTTGAAACAAACCGAGCCAGAACTTGCTCAATCTCTGTATCACATGCCTGATCCTTATGGACAGGCGGTAGCTGCCTATAAGTTGCTTAAAAGAATGGTTAAAAAACCGGAAGGCCCTTCCTTAGAAAGAAGAAAGGCAGAGGAAAACTCTAAAAAGCCCCTTTCAGTAAACGCCGTTACAAATCAATCAGCCATAGGCAATGCCCATCTCTTCGAAAACGGTCTCACTAAAGAGCTAAAAACACAGCTCTGGAAGGAGATGCAAGAGTCGATGAAATCAGGATAGAGAATCTGGCCATTAACATTAGGTATTGCAAATGTCAGTAACGACCTCATCTGTATTGCCAGCTCCAGTTCAGCAAAGCTTTAGTTTTAAGCTTCTGTCTGTACCTGTGCCGTACATGATACACAAAATCCCAGCGGATTTAAAGGCGATGCCAAGAAATGGTGGTACTACTCTTAGAATGCGTAGATACAACCCTCTAGCAACAGCCCCGGTCCCATTGGGAAATAGCGGTGTAACACCCGCTCCACAGCAACTTACTGCTGTAAACATAGATGCCAAAATGGACTTCTATGGCACATATATACTTTTAAACGAACAAGTAACTCTACAGAACCAAGATCCAGTTCTTAACGAAGCTGCTCAGCGTCTAGGTGTTTCTCTACGTCAAACTGAAGATCAGTTGATGAGAGATATGCTCGATTCTACAGCTAGTTTTATCAACTGCGTTGGTGGTACTAATGGTGACAACCCTACGGAAATTACTCGTAGTGATGTTGACACTGTTGTGCGTACTCTTCGTGGTAATAACGCCTACAGCTTCTTATCTGGAGTTGGTGGCGAAGACAAGTTCGGAACTGCTCCTGTTAGGGATGCATATTTCGGTCTTGGTCACACAGATCTTATCGGACAGTTGGACAACGTAAATGGATTCATCCAGAAATGGAATTATCCTAACCAGCAGTCTACTTTAGATCCTGAGTGGGGAACAGTTGCGAATATTAGATTCCTGCTATCGAGCATTGGATCTCTCACTTCATCAGCTTCCCTTCTGGGTAGTGACGTATATAACATCTTTATTTGTGGAAGAGAAGCTTTCGCAGCGGTTGAGCAAGATGGTTACAGTGCCCAATTCATTTATAGACCTCCTATTTACGACGGTCCTTTAGCTCTTAACGTTTCTGTTGGATACAAGTTCGCAGAAGTACCAAGAATTCTAAATGATCAGTGGGTCTTCAAACTAAGATGCACACTTGCATAAGGAGATATTAAAATGACTTCACCAATAAATGCAGAATTAACAGGAACCTTCTTATCAGACGGTAATTCCTTAGATTTATCTTTACCTCCTGGGTATACGTCGATAAAGCTAACGAATATTACTGATCTTGGTTCCTCAGCTGCCGAAGATCCAGTTATGCTATCTTGGGGTACATCCTCAATGCCAGCAGGATCTGGGATTTTTGGTCCAAAAACAAATGGAGGACCAACTATCACTCTATCTGAAACGGTAGATACAGATGGTTTTACGTTCCTTGCAGACAGTGGTTCGCAAACCCCTGGAGCTGAAACAACTATCAGCGCAATTACTAATGCCGCTTCTCCGGTTGTCTCTACTGCTAGTACAGCAGGACTTTCCAACGGAGACGTAGTAAGAGTGTATAACACAACAGGTCAGCTAAACATTGCTGGGTTGGATTTTACCATCGGTGCCTTGATAGCTAACACAAGCTTTGAGTTAAGCAATATGGATACTCCTGGAGCACCAGCTACCGATGGAAACTGGAGAAGGATTCCTTTTGATCAACGTTATTATCCAAGAAACCGTGTCATAACTAAGGTTACTCAGGCAAGTTCTGCTCTGATAACTATGGCCGTAACTCATGGATTTACTGTAGGTCAAGAAATGAGATTCGCCGTTCCTTCTGAATTTGGAATGGTCGAACTCGACAATCTTTCAGCCACAATAACAGCAATTGGTACAAGCGATGGCCTTAGCACAAACACCATTACCATTGACGTAGATTCTACAGCATTTACCGCGTTTGCTTTCCCAAGTTCTGCAACAGCAGCAACTGGGGTTAGTTTTTCACAGGTAATTCCTATAGGAGAAGCGGCGACTGGTGCGTTTGCCAACACTTTAGATGATGCAACAGATAACCAATCTATCACAGGCGTGACAATTGGAACTGCTATGCAGACAACTGGAAAAGAATACCAGTGGGTAGTTAGTAAAGGTACAACTATCTAATCACACTAGGGGAGAGACAATTAGTCCCTCCCTTTTTTTGATTAAAATGTAAAGAAATTATTTTAAAAAGAGGTAAAAATGACAACAGTTAAAGGATTAAGCAAGTCGGTTACCCCAGTTAAGAGAGGAATGTTGGGAGAGTCTCCTCGGGAAATTTCCGAAGATCTAAAAAAACTTATCAAAGAAGAAACAAAAATCGTAAAAGGACGTTTTAAAAATTATGAAACTCCTGGGGGTGAGCTGCCATTCAAATCTGGTAAATATCCTGGTCAACCAATATTTTCACAGACTTTTCAAGATGGTGGAGTATACGAGGTGCCGTTATGGGTAGCTAGACACTTCAATGGAAAAGACGTAACTGCGAGGGAAAGAAATGGAGACATCGGATCCTGTTCTTATGTTGTACACGGATTTAAATGGGATGCCGGTAAACCTGCTCCTGAAAGTCAAATTGGAGAAGGAGGAATTCCTATTGCCAATACTTCCACAGAAAAGCGGATTCGGCGATATGGATTCGAGTCTTTGGAGTTTAATTCTGAGGCCGTGTGACAATTAAAAACTTCTTTATTCCAAATAGACAAGAGGTGTCTTCCATAACGCGTGCTAATCCAGGGGTAGTAACGACTACTCAAGACCACGGATACGAGGATGGATT
>SDBT01018443.1_pt1 | contig 10970 bp, 12 predicted proteins | sample 2277101 | NCBI WGS metagenome assembly SDBT01 (sample SAMN10404973, study PRJNA504765) | marine sediment metagenome | isolation source: marine sediment core GS10_PC15, 103 cmbsf | place: Arctic Ocean: Southern Knipovich Ridge | collected 2010 | reverse complement strand
GGCTGACCCGATCAACAATACCATTCCACTCAACCCCTCTTTCTCGCACCACCCCCAAGCGTTGTATGCCTGGGGGTGGTCTCAGTGAAGCGCCCTCGCCGGCGTCCAGTCTCGATATCTCTTCCCTCATCCGCCATCGTACGAGAAATATCGAATCCCACAATTCGTCGATTCAAACGCATCAGGATCGACGATCTTGAACGCGAGGGCCGCGCCCGCAGCGGGACTGATCCAGGAATCGCGAGAGGACGCACAGGATGACCTCCACCCGGTCTGCTGCGCTTAGCTTCAGGAACAGCTTGCTCATGTAAGCCCGAACGGTGGAGACGGCGATCCCCAGGTGATTCGCGATCTGCTTATCACCGAACCCGCGGAAGAGGCACTTCACGACATCGAGTTGCCGCGGTGAAAGCCTCATCGCCTCCTTAATTCGCTCCCACTCATCGTCGCTGAAGATCGATTTTTTTTGCTCAACCCGCACGCCCATTGCGTCTCCCTTCGCAAACTCGCAGCCGCGCGCGCTTTCACTCCCCCAAAGAAAAAGGGGCGCCGCCGCAGTGCTCCATCCAGGCCCGCGAGAGCCCATCAAGGACACATGCAAGCAGCACCCCAATCCCGTTTGTATGCACAGGAATGGAGCACTGACCCACATGGCATCCCTTGATGAACATTCTCGCGGTTTGGATGAAGACGCCAAAGTTCAGTGCGACCCGTCCCCAAGGGACGGGTCTTCTAGTAGCTATTCAATTGTCACGGCGAATCTACTTCCTGGCTGCACACGTATCAAGCAGATTTGAATTGGCGGGTAGCCGGGGGATGCCCGACTTCCGCTATTGCAGCCGGGGGCGTTTCCAGATAACTTACGCACACGAAGGCTGTGTCTTAGAGATCATCTGTTGGCGGGAATATTAGCATTGAGAGAAACGAATGCATGAGATTACGTCTTCTCGTGAGGTAGACGCACATGAATTCCGACGAAATGGGTCGATATCTTGCGAACGTTCTGGCAGTTGCTCGTTCTGACGGCGTTCTCAGTCCCCATGAAGAAGAAGCTATTGAGGACGTACGGGTCGAGATTCGTGCGAAGAAGACGGACTTGAAAAACGCTCAGAAGCTGAGCCAGCGCGAAGACTTCCGGGCGAGTCCGGTTGGGCGCTATTCAGATAAGATCCGGAATCTGGAAGATATGGTCTTCATGTCACTGGTTGACGGAGACCTTGACTCCTCGGAAAAGGAGGTTATACGGACCTTTGCCAAACAATTGAATGTTAGCCAAGATCAAATCAACCAAATCGTGTCTGAGTCCAAAGTTCGATTAAGAGGCCAGGTGAAACAGACTCGCTGCCCTGGTTGTGGTACCTCGATAGCTGCCACTGCCAAGTTCTGTCCTGACTGTGGGGAGGCTGTTCTTAAGGCCTCGGCTGTAAATGGGACTAAGGTTGCGTTTGACTACCCCACTGAGGGAATCAGCATCGAATTTGCCGAGTCGACATCAGCTTCTTTCGACAACGCATTAAAGGTTGCACAGGCAGCCCTCGAGTTCCAGGAATGCGAGCGTTCGCGCAAGAAATGGTTTCTCGCGACTTGGCCGACTAACGACATACTTGGGGCAGTTGCTCTTGCCGAACAGCTCAAGGGCATCCGCAACCGAAAGGTCTATATAAACGGGAACGAAATGACGTGGGATGAGGTGTTCGGGTTTCTCTGGTGCATGCGCCAGCGTAAGAGTGCATATCGGGCAATAACATACTGCTTTGGTGCCGATGACAACCAACCCAATCTCTGGGGTTGCAAGCAGGCAAGAATGGAGTGGGGTGCATGGGCCAACTGGCTTTCATACGGTCAGTTCAAGCGTAAGGACCGGTTCATTCTCGACAAGCAGCGCATCCAGCACGAACTTCGCAATAATGTGCATAGTTTTCGGTTTTGCCCGTTCATGCGCCGCGCCCTGATGGAGGCTGTCTTGGAGACTCTTCCTGGCGAAGTCAAAATCTCCGAGGGTCATGGCTGGCAGTACAAGGAAAGCTACGAGCGAACCCCCAGCTGCATCAAGGTCGTGCAGACGGAGACAGAGGACGGATGCACATACAAGAGGGAGTTCCATGCAGACGGAGTTGCCCCAATCGGCTTCCAGGTCGGGCGCGAGATTCTGTGTCAGGCTCTCAAGATGTGTGGGATAACTGATGTCGATGCCAACTCGGTCTTTTCATAGCGCATCAACACGTATTGTGTATCGAAGGGTCCTACGATGCACCGATGGTTGCATCCATCATCCATAATTCAGTGAATGTGGTGAGCGAATCATCGGGATGAACGGCGAGGCGGGGGGGCCTTATAATTACTGTCCGCGTGCCAATATTTATATAGCAATCGCATGCCGGGATACGTGGGCGGGGGTTCACGAAATGTCGTTATACACTTACGCCGCGTTGCGCTTGCTGGAGCCGCCCTTCGAGCGGTGGTTCTTTCCGTTGGACTTTCTACCGTTCCTGATACTGTTGGGTGGGGCCACGAACGATTGCCCGCATCCGGCGCATCGCACTTTTTGTCCGCGGATATCACCGGGGATTGACAGCGTGACATGGCACTTGGGGTTCGGGCATTGCAGCTTCGTCGAACGCATGGGCTGGCCTCCTTTACTCAACACCCTTCTATCGGTCCGCAGCGGTGCGTCCTTGAACAATTATGAAATCAAATCAGGTTTCTGTCCGATGTTTCCTTAGCCCTTAAGACGTGATATTTCCTGCACTTGAAACAATCGGCACAGTCGGAGCAAACGGACTTGGGCGGCGGTTGAGTGCGTTGGGGGACGGACCGAACGTCTACGGAAATCGCCGACGCACCGGCTGCGAGCAGCCGGTGGCGCCCGTGAAGGCGGAGGTTCGGGAAGCTTTCAGTCGTCCTCCGAGACCCGCTGGATATCCGCACCCAGCGAGCGGAGCTTGACCTCGATATGCTCGTATCCGCGGTCGATGTGGTAGACGCGCGAGATCGTGGTCGAACCGCGTGCGATGCACCCGGCGAGCACCAGCGCGGCCGACGCCCGCAGGTCCGACGCCATCACCGGGGCCCCGACCAGCCGCTTCACTCCCGTTACGATGGCGGTCGGGCCTTCCTTGCGGATGTCCGCCCCCATCCGCAGCAGTTCCGCGACGTGCATGAACCTGTCCGGGAAGATCTTCTCCGTGATCGCACTGTTACCGTCCGCCAGTGTCAGCAGCGCCACCAACTGCGCCTGCAGATCCGTCGGGAACCCCGGATACGGCTGGGTGGTCATGTCGGTTGGCTCCAGCCGGCGGGCGGACGAAACCACGACCTTTCCGTTGTCGCTGTCCACGGTGACACCGATCTGGCGGAGCTTATCGGCGACGGCGAGCATGTGGTCGAGGCGCACGTTCGAGAGGGTGACTTCTCCGTTTGACATGGCGGCGACGATCATGAACGTACCGGCCTCGATGCGGTCCGGGATGATTCGGTGCTCGATCCCGCGCAGGGAGTCGACCCCATCGACGATGAGGTGCGGGGTTCCCGCCCCGCTGATTCGCGCACCGGCGGCGTTGAGGTAATTGGCGAGGTCTGCGATCTCGGGCTCGCAGGCGGCGGACTCGATTACGGTGGTTCCCTTGGCGAGCGTTGCGGCCATCATCACGTTCGCCGTCCCGAGGACGGTGGACCCGAACGGTCCGCCCAGGAAGATTTCCGCTCCCTTGAGGCGTTTGGCGGTGGCGACGATATCGCCTCCGTCCAGCTCGATCTCGGCGCCCATCGCCCGCAGACCGCGAAGGTGCAGGTTCACCGGGCGCGATCCGATCGCGCACCCACCGGGCATCGCGACGCGGGCCTTCCCGCGCTTCGACAGCAGCGCCCCGAGCACGCAGATGCTCGCACGCATCTTTCGCACGCGATCGTACCGGGCGTGCGAGTGGGTTTCATCTTCGACGCTGATCTCCAATCGCCCGTCGTCTCGGGGCGTCACGGCGGCGCCCAGGTCGCCCAGCAGCTCGCCCATCGCGCGAATGTCGGCGAGGTCCGGGACGCCCAGGATCGTACTTTTACCCTCGGTGAGCAGAGCGGCCGCCATGATCGGCAGCGCCGCGTTCTTCGCCCCGCTGATCAGCACCTGACCGGTCAGTCTTCCCCCGCCCTTGATGACGAATTTGTCCATCGCGGCTGCCTTTCCTCGCCCGGTGGGCTCCGGTGTGGATCGGTACCTTACCGCGCGGAATCGCACAAATGCAACCGCGGGAAAACTTGACCGTCGGTCGTGACTGCGGGTACCTTGCGCGTATAGTTTAACAACCAAGCCTTTCCAGGGTCCTGGACACACACTAGGGGAAGGAGAGTGTAGAGAGATGGCAGAGCTAGGGAGTAAGATTCACGCGGAAGTGGAAGACAAGGTCGGGAAGCTGGCGGAGGTGACCGACAAGATCACAGCCGCTGCTATAAACATCCGGGCGGCTGTCGCCTGGGTGGAAGATGGGCGAGGCCACATTATTCTGGTCACGGATGACAACTCCGCGGCGTGTGAGGCCATCGCACCGGTCGTATCGAGCTGCACCTCAGAAGAGGCCGTCATCCTCACGGTGCCCAACGAGGTCGGGGCGTTGAACAAGATCTCCCACACACTTACCGACGCGGGGATCGCCATCAACGGGATAGTCGCCGCCGCCTCCGACGAGTCCGCGCTGATCGTGCTCAATACGTCCGACAACGCCAAAACCGCCGAACTAATCTGAACCGCCCAACGGGTGGCCGCAGAGGTCGCAGAGGCAGCAGAGAGTTGTTGTTATCCGGAAAGGAGCACATCTGTCTGTTCTGTGCGACCCTCGCGGTGAATGTTTCTTACCCGGGGCCTCTTTTTGCTACGGCTGCGCGCTCGATGCCCTGATGATCTTTCAGGATTCGCGGTTCTTCGAAGTGACCCTCCGCGACGATGGAATCGCGGACGGCGTCGCCGTGCCCGTATCCGAACTCAATCGCCAGGATTCCCCCGGTTACCAGAAAGTGTGGGGAGGTGCGCACAATCCGATCGACGAACTCCAGCCCGTTCGCAGCGGCGTAAAGGGCGATGGGCGGTTCGTGGGTGACCTCCTGGGCGACCTCGTCGCCTTCGCCGACGTAGGGGGGGTTAGCGGTTATGACGTCGAATTCGTTTCGGTCACCGGGGAGGCGGGGGAGGTTCAGGAGATCCGCGACGCAACAGACGACCCGATCTGTAAGATTGTGCACCTTGACGTTCTGCTGGGCGACGGTAATGGCGCGGGCGGAGATGTCCGTCGCCAGGACCCAGGTCCCCTCGACCTGTGAAGCGATGGCGATTCCGACACATCCGCTCCCGGTGCATACGTCCCAGACCGCCCCTGGTCTTTTCAGTGTCCGCAGATGCTCCACGGCGGCGGCCACCAGCAGTTCGGTCTCCGGGCGGGGGACGAGAACGTCGGGTGTGACCTTGAATCGCAGGGAATAGAACTCCTTTTCCCCGACGAGATACGCGATGGGTTCATGGTCGGCGGCGCGCTTCACGAGTTGTCTGTAATCGGTGAGCTGCTGATCAGAAGGGCAGTGATCGAAGCGTGTATAGAGCTCGATGCGGGCGCAGTGGAGGCAGTGCGCGAGGAGGGTCTCGGCGGAGAGGCGCGGAGAGTCTACTTCGTGGTTCCTCAAGTGCTCCCGCGTCCACTCGAGCAGCCGCAACACTGTCCACGCTTGCGAGGACTCGTCGGTCATGTCAGTGGAAGTATCACACCGCAGGAAGATTGACAAGTATGGAGAAATCCCCGCCTACCGGACGTTTCAAGGATATCGGTCCGATCACGTAATCCGCAGGGACTTTCTGAACCTTCGGGCTCGCGGAGCTGGACGCACGGTGATGATCTCCTTCGTCGGTGCGAAGACGACGCCCTTGGCTTCCATGCGACGACAGGCCATCTGGGCGAGGTGTCCGTCGAGTGCGAGGACCGCGTCTTCTGCGAGGATGACGCCCCACCGGCGGTAGCGAAGTCCGATCGCGGCCTGGACTATCCCGCGCGCGACGCCCGCTCCGCATAGGATAACAGTTGCGGTTCCCAGTTCGGTTATGAGTCGCTCGGCTCGGGAGTGCAGGAAGATGTCGGTATCGCGTTTTTCGAAGATCACCTGGCGATGCATCCTGAAGATATCCTGCGGGAGATCGGTCGTATTGCGCAGGCCCAGGTTGACACGGCTGGGCATGACGGTACCGGGCATCTTCTGCTCGCCCTCGGTCCCCTCGATGCAGTGCGGGCGGTCTCCCATCGGTCCGTACTTGCCCTTGCGAATGCGCAGAACGGTACTCACGACGGGGACGTCGTTGGTCTTGGCCCAGTGGAACAACCGGCGGATCTGCGAAATTACCCTGCGCCCCTTGGGATTGTAACAGGTTCCGCGCGGGTCGAAAAAGTCCCGCTGGGTCTCGATGTCCAATAATATCCGCTCGTAGCCCATTCAGCCCCTCTGAACCCCACCATCTACTACGTAGGTGGGACAAAGAAGTTCTATCAAATTGTAGGCTTTGATCTTTGACAAGTCCACCATGACACACCGCAGGTCCGGCGATGCCTGATCGAGGCTTCTAATCACTACTAACACAGCACTTACATGTACTCACTCACTTGAAGCCCTGACTGCAAAAAACCCACTGCACCCCCAGCAGCGCGATTAATTGGCAAGCGGGAGCGAGGCGGGATGTAACAATTGTGGGCGAGGAACGTTAAGTCCTATCCCCGATTGGGCTGTTCGTTGTTTGTGGATAACCGCGGGATATGCGTTCGCGCGGTGCTGAGGTGGCGCCGACTGACCCCGGTCAAGGTATAAGCGCCTGGAGGGCCCACAGACCCCCCCCCAGCGCGATCAACCCCGCGATCATGTAGGCTATCACGCCCAGGACTTCTAGCGGTAAGCGGCGCAAGTTCTGTGTTCTGATAGCTTTGTATGTAATAGCTACTGAGGCGCACAGCGGGACGATCAACCAAAGCGTCCAACCATCGGCGCGGAGGGGCATGGGATTGTAGAACAATATCCAGGCGATCATTTCTTTTCCTGTTCCTGCTTGGTTCTGCGCGGAGGGGGGGGCGTTTCCGCGGTGACGCCCATCAGTGAGAGCATGAGGGCGTCGAAGACGCACATAAGGTTGAGCAGCCCGGCGACGCCCGTATAGGCCCTGGCGACGGTATCGGCCGGGGACACGAGTGCAAGCTTCTCCTTCGCCAGCCAGCTGTCCGCTTTATAGGTCCAATTCCCCCTCCGCTGCGTCATGAGCGGGGGAGGGGCGCCGATTTCGGCCTCGGCGGCGATCGCGGCATAAACTTTCTTCTGACGCTGCCACCCCACAAGCCCGTGGATACCCGTCAACATCTGCCCCGCGAACCACCAGCGTTCGTTCTGGTAATCGACGGCTAACACCCCGCCTATCCCCACTCCTCCCCAGAACGTCGCGCCGATGACTACGAAGATAATTGCAGCGCGGACGGGCCGCCCGACGTAGGCGTGGGCGGCGCCTGGAATCAACCAGCCGAGCAACAGTGTCACGAAAGGCAGCGGCCGCGATCTGCTCATCTTCTTTGTCCTGGGGGTAAGAGAACACCGTTAGCGTCAAGCAATTGTGCTCACGGGAGCTTACCTGTCAAGACATATCACACCACGGGGTGTATGTTGATTCCTGGTGGGAGCCCGAGAGGCCCCATCGAGCACCACGAAAAACTACATGCACCCGCTGGACACAGGAGTCTTGCTCCGGTGGGACCACGTCGCTAGATTAAGAACTATGCTTAGTGACGGGCTTCTATCGAGAGGCGAGACGATGTCGCACCATCTCGGGTTGGACAACGAGAAATACCTTTGAGCGCTTCGAGAACGTTGTCGTAAGGGAATTGAAACATGGCGGAAAACGAACAAGGCGAGAAGAACCAGCAGGAAGAACCGAAGATCATCGTCGACGACGATTGGAAGGCCCAAGCGCAGGCCGAAAAGGAAAAACTCGCCGAGCAGGTGGAGAAGGAGGCGACTGAAGGCAAACCCGGGGAAGCTCGACCCAGAGAGCTTCCGCCCGCGGGTCTCTCGACGCTGATCACCACACTGGTGACGCAGGTATATATGGAACTCGGCGGGCTGGAGGACCCCAAGACCAAGAGGCGATACGTCGATCTGGACCTCGCCAAGCACCACATCGACATGCTTGTGGTCATCGACGAAAAGACCAAGGGTAACCTGAGCGACGAGGAAAAGAAGCTGCTCGATCAGGCCCTGTACGAGACCCGCATGCAGTACGTCCAGATCGCCCAGCACGCGACGCGCGTGGAAGCCCCCAAGGACCAGTAAACCGCAAGAACTTTGCGAAGGATCGCGTAACCGGCGACGATTCGTTGTTTAGCGGGCGACGGTACGTCACCATTGTACCGCACCTTCGCCACGCTCCTACACAAGTGAACCTTACCTGAGGTCGCAGATGTTTCGCAGGACGATCACCTTCACGTTGATCTTGTTGGTGGGTTGGGGTTCTCTGAGCGGTTGCGCGGGGCAACTTACCCCGGAGGCGCAGCAGCTCCTTCAGGAGGCGTATGAGTTGCACGGGGGCGGTAACGACGAGGTGGCGATCCAGGCGCTCGATAGGTTCCTGCGGGATAACCGGCGGTCCTCGCGGGCGGACGAGGCGTACTACCTCCGCGGAATGGCGAAATACCGCCTGAAAAATATCTCCGCCGCCAAGGCGGATCTCAACACCGCGATCGGGCGGACCGACAACAAGGAGCTTCGCATCAACGCGAGGATCGCCTTGGCTGATCTGGCCTATGCGGAGGACGACGTGGGCTTGGCGGAGAACATGTATCGCCAGGCGCTGGTTGACATCGAGGAGGGAAAAGCCCCGTCGGACCACGCTCATTACCGTCTCGGAACTCTCTTGCAGCGTCAGGGGCGGTGGGAGGAGGCAGACCTGCAATTCGACAGGGTGGCGTATTTGTTCGCCGATTCGCAGCTCGGGCGGGCCTCCGCACGCAGAACCCGCTCGACCGCCTGGACCATCCAGGTAGGGGCGTTCGAGTCGAAAGCCCGCTCAGACCTCGCCGCCAAGCACCTTCGCGTCAAGGAACTGCCCACCGTCAGTAAGGCGATCCTCCTTGATGGGCGATTGGTCTTTGTGGTGCAGGTTGGGCGATTCAGCACCTACGAGCAGGCTCTCGCGGTCCTCGACGATGCGAGAGAACTCGAAGGCGACGCGTTCGTCACCACAACGCGGTAATGCAACGGTTTATTCAACGCCAGACGTCGTCTCTCTGTGGTTCGCTGGCGAATCGGTCCTGGTTATCCGCACCCCTAATTGCACTGCGGTCGTTATTTCACCTACCCCCGCAGCATGCCGATAAGGTTCCTGAGTTGTTCACCTTGTAACCATGGATACCGAAGCCGAAAAATCATCGCCGCACCCGGACAATTACGCCCGAGGGCTTGAGTTGTATCATCGCGGGCTTTACGAACAGGCCCTTGCTGAGCTTGAGCTTGTCATTGGGCGGGAGGGGGCTGTCGGGCAATTGGCGAAGTACTACCGGGCGATGTCCCACCGGGCGATGGGGATTGAAGCCCTTCGCGACGGGCAGTTCGCCAGGGCGGAGGAGCATCTCCGCTCGACGCTCGATTCCATCGGGCGATGGGGGGATTTGTCGAGCTACCTAGCGTCGCTCTACGCGCGGACGGGGCGATGCGGCCGCTGCGCCGACGAGATGGAAAGATGGGCGGAAAAGGAGATTGACAATGCGGGGGTTCGCAGGCGGTTGGCTTTGGCGCAGTGGCGGGCGGGGCGACGCCCGCAGGCGTACATGACGCTCACCGAAGCCCTGCGAGAACTCGGGGATGAGTCTACTTTGCATCTCCAGTTAGGGCTCTTTTACGCATCCGAGGAACAGTACGCGCAGGCGAAGGTGGGTTTGACGCATGCGGTCCAAACCGACCCCGCGAATCCGGACGCACATTACTACCTGGGCCTGGTCGCTGCCGCCGAGGGCGATATCCTCGCGGCGGGGCGATCGTTTCAGCGAGCGTTTGAACTACGCCCGAGCGATTTGATGTGCGCCTACCAACTTGCCCTTGCGGGAAAGGCGGCGGAGCAGAACGGATATGCGTTCCCGCTCCACCTGCCAGAGCCGCTCGCCCCCGCCGCCGGATCGGAAATCCGCCAGCTCGCCGGATACGTCTGCCACGAACCGGACTTCGTCCAGGCCCTTCTCGCACTCCCGAAAAGCGAGATCGACGAGGAATTGTTCGAGTTACTCGGTGGGGTATTGCAGATGGCGATCGATGCTCATCCGGCTTATGCGGACCTGCACCATTACTGCAGCCGGATCTTTCATCGCCTCAACCGGACAGAGTCCGCCATCGACTACGCCCGCCGCGCCCTGAGAATCAATCCACGCTACGTCCAAGCCCTGATCCACCTTGGAAACATCTACGCCGAGACCCACCGTCCGACAGATGCAGTCGAATACCTGGTCAGGGCGGTCGAATGCGGGGGAGCCTACGCGGACATCCACTGCCTGATCGGCGAACTGATGATGCAGACAAACCGTCCCATCAACGCGCGAATGCATCTGCAGCGGGCGCTGGAACTGAATGCAGACTATACCCGAGCGACCGAGGCGATGACGTCCCTGGCGGCTTGAGGTAACGGAGGTAAGGTGAGTCACCTGTTGGAGATTCTCGGGCGAGCGCTGACCAACGATCTTGCGGATATGCTGGATCGGTACTTCTGGTCTCCCCCCACGCGGACCCTGGAAGAGCTCAAGGAATCGTCCCGCGAGCATCCTGACTGGCCCGATCTGCACTTTCAGCTTGGTTTGGCGTACTTGCGGGCAAACCAGCTCGATGAAGCGATAGAGCATCTTAGCGGGGCGTGCCGATATAAACCGGACTATCTTGCAGCCCGCTTGGCGCTCGGGTCGGCGTACAATGATTTGGGCGATAAT
>SDBT01018442.1_pt1 | contig 10970 bp, 10 predicted proteins | sample 2277101 | NCBI WGS metagenome assembly SDBT01 (sample SAMN10404973, study PRJNA504765) | marine sediment metagenome | isolation source: marine sediment core GS10_PC15, 103 cmbsf | place: Arctic Ocean: Southern Knipovich Ridge | collected 2010 | reverse complement strand
GGCGTGATATAATCAAAACTACGAGGGTTTTAAATACACCTTCTGCTCCTACTTCTGTCCTCTGCTCTTCAAAAGAGAGCCATGAAAATTCCGTCCATAACTAGCAAACAAACAAGAATACTTGTCCTTCTTTACAGATTCCGTTTCCTAAATAGAATTCAGATCCAAACTATGCTGGGTCACAAATACCCAAGCCGTGTAAAAGCCTGGCTAGCTAACTTAACAAAAAAGGAAATATTAGACCGAACCTACTCCCGAAAGTTTGGCGAGAACACTAAACCCGCCACATACTTTCTGGCTACAAAAAGCAGATATCTCCTTATGGACAGAAAGGGCGTAGTCCCAGCCCTTTTGGAGCGCGTATATAAAGAAAAGCAGCGTTCCGCCGCTTTCAGGGAACACTGCCAGTTTATTGCCGACATTTACTTACTTCTTAAACCTGCTTCCAAGGAAGAGAAGAGCACCCTGCACTTTTCCACCAAAACACAACTTGAAGAGTACCGTATTTTTCCCGACCCCCTTCCTGACGCATATTTCGTCCTTAAAAAAAGAGGGAAGAAAAGAAGAAGGTACTTTCTCGAAGTAATAAGTGAGCAAATCCCCCGTTTCGTTCTGCGAGGCCGTATAGAATACTTAGTTGAATATTTTGACTCCCAGGAATGGCAGAAGAACACTAGCGAACCCTTCCCGATGATCCTAATGGTTTGCCCGAACCCCGTAACCAAAAAGTTTCTTTCAAGATTTATACGAAAAACACTTGAAAGCGAGGGTTCAGATATTTCTTTTTACCTTACAACCAGCGATCAAATAAAAACCCGCGGCATGCAGCTCGATATTTGGGAGGAGGTAGAAAATGTTGATTAGTAAAAATATGGGGTTAAAATCGTTTATCCTGAGCTTGTCGAAGGATGGCTCCGGCGGCAGGACTCGAACCTGCAACCATCTCCTTAACAGGGAGCCGCTCTACCATTGAGCTACGCCGGAATGCAAGAGGAAATTTTACCATCTTTTTTATATTCCTTCAAGTTAATCTGATGTGCCCAGCCTAACAGCTTTTTGTTTGTTTACATTTAGACTTTGGTTTGTTACCTTTTCCTGAAAGGAGGCATCAATGATTAAAACAGCTCTAAGAATTTTCGATAGAATTTCCCCACCGGAAAATATTTACGCCCACTGTGACATTCCCTGCGGAATTTATGATCCCCATCTTGCCCAAGTAGCTGCTCACACTGTCATAAGAATGACGGATTTGATTAACGAGCTACCGAAAAAGCTTGAGACCAAAACCACCCACAAACTCGCTCGTTATACCACCGTGAAAGAAGAACACGCAGAGCTCGTTAAGCACGAGGTCAGGGTACTCTGGGGAGATTATTTCAAACCAGAACACGTCGAGGAATATCCGCAGTTGCACGAATTGGTGTTTGACACTATGAAACTAGCATCAAAAGCAAAACAAGAGGTTGGTTCGAAAACCTCAAAACAACTTCTGGAAAATGTTCAAAAAATCGCAGAAATATTCTGGAAAACTAAAGGGTTAAAGTCAATTCGAGTAAAAGCACCTTATCCAACCGAAGGTGAAATTATCTTACATAAATAATTATGACTCCATTCAAACGCTTCATCATCAAAGGCCACAGCATGGAACCTCTTTTAAAAGAGGGCAATCGAGTACTTATCAATTCCCTCGCCTACCTTTTTTCCAAACCAAAGCTAGGTGACATTGTAGCTTTTCAAGCTGAAAGCCAACGAGGAAGAATCTTACTCAAAAAAATAAATAAGTGCCTACCAAACAATCAGTATTTTTTGGTCGGTACTAACAAAAACGACAGCTTAGATAGCCACCAATTTGGCGCTATTAAACAAGAGAAAATTCTAGGAAAATATTTAGCAAAATACTGAAACAGAAGGTAAGTAACCAAGTCTCAAATCCTCCATTTCTAACTTACCCAGCTTTATTATATAATGTAAGATAGGTTACTTATTAAAACAATAAATCTGCCTTGAACGAAAACCAGTCATTTTATTCCCAAAAAAAGGACGATCTTTTTCGCAAATTTGAAACCAGCGAAAAAGGATTAACGGACCAAGAAGCGCAGGAACGTTTAAAGAAGTTTGGTCCCAATATCCTACCGGAAGCTAAGAAATTCTCTACCCTTACCCTTTTCATTCATCAATTCAAAAACCCACTCATTTATATCCTTTTTGCTGCATTGATCATCAGCTTTGCAACTTCACACTTGATTGATGCGGGAATCGTCTTAGTAGTGATTTCAATCAGCGGCATTGTTGGGTTTTTACAAGAATACAGAGCCGACAAAGCTCTTGCCCGACTGAAAGAAATGGTCCATCACAAAGCGAAGGTGCTGCGAAACGGCAAGGAGATTGTGATAGGAACCGAGGAGGTTGTTCCTGGCGACATTATTATCTTAACTTCCGGAGACAAAGTTCCGGCTGACGCCCGACTGATTCAGGTACAAAACTTTGAAGTGATTGAAGCTGCTCTTACTGGCGAGTCGGTTCCTTCAAGTAAACATATTGAAACCCTCTCTAGTGACACTCCACTGGCCGATCGGGAAAACATGGTTTATCTAGGGACAGTGGTAGCAAGAGGAACGGCAAAAGCCATCGTGGTAGCTACGGCACAGCAAACGGAGCTAAGTCATATTGCAAGAATGGTAAAAGAAACGGAAGAAGCGCCAACCCCACTGCAGAAACAGCTTGCTCATTTTGGGAAAGTAATCGGGCTAATACTTGTAGCTATCAATGTTCTTATCTTTTTCCTAGGAATCCTAACTGGTAAACCGCTCTTTGAAATGTTTCTAACTTCTGTAGCGGTGGTAGTGGCAGCCGTACCTGAAGGGCTACTCCCAGCAATGACGATCATTTTGGCCATTGGTATGCAAAGACTTGCTAAACACAAGGGTTTGGTAAGAAAAATGCTGGCCGCTGAAACTTTGGGTTCAGTTTCTGTTATCTGTGCCGATAAAACTGGCACTTTAACTCAAGGCGAAATGAGAGTTTCTCAGATTGTTACTGAAACCGCAAAAATTTCTCACGACGGCAAAGCTTTCTCCCAAACCATAACACCGGATGGAGAAACTAGCCACATTATTGCTCTAAAGACCGGTGTTCTTTGTAACAACGCCGTCATTGAAAACCCAGATAGCGAGCTCAAAGATTGGATTATTGAAGGCGATCCTACAGAAAAGGCTTTGCTTCTTGCTGGACGGGCAGCGGGGCTTGAAAAAGAGGATCTAGAAAAAAAGGAGCCCAGAGTAGCCGAGATTCCTTTTGATTCAGAATACAAATTCATGGCTACCTTACACAGGCTTGGAGAATCACACGATAAGAGATTTTCCGTTTATGCCAAGGGAGCCCCGGAAAAAATACTAGACCTTTCCTCTTATGTTGATACTGAAGGAAAGAAAACAGATCTAACAACCGCAAAAAGAAAGGAGATTCAAAAACAGTATGAGCTTCTCACAGGCTCTGGGCTCCGAGTTTTGGCAATGGCTTACAAACTGGAAGGTGACACAAATACCAACAGGGACTTTTCTAGAGAAAAACTAGGAAACCTTGTCTTTGTTGGCCTTGTGGCTTTGAAAGACCCGCTGAGGCCTGAGGCAAAGGAAGCAATAACTCTGTGTCGGGATGCTGGTATTCGGCCGGTAATTGTGACTGGCGATCATAAACTCACTGCAATGGCTATTGTACACGAATTGGGTATTGAGGCGGGGGAAGAAAATGTTTTGGTGGGAACGGACCTGGATAAACTTACTGACGAGGAATTGGACAAATTAATAAAAAGGATTACCATTTTTGCCCGTGTTGAACCAAAACATAAAATCCGAATCGTTTCAGCGTTGCAAATAAACGGTGAAGTAGTGGCCATGACAGGAGATGGTGTCAATGACACACCGGCTCTCAAACAATCAGACATAGGGGTGGTAGTTGGTTCCGGCACTGATGTAGCTAAAGAAACAGCAGATCTTGTCTTGCTGAATGATAATTTTAGAACCATTGTTGAAGCGGTCAGACGCGGTAGAATCACTTTCAATAACATTAGAAAGGTCGTTTTGTACTTACTAACCGATTCCTTTTCCGAGGTGGTCATAGTCGGGGGCTCAGTAATTCTAGGCTTACCATTGCCTATTCTACCAGCTCAAATTCTGTGGATTAAAATGATAGAGGACACTTCCCCTGCAATGAGTCTTTCATTTGACGAGATAGATGAAGATGTAATGAAAGATCGGCCAAGAAAAAAAACAGAACCCCTACTTAATCATCAATTTAAGACCCTCATTGTTTTTTACGCTGTTATTATGGACCTAATTCTTTTTGGTTTGTTTTATTATTTCTGGAAGACAAGCGGCGATCTTGATTTTGCCCGGACAATTACCTTTGTAGGTTTGGGTCTTACTTCTCTATTTTATATTTACGCTGTCCGAGGCCTAAAACTTTCAATTTTTAAACTCAATCCTTTTTCTAATAGATTCCTAAATATCACCACAATCGTTGGCATACTTTTGTTCCTGATCGCGATTTATACCCCATTTTTCAATAATATCTTGCACACTGTCCCCTTAGGAATACGTGAATGGGTGGTACTAGTTAGTTATGCAGTGTTGGGTATAGTTGTGTATGAAGTTGGGAAGAAACTAACAATCGCGAGGAGTTAATGGCTTAAAAGTGGAGGATTTAAGTGTAGCGGTCAGCAACTTTTGTAGCGCCGAATGAATCTGGTTTAATTTTGTAGGTAAGTCCACTTCCCAGCACCATTCCGGTTACCCAGCGGACCATATCACGGGTAGCTCCGCCTTCACCGACGTCAAGATGGACCTCCGGTTCATAGCCTGAAAGGCCATTGTGGCGGAATGTGTCGCGAATCTTCCAAGCTAGCTCAACCGAAAACTGAGTTTCTTTACCGATTCGATCGGCAATGGCCACAGCGTTCTTGACCTTTTTACGGTTCCAGAAGTACACACCACCCTTACCAATCCTGTGAACAATGATGGCCGTCACGAAATCAGCGCCACCGCTCCTGTTTTCGCTGTCAGTTCCAACAATGACTTTGTAGCGAAAATTGGTGTCTTCTTTTATATACTTTGCAATTTTTCCGATTACTTCTTCGTAATCAAGTCTTCCGTAGGTAGGCGAGTTATACTTTGTATCCATGGCCACCAATTGTACTTCAACCCCTTCTAAAAAGCAAAACCCGCTCCCCGTTTGAAAATTTCTACCAGGCTCCCCCAGAAAAATCCAGTCCAGATCGCTGAACCTGCAAAAGAAGCAAGTAACAATAAGACTTCTGATGTTGATTTTGGATAACGGAGGATTTTGAGAAAAATTGCGTAGGCAAATACCCCGGTAAGAGCACTGGTAGCAAAAAGGGCTAAAGGCCCTTTTGTTTCTATCCTCCGCTGATTTTTGGCTGGTAACCTATTTAACAACCCTTCGACGTAGCCCTTTCCACCAGTCAGTTCTAGTAATCGAAAGTAGGTAATTGAAAGCAGGGATACGAAAAGGCCCATTATAAGAGCTGCGAAAACAGGACCTAAGTAAAAAACCAACGCTGGGGACAGAATTCGGAAAAGATTGACAGGCAGAGGTCCTGCTACCGGCCCCGGCCAAATGAAACCGATCGTGGTTTGTCTAAATCTCTCACTCATCGCAGGTTCAGATTGACTTTATTCAAGGTAGTCTTTCAGTTTTTTGCTTCTGGTGGGATGGCGCAATTTTCGAAGAGCTTTTGCTTCAATTTGGCGGATTCGTTCCCGTGTTACCCCAAATTCCCTACCAACTTCTTCCAATGTTCTCTGACGACCATCATCTAGGCCGAAGCGTAATTTCAAAACTTTCTTCTCGCGATCATTAAGAGTGTCGAGAACTTCTGAAAGATGGGACTTAAGCAGTTCAACACTAGCCTGATCTTCAGGCCGAATTTCGTCGTCCGGTATAAAATCGCCCAAAGTCGAATCTTTTTCTTCGCCCACAGGCGCTTCAAGACTGGTAGGTTCTTGGGAGACTTTGATAATCTCGCGGACCTTTTCTGGGTCGATTTCCATTTCTTTGGCTACCTCCTCGGGTGACGGCTCACGGCCAAGTTCTTGCATCAATTTACGCGAAGTTCGAATAAACCTATTAATAGTCTCGACCATGTGCACCGGGATTCGGATAGTTCTTGCTTGATCAGCTATTGCGCGAGTTATTGCTTGACGAATCCACCAAGTAGCATAAGTAGAAAATTTATACCCCTTTCGCCAATCAAATTTCTCTACCGCCCGCATCAAACCAATGTTTCCTTCCTCAATAAGATCAAGCAACGTAAGGCCCCTTCCGACATATTTTTTCGCAATTGAAACAACTAGCCTCAAGTTGGAACTAATCAGTCTTTCTTTTGCCTTTGGATCTTTTCTCTCAACTCTTTTTGCCAGGTACACTTCATCTGCGGCAGTCAAAAGTGAAATCCGACCAATTTCCTTCAAATACATCCTTACCGGATCAGTAATCTGACCACCGGCAAGGGTCGTTAAAACTTCAAGATCTTTTACAAAATCGCTTCCCTTTACCTCTTCCTCTTCACCAACTTCGAGAACATCGACACCTTCTTCCGCTAGCTTAGCGTAAAGACCATCAATTTCTTCAACATGTTCCTCTGCTTCTGGGTACACTTCCAAAATATCATCTTGGGTGACAAAACCAATGTCCTTACCCCGTTTGAGTAAGTCTTTGACTGATACCTCTTTCGTTTTAGTAGCCATCGCCTATTACACTTCCTCCAAACCTACAAGTGCTTTTGATAAATTACGGAACTGCTTACTTAAAGTATGAGCCTTCGGTTGATTACCGGTGCTTTCAGCCTGTTTAATCTCCAAGGAAAGGTCTTTTAGCTTGGTTCGTAAGCTCAACTCTTTCAATCTTACCACACAATAATTCATTTCCTTTGTCGCTTTTTCACTGTCTTCTAGTATCTCCTCGTTTATTTCCGTCAGTAAGATTTCATCAAAAACTGTCAGAAGCGCTTCTGGAATTTTTTTAGCGAGGTTTTTAACTTTGAGTCGTTTCTCGGTTTCGCAAAAATCCCGGATTACCTTGAAAAGCTCTTTATATCTAGGCTCTCCAAAGATTTTTTCTTCTAGCGTTTTTGATAGTTGGCCGCTCTGCAAAACCAAAGCCAGAAGATATTTTTCGACCAAAGGTACGCCACTGACGCTGAGAGGTTTTTCCAGGATTTCTTTGATGCTATCAACCGGATTTTCTCCTACCTGCAGCTTTTTCAAGGCTGCTCTCAATACTTCCTCTGGCATTGCTAGTTTTACACTAAGTACCTGCAGGTAATGGGCCTTAAGAATCTCATTACTGATTCCAGCCAACTCGGGTAAAATTTCACCAGCAACTTTTTTCTTGGCCTCCGCGCTTCTTACACCAAACTTTCTAACTGCCGAATCAATATAGTGATCGTAAATCGGGACTGCCTCCTTTACGGCCTTTTTCCAAGCAAGTGGTTTTTTACGGATAACTTCATCTGGATCCTTGCCTTCAGTAAGTTGAGCAACTCTTACGTTCAACCCGGCGTTTTCGGCGATTTCTATCCCTCTTTTTGCTGCCGCATCGCCAGCTAAATCGGTGTCGAAGGCAAAAATTATAGTTTCCGCCCACCTACTCAAAGTTTCTACCTGAGAAACTGTTAAGGCCGTCCCTAAGGGTGCCACAACGTTAGTTGTGCCAACTTGGAAAGAGGAGATAACATCCAGGTTTCCTTCAACCAAAACGGCAGTTTTTTCTCTCTTCACGTCTTGCTTTGCTAGATTTATTCCATAAAGAGCCTTACTTTTACTAAAAATTGGTGTCTCTGGGCTATTTAAATACTTCGGTTCAATTTCTCCCAGGCTCCTACCGGAAAAGGCAATCGCTCGACCTTGAGCATCGAAAATGGGAAACATAATCCGACCAAAAAAACGGTCCTTCGGTCTGTCGCCGAAAAACATTAGCAACCCAGCTGTCACGGCATTTTGAATGGAAAGACCTTTTTTCTTCCAAACCTCAAGTAAAATATTACTTCGCGCTGGCGCATAGCCAAGTTGAAAATCAACGATTGCTTTTTGTTTGATCCCCCGAGCTTTGAGGTACTCAAGAGCCTTTTTCCCTGTTGGGTGTTTAATCAACAGGTGGTGGTAAAGTTTGCTCGCTTTTTCTGTGGCTTTAAGCAGCTCCTCTTTTCGCTGCTCGGCGGCTGAAGGTCTATACTCTTTTAACTGTACCCCGGCTCTTGAAGCTAAAAACCTAAACGCCTCACCAAATTCGACTCCTTCGATTTTTTCATAAAAGGCAAAGGCGTCACCACCCTCATCGCAGCCAAAACATTTAAAAATCTGCCGGTCTGGGCTTACCATGAAAGAGGGGGTTTTCTCATTATGAAAAGGGCAAAGGGCTTTGTAATTTCTTCCAGCTTTTTTAAGTGGCACGTATTCATTGACAAGACCAACAATATCGACCCTGCTTTTTACTTCTTCGACTTGGCTTTCCATTTCGTGGCAATTATATCACTACACCTCTGCGGTAGAAAGGATACAGTGGGGCAAAAATTCCTATGGCGGTGGGGGTGGGATTCGAACCCACGGTACCCTTGCGGGCACACAGCATTTCCAGTGCTGCCGAATCGTCCACTCTCGCACCCCACCACACTAGTTGAACCAAACTATTATACCACTACCCCTAGCGATTGACACAGCAAGCAAGTAAGAATACACTTGGTTTTGTAGGCAAGGGATCGGGAAAGGAGGATCGAGTATCGAGCAAGGCCACACCGTTCTGTCAAATCCATCCAGCTTCTAGTGGAGGTTTGACGAGATCACAAAAGCGAGAGCCTCTCCAATGAAGTGGCTGGCGTTCTTCGCCCTCATCGTGGCAACCCTGTTCATCAGCCTGCTGGCGACCCGCGGCACCACTGTCGCCGGTACCGTGCAACCGCAGACCGATGTGACTACCATCATGGCCGCCGACACCGACGTAGCCACCGAGGCCGCGCCGGTTCACGCTCTGAGCACCGTCAAGACGACGATCGCTCCTGACGCGGCGACCCTCGCCACCCTGAGCACAATCGCCTCGGACGTACCGGTATATAGTGGCGCCGGCAGCGGCTCAGACATAGCTACCGACGCAACTGTAACGACTCTGGGCGCGACGGCTCTCGACGGCACCTTAGCAGCGCAAGACGCGACCGCCAACACTACTTCTGGCGGGACCTTTGCCGTCGACGGCAACACTCGAACCTGGGCTGCGGTCATTACCCTCGGCATCGGCGCTGTCTTCCTGGGTCTGACTTTCTGGATCTTGATGGCACGCAGGGGCCGCTTGTACCGAAGACGCCGACGTGCGGAGATCCCTGGCGACTCAACACAGGCTGCGCACCGTGATGCCACACACACCCTTCAACCTGAGAGGAGAATCCGTGGAGGCCCTATATCCATCGCTGGCACTCCGGGCACGGGGCACAAAGCGATACCGGCCCCGGCTGCACCGTAGATCCTCAGGAGATCATCACGCAGCTGCATAGCAGTCCCTCACTGACCGAGGTCATCGAGACTACTATTCAGCCTAGCACGAGGGGCTACAACGTAACTGCGTTGTGGTCCCTCCGATCATTTTTTAGGGGAATTTAACTTCTTCGAGGCTTTTTGGACCATCTTTTTCTCGCCAGGATAATCTAGCTTTCTAATTGCGTTTTTTGCTGAAAGCCAAGTGATATCTTCGATCTCCCAACCATGTTCTTTGGCTGGATCACCGCTTTTGTATTTCATGAGGAAAAAATGACTGGTTTTACGTACCTTTTCTTTTGCAGGACTTGTATAAAAAATAGTTGTTTCGCCAAGATATTCACCTAGTGCAACCTCCACCCCAGCTTCTTCTTTTACTTCACGGGCCGCAGTCTGCTCTTTGGTTTCACCGGGATCAATCCAGCCCTTTGGCAAAACCCACCTGTGATGGCCGGAGTGCTGAGCAACCAACAATTCTAGTTTGCTTTTGGATTTTCGATAAACGGCCCCACCTGCAGAAGTTTCGTATTTCATGGTGTCAACTCTATCACTAGGGCAGTCATATCGTCTTGATTTGCACGAATAGAAGTGCCCTCCGAAACAAGCACAGCTTCTTCAACCAGTTTTTTTGCTGGATCGAGTGGTTTTTGTTTCAAAATATCCTCCATCTGAGCATTCGTCAGATTATCATGGACCCCATCACTAGTAAGAATAATCGTGTCTCCCTCCTTCGCCTTAAATTTTCCAATCTTTGGATTCATCTCTCCAATTCCAATTGCTTGTGTAATCATATTTCTGCCGTTAAATAGGTTTTTCTCGACTTTGTTCAAGCCTTTAAAATCTGTCGCCTGATTTATTCTTTCTGCTTTTTCGCTGCTTATCCAACCTCTTTCCTGCGCTTGAGTAATAAGCGAATCATCACTTACTTTTTGAAGCAGGCCCCCTTCTGAAAAATGGTATACCCTTGAATCGCCCACGCTTCCCCAGATTACCAGGGCTGGTTTTTGTTTTGTATAAACTTGGATGATCAGACCTGTCGTAGCTATATCTTTACCAAACTCTTTCCTAGCTTTTTCTTTCAGGAATTTGTGGCAATTCTCCAGTGTCTTTTCAATTCCCTGTTGAGAGGTTTCTACCTTACAAAATTCAGCCGCAGAGGTTGCAGCTTCTCCCCCGTACGCCAAACCACCCAACCCGTCAAAAAGACCAGCTGCTTTATTCTTCTCTTCAATGAAAATTTCGTCTTCGTTTTGATTTGGGTGAGTAGATGAAGGTTTTGACGCCGTGAAAAATTTTAGTTTCATAATCTAATCGAAAGGTTTGACAAGTGGCGTCCTCGGTGGGGGTCGAACCCACAATCTCCGGCTCCGGAGGCCGGCGCTCTATCCAATTGAGCTACGAGGACCTGGCGGAGGGAGGAGGATTCGAACC
>SDBT01018440.1_pt1 | contig 10971 bp, 13 predicted proteins | sample 2277101 | NCBI WGS metagenome assembly SDBT01 (sample SAMN10404973, study PRJNA504765) | marine sediment metagenome | isolation source: marine sediment core GS10_PC15, 103 cmbsf | place: Arctic Ocean: Southern Knipovich Ridge | collected 2010 | reverse complement strand
AGTATAAGTTCCGCCATAATCAATTTAATAAAAATAAACAGGCACGAAACAGAAACCTTGTCTCTTAAAAAAGCAAGCAACATCATACTAAAAAAGAACCCTATCAAATACCCTCCAGTCGGCCCCAACAGGTGAAGCAAGCCACAGCCGCCATTAGAAAAAAACGTTAAACCCATAGCCCCTTGCAATAAATACAAAAAGTAAGCATTAACAGCCGTCCATCCAAAAAGCAAAGCCAACAAATTACAGGATAATGTCTGCAAAGTTATCGGCACCAACCCAAAAGGAAGGTTGACCACAACATTCGCAGAAACCGCATAAACCAAAGAAAGTCCCAGAGTTAACAATATCTTAAACGTTTTTGAATAAAAAAAAGGATTTGTTAATATTGAACGCCCGCACACCTCAACACAATCATTAGTATTGCAATTTTTTAACGTCTCTTTTTGATCTTTCCTGGTCATTTGGAACCCTTTCTTTAATTGTCATTCATACATAAATACAACAATGCGACCCATCATACAAAATAAAATCGGACTTCTCAAATGGCCCCTACAATAAAACAAATTTGTCATCTTTAATTTAAAATTTTCTAATCTTTCTTTCCGCCTGTTCTACAATTTAGATACTCCCCCTTCGTAGGCACCCAAAATATTGGGGGAAATTATAATAAATCCCAATCCGCCTGTCCCGAGCAATTTTCGAGAATGTTAATTTTGAGAAAATTGTATCGAAGCCGGTTTTGTACTTTAGTAAAGTCTCATCCACGGAGCCTGTCGATGAAGCTCTTTATTACAGAGAGGACAGCGATATAACCCTGCAGAACATTTTTCATGTATTCGGTGACCACATGGCTTACTAGGATCAGCCGAATTACCCGCAACAAGATTTATTACCGAGCGGTTCCAAACATATGCAACACGGGGTCTCTTGTTCTTCACAACGTTCATCACTTGCTGTTGGACAAACAGTTCGAGATTGCCAATCAAGCAACACATCGATAACCAACTCGTTGCCAGATTTAATAGCAACATCCAACGGTGTTTGATTTCGATTGTTTCTCTTTGTTGTTAATGCTCCATGCGTTAGAAGTGCGTTGATAATATCAAACATAAAATCTGTTTGTTGATTTGCTGCTAGGTGCAACGGAGTATTACCATTCTTATCAGCAGCATGTAGTGACGCCTGATAACCGAGCAACACTGTTACTACTTCATAATGCCCACCATCTACTGCACAATGTAACGCTGTCCAACCTGCTTTTCTATCTTGACCCGACAGGTCAATTATCGATATATCAACTGGCACATTGCGTTTTAATAACAAATGTACAATATTTGCATGTCCTCCTATCGCAGCCAAATGCAAAGCAATTCGTCCTTTAGGATCACAAGCATCAATCAATTCTTTATAACAAACACATTCTTGAACAGTTTCAGAGTCTCCATTTGTTGATGCACCAAGTAATGCACTTTTCATCAAACCAAGTGAATGTCTTGATAAGGAAGACAGATGAAGATGGGCCATTTCTTGTTCAACATCGCCTGTTAAATGGCAATGAGTTTCGTCACAATCATCTTGAGGCTCCAGGCGGCCGGAGACATACAAGGAGGAAAAACATCTTCTACAGGCAAAGGATCCGTTTGTGTTTCTTGAGTAGCTGTTTGTCGGATTTGAGACGAATCCTGAGGAGGGAAAACTGTATCAGCAGCACTAAAAGCAGCCCAAGTCCCACAAAAAGTAGCTAAGCCGGTACCACTTAGATCCCAAAGCCTCGTTGTGTTGTCATTTGCAAAAGTAAGAATGCGATCGCCAGTTAAATTAAAAGCCGCTGAATGAACATGGTTAGAATGTCCCTGAAAAGTAACCAAACATCTACCATCTAGATCCCAGAGCTTTGCTGTGTTGTCATGAGAAGTAGTAACAATGCGATCACCTCTATGATTAAAAGCCGCTGACCAAAGCCAACTTGAATGTCCCTTAAGAGTTTGCTAAGCCGGTGCCATTTAGGTCCCAGAGCTTTGCGTTGTCTCCTAAAACAGTAACAATAAGCTCAACTCCTCTTACACTCATCGGCATGCTTACAATTACACATGCTAATAAAATAGTCTTTACGATATTCATTTTTAAACTCCTTTTATCAAATAAAAAAATCTTAAATGACTATTTCATTAACGCGTCTTGAAAAAAATCTAATTTGTCGAGCACTTTTCCTGCACCCAACACAACACTAAGCAAAGGATTTTCCGCGAGAGTTACCGGTAATCCGGTAACTTTTGAAATAAGAACATCCAAATTACGTAGTTGAGAGCCTCCACCTGCCATCATAATTCCTTTATCAACAAGGTCCGCTGATAATTCTGGTGGGGCATTTTCAAGGGCCGATCGGACAGCGTCAATAATTACTGATATCGGCTCAGATAACGATTCAAAAACTTCAGCATCCGTAAAAGAGATTGTCTTAGGAATTCCGGTTACAAGATCTCGTCCTTTCACATCCATGACGCGGCTTTCATCTCCAAGAATTGCAGTCCCAATGTTAACTTTAATAGTTTCTGCTGTACGTTCACCAATTAAAAGATTGTATTTACGTTTAATGTATTGAACAATGGCCTGATCCATCTCATCACCACCAACACGTACAGACTTACAATAAACCACATCTTTAAGTGAAATAATTGCAACCTCTGTGGTTCCTCCACCAATATCTACAATCATATTTCCAATAGGTTCTGCAACCGGCAACCCTGCTCCAATAGCCGCAGCCATTGGCTCCATAATTGTATACACCTCTCTTGCCCCTGCTTGCTTTGCTGAATCTTCAATAGCCCTACGCTCTACTTGCGTAATTCCCGAAGGAACTCCTATAATCATCCGAGGACGAACGAGAGCTTTTCGATTATTATGAACCTCTCGAATAAAATGACGAATCATACTTTCAGTAAGCTCAAAATTGGCAATAACTCCATCCCGCATAGGACGACAAGCAACGATGCTCTCGGGCGTTCTACCTAGCATCTCTTTTGCTTTGTAACCAGCAGCCAAAACTTCATTTGTACCTTTTTTCACAGCAACAACTGTCGGCTGGTCTAAAACAACTCCTTGATTTTTAACATAAATAACTGTATTTGCGGTACCAAGATCAATCGCAAGATCATTAGAAAAAAAGCTAAACAATTTTGTCGCAGGCCAGAACCACATCTCAACTCCTATTTTTAAAAATACTCAAACTACTCTCAAATCCTCTTTTTACCATCAAAAATTTAGCTCCACTCCTAAAGTAAACTGGTGATGTTTAGGAGCATTTCTTCCCCCAAGATACTCAAAAGGAAAATCATATATTGCATAAATCTTAGGGTTTAAAGTCCAGTTTTTCATTGCTTCATGCGAATCATAGCACAATTGGAATGTAAAAAAATTTATCCTCCACAAAGAACGATTTTCCGCTTGAACCAAGTTTGTCGCAAGTTTATTTTTTTCAGAGGCTGGACGCATATCAAAAAAACTATCATCATCATGTCTCAGATAAGTATAACGCAATTGTACACTAAAACCATCAGTTAAATTTCCAAAATTAAAATATGGAGAAAATTTAAAAGTAAATCCTGGCTCAACTTCCATAAGATCTTCAATTGCACCAAAAAGAAGGGGCTCAGACCCAACAGGCATTCGAGATTTTTTACGCTTTTTTAATTGATGAAGAAAACCAAAAGAAAAACCCAGTCGCCAATCTTGTTTTAATTCAAATTCCTCACAAACATCAAGATATACACCCCCGTACCCATCACCCATAAATGGAACCGACGACGGCCAATTTGCAACTTTTTCTTTACCGGTTGGAATGAGAAACCCTCCTTGAACACTAAAATTTATACTACGCATAAATCGTAAATATTCCCATGTAGTATGCCATCTAATAAAAAGATCCAAGTCTCCAAATCCGGATTTAACAAAATCGGGTCCCGCCAATCCAAGAGCTTCATGGACAGAACGACGAACTCTATCAATTTGTTCTTTTTCGCTAGGGTTAATGGTAAAACCAATACGCGACTCACTCTCATTTATAACAAAAGCTTGATTAGAGGTAACATGCATGAAAGGTAAAAAGGCCCCCAATGTTAAACCTGTTTGTGGAAGATCATGCTCATATTTCAGCATAACACCTACAGATTTTACCTTTCCATCAACCTCAAACTTAATAGACTTATCAACAAACCTACTAGCCCCTGCACTACCTTCCGTTATGAAAGGGTTAATAAATGTGTTACCTCGAAGTAGAACTTCTACATTTCCCAGACTATCTATAACGTCTTTAAGGTCATATTTTCCTGTTAATTCATGAATACCGACTCTGTTTTTATCCGGACCAAAAGCACCTGAAGCAGAAGTAAAAAAAAGCGCCGGGTATAAAGTTCCCATCTTTTTAAATTCGGACCTCACGTATATAACCGGTTTTTCTAAAAAAGGAAAATATTTGCTGCTATTGTGCATTGGACACAGCGAAGAAAATTTTAATAAAAACAAGAAAAGAAAAAGAAAGCGAAATCTAATTTTAACCATTTAAGAACTCATAATATTTTGCAAAATCCTATTTAACCGTAGTTGTCACCTTATCCGCCCGCCCTGAGTGACTCGCCTTGCGAATTAAACCTGTCCTGAGTGCCGGCGGTAGCCGGTGTATCGAAAGATCGAAGGGTTCGGGAAAGCATTTCTGGAATTAATCAAAGTAGCCAGTTGGGTTATTTAAAGCAAGTTTTGATCTTACTTTAAATTATATTTTCGTCAAGATAAAAAAGTGATAACCTTAAAACATATCCGTCCATGTGTAAAATAAGAAGATAAGCCAAAACCAAAAGCGAATATCATGAAAAAGAAGTATCATATCATTGCCAATTGGAAGATGAATTACAGTCTCAAAGAGTCTTTAGACTTCATAGCAGTAAATTACGATCTCCTTATGACGCTCTCTCAAAAAGAAAACATCTCTCTTGTGATATGCCCATCGTTCACAACTGTTTTTCCTCTTTGTAATATACTTAAAGATACCAAAGTCGGCATCGGGGGGCAAGATTGTTCCAATCATAGCAAGGGAAGCTTCACCGGGCAAGAGACAGCCAAAAGTCTTCATGAGGTAGGATGCCAATATTGCATAATAGGGCATAGCGAACGTAGAAAATATAATCATGAGACAAATAAGGAAATAGGTCAAAAATTTATACATTTAATTGATTTCGACATAAGCCCAATCCTATGTGTAGGAGAAAGCCTCGAGGAACATAAATCGGGAAAAACCATTTCTGTCATAGAAAAACAGCTGGAAGAAATTCTAAGTATTTTGACAACAATAAGCATTCCAAAATATCTCTATCCTTGTATAGCATACGAACCTATATGGTCGATCGGCACAGATAAAATCCCTCAAAAAGATCATCTAGAAAATACATTTGCCTGGCTATCTCACAAAGTAACCACCGCTGCCACTCCATTTAAACTATTGTACGGCGGAAGCGTAAATAAAGACAACATAGAACAATTCTCTTCTATTGAGAATATCAACGGTTTTTTGCTTGGGGGAAGTAGCCTACACATAGGACAACTTCAACAAATAATAGCTCAACTTAATCGATAAAATAATGTAAATGTGACGTCCATTCCGCCCTGAGTGTTTTTACAAAGTAAAAATGTATCAAATGGTGAGGTGAACTGTTTTCTGCGACTGATCAAAGTAGCAAATTAAGTTAAAATAGTGTATCATTACCCATGAACAAAAAATGCAAAATATCAAAATGAAGCAAATTTTTAACAAAAACGTTAAATTTTAATTATTTTAACACTTTTTAGAGGTACTAATTATGATCACGTTACTCATGACCCTTTTCGTAATTCTATGCTTTTTATTAGCTGTTTCAATCTTCATCCAACAAGGTAAAGGCGATATGGGCCTTGGAAGCTTGGGTGGCGGAAGCCAAACGCTTTTTGGTGGTTCCGGCGGACAGGAATTTTTTGAAAGAATAACATGGACTATGGGAATTCTCTTTATGGTAGGAGCTCTCGGTATTTCCATCCTAAAAACAACTTCTAGAGGGGAAGCTTCTAGACTAAAGGGCTACACAGCACCAATTGAAACAAATGCTGGACAAAAAAAACTACCTGCAACACCTGTAAACGCACCAAGGCAATCTAAAGATTTACCAAAATAATTAAACCCTTCTCTTTCAAATCCAATTAAGATACCATCTAACTAGTTAATTCAATTTTTTAATGTTTAGTTAGTTGTTAAATAAGGTTCAAGTTAACAAATATTTTAAAAATTATGGTTATTGTTGGATGGATCAATTCTATAGGTGAAATCTCTATTAACTATTGTCACAATCTAGGTTTATCAGGAATATTTCTCTATAACACAATTATTGCATTTTTAAGTACAAAACTTAAATTCAAAAAAGTTATTGAGCAAATGAACCACATCGGTGTTAACTCAATAAGCGTAGTCGCATTAACCGGAGCTTGTGTAGGCGGAGTGCTTGCATACCATTCTCACAGTGCCCTTCAGCGCTTCAACGCCGAACAATTCATTTCTCCTATCGTTTTCATTTCCATGGTCAGAGAATTTGGCCCGGTTTTATCATCCATAATGGTAGCCGGCCGTGCAGGATCTTCCATGACTGCCGAAATCGGAACCATGAGAATAACAGAACAAATAGATGCTTTAAAAACTTTGTGTATAGACACTCACCAGTATCTTGTTGTACCAAGAGTAATTGCAACTACATTTATAATGCCGTTCCTTTCTTTGTTTTGTTCTCTGTTGGGAATATTAGCCGGATACGTAGTTTCTGTCTACCTCCTGGGAGTTAACTCAGAAATGTATATGAAAATGATAAGAGAACACGTAGAAATGTTTGATGTTACAAGCGGCCTTATTAAGGCTGCCTGTTTCGGATTCCTTCTCTCCTGGATAGCAACATACAAAGGATACACAACAATGGGAGGAGCAAAAGGTGTTGGGCTCTCAACAACACAAAGCGTTGTCTATGCATGCTTATCAATATTTATAGCCGATTACGTACTTACCGCTATTATGTTCTAAAACCAAAAAAGTTAAAGAATGATAGAGTTAATAGATCTTAAAAAAGCTTTTGGCCCTAGAAAAATTACTGACGGAGTAAATCTCAAAATTAAAGACGGAGAATTTCTGGCAATAGTCGGAAGATCCGGTGAAGGCAAATCGGTTCTACTCAAACAAATAATTGGCTTAATAGAACCGGACGCTGGCCAAGTAATGATCGATGAAGAAGATGTTACAAAACTAAAAGGAAGAGCAAAACAGCAAGTCTTCAAAAAATGCGGCTACGTATTTCAATTTGCAGCTCTTCTTGATTCTTTAACCGTTTTTGAAAATGTTGGCATCACCTTTATTGAAGAAGGTAAGCCGCCAGAAAAAGTAGAGCCCTTAGTTTTAGAAAAAATCAGAGAAGTTGGCCTGCGAGACGATGTTCTAGATAAATATCCGCACGAACTTTCCGGTGGAATGAAAAAAAGAGTTGGCCTTGCACGAACTCTAATGCTTAACCCCAAAGCTATCATCTACGATGAGCCAACAACTGGACTCGATCCTATAACCGTAAAAGTCATTCATAATTTGATAAGAGATACACAACTCAAGTTTGAAACAACTTCCATTGTCATTTCACACGATGTAGAAGTCTTCAAGTTTGCCGACCGAGTTGCAATGCTACACGGAGGAAAGATCGTTTACATAGGAGACTCAAAAGAAATCTGGGAAAGCAACAATCCTTACATTCATCAATTTATCAGAGGACTCACAGAAGGTCCCCTTCAAGCAATAAACACCCGATAAGATAAGATTTAAAAATTATCCTAATTACAAATATTAATCTAGGCTTCTGGACTTAATTTTTTTATAAGCTCTGCTATAGTAATTTTGCGATCTCTATATTTTATTAGCTCTTCAATGGCACCTACGAACTTTTCTCCAATAAACAAACTATACTGCCGTATATGTTCCAGGGTCGACACATTATCAAAGGACACACCTCTTTCTTCTTCAGAAATTCTTACAATATTATCAACAACCTTTTGAACCAAAGCTTCTCTACTATGGCAACCAAGTTTATATGCCAAAAAAGCAACAACAACAAAAGATGTACCAACCAATATTACCTTCAACCTGGAATTGTCATTTTTTTCCATTAGCTGTATTGGCTCAGGAATCTCCTTCTCAACAATATCACATTCTTCATCGGCCCCCCAAGGCTCCTTCTTCAACCTCTACCTGCCCTCCTAGTTGCTCTACACACTCCTCGTCTGTAGTCAAATCGTCAGAACAAAGCATTATTTGAGGAAATAAAAATAAAACCAAAATTAACAGAAAAACGAAAATTGGCCGACATTTCATAACAAAACCTTTCTTGATCTTCGATGCGCAAATCACAAAAAAATATTAAAATCTAGAACTTATCATCAACCTGACATTGGTTTTATCATTTTTCTACTCAAAAATCAAAACCCTCTTATTTCATTACAATTCATCTAGATTTTCAAGTAAATATAGTTATACTATCATTCATTGAATAATTACCGCACCCTTCGATACATTTTTACTTCGCATTTAAAATGCTTCGTAAAAACACTCAGGGCAGATCCTCCTTTGTTCTAGGGAACTACGGCGGACAAGCGGAAGAGGTGGTAGCTTAAGTTAAAATTATTAAAAAATGGAAGCAAAATGACAAACGATTTTTCAAGCTCAATCATAGAACAAATAAAAGAAGAAAGCCTAAAATGGCAAGCCCTCAAAACAGAAATACAAAAAGGGATCGTAGGCCAAGAAAAAATTATAGATAAAATATGCATAGGAATCCTTAGTAATGGACACATTTTACTTGAAGGAGTTCCAGGGCTCGCAAAAACCACACTCATTAAAACTATAGCCAAAGCAATTGGTCTCGACTTTAAACGAATCCAATTTACTCCAGACCTTCTACCTTCCGATTTAGTAGGAACGCTAATATTTAATCCTAAAAATCAAGAGTTCCAAACCAAAAAAGGTCCCCTTTTCTCCAACTTAATTTTGGCTGACGAAATAAACAGAGCTCCAGCAAAAGTTCAATCCGCTCTTCTTGAATCCATGCAAGAACATCAAATAACGATAGGGGAAACAACTCACAAATTGGATGACCCGTTTCTTGTTTTAGCAACTCAAAATCCAATAGAACAGGAAGGAACATACCGCCTCCCCGAAGCACAAACAGACCGTTTCATGTTTAAACTATTAATTAACTATTCGAAATTTAGCGAAGAAAAAGAGATAATCACAAAAGTCTTTAGACCAGAAAAAATTAATACCGTCATCTCCAAAGAAGACATTTCTAGATCAAAAGAATTAGTCAAGCAAATTTATATAGATGACAAGATTGTCGAATATATTTTAAATATTGTTTTTGCCACAAGAGACCCTAAAGGTCACGGGTTGCCACATCTTGCAGGAGCAATAGAGTACGGAGCATCTCCAAGAGCAACTCTCATGCTGCACCAAGCATCACGCACAAACGCTTTTCTAAAAAAACGTCACTTCGTCATTCCCGAAGATGTAAAATCTGCTGCTCACGACACACTAAGACACAGAATACTCTTAACATATGAAGCCGAGGCTGAAAACATTACATGCGATCAAATAATAAATAAAATTCTTGAAACAATACCTTCTCCTTAAAAATCACTTAAAAACGGTTTGCTACCGTTTTTCTTGACATAGGAAAACCAAAATGGATAATTTTGAGATAATTTCTAAGGGAAAGGAACAAATAAAATGAGGCAACAACTCTGGCAATTAAATAGTTCGTTGCTCGCGATATTATTTTTAATACTTTTACTAAGCATCTTTATCAAAAAAGAGGCCCCTATCATTAAAATAGCCCCTCTTCCAAGCACAATATTTGATGCAAAAGAAAAACCGGTTTCTAAAATAAATATTGAAAAAATATATAAAAATGACCTTTTCGGAACTTATGAAGAAAAACCTGACTTTCCCGTCAGCCTAATAACACCAATACCTGAACCCAAGATACCATCAGCCATAACAATGCCCCCAACTAAAAAACCGGAACTATTGGAACCTTTAAAAATAACTCTCAAGGGAATTTTATTCTCCACGGAAGCAAATAAAAGCATAGCCCTAATAGAAGACGAAGCAAAAAAAGAACAAAGCTACTGCATAGGAGAACAAATTAAAGATTCTCAAGTAATAAGAATAGCCAAAGACAAAATTGTTATTCTGAGAAATAATGGTCAACAAGAAGCACTATTTCTAAGAAAAGAAGATAATCCACTTAATTTACCCAAAGAAAATCGATGGACTGAGGTAATAAAAAAAATAGATGAAAAAACCTTTCACATAAACCCTGCAAAATTTACAGAGGAAGTCTCTAATCTTGGGCAACTACTAGAAACCCTAGACCCTGCAACTATTTATAGCAAAGGTAAGCCCATCGGCGTACAGCTTGGCCAACTCAAGGAAAACGAAATTAGCCAAAATATAGGGCTACAAACAAAAGATATTATTTTTGCTGTTAACGGAATAAAAATTATCACTCCTGAGAAACGCTATGAAGTTTTTGAAAATATAATAAATTCAAAAATTGAAGATGAAATCAAAATTGATCTAAAACGAGAAGGTCAAGATATATCATTAACCTATAAACTTATGAAAATAGAAAAGCCACCCAGCAAATTTTTAGGAGAAGCTCCACTCCACAAACCTGAATTATTCAAGCTCAACAGAGAACAACAAAGGGAACAGCAACAAAGAACGTTTCGTCAAGACCACCCTAAAAGCAGGAAAGAGATTAAAGAAAAAATGCGCCAGCGTCTTCTTGAAAATTTAAAATTGCGCGAAAAAGATATGAGATTTAGATAACCCAGAAAAAGGGAACCAATTTTGATGAATAAAAT
>SDBT01018439.1_pt1 | contig 10971 bp, 29 predicted proteins | sample 2277101 | NCBI WGS metagenome assembly SDBT01 (sample SAMN10404973, study PRJNA504765) | marine sediment metagenome | isolation source: marine sediment core GS10_PC15, 103 cmbsf | place: Arctic Ocean: Southern Knipovich Ridge | collected 2010 | reverse complement strand
CAGTAACATCCTAGTACTGCCTCCGATTCTAGTCCTCTGATAACTTCCATAAGATGCACGTTTTTTCTGGCATAGGTCTCAAATCTATCTATTACTCTGTCTCTTGTACCATGCCTTCCTATCCTAAAGGGATTACCAAAGACACTGCCTCTACCAATGAAGTCAGTGAAGCGTTCCTTATTTAGATTGACTACTTTCATCATTCAGCTCCAGCTCAGGTTCGGGTTCAGCAAAGTCCTTTTCAATCTGCAGTAGCCAACTGTCCTTATTCTTCTGGTCTAAGTCCCATCCAAAGCCATTCATATGTAGCTTGTAACATGCTCGAAGGGTTACACCAGAACCTAAGAATGGTACACAGACAGTCGACCCAGGGTATGCAAATGTATCTAATATATCCATCATCAGTTCAAGTGGACGCTGAGTTGGATGATACTTCTGCTGTGGTGGTACAGGTGGAAAGGGAAAGACATTACCATGTCCTCTATTCTTGATAGAAGGGTTACCCTTCCGAGCAATGTAGAATGGCTCATAACAGCGGGCTAGATAGATGGTTGGATTGTTAGTCTGTCCACTACCCTTAGTCCATATTGCAGGGATATCATCAACAGCCCAGCCTGCTTGCTTGAGAGCAACCTCTACTTCATGTTTCCAGGTACACCCATGCCAGAATATCATCCAGCAGTCAGGAGCTGCCACAATATAGGAGAGGATAGCCAAGTCCTTGAGAAACTTAGGATAGTTCTCCACACTTATCTCAGTGTAACGAGTAAGGTCATCTTCAGGTGAGCCTACATCTCTCTTCTTAGTCTTGCTCAGGTCAATGGCATATGGAGGGTCAATCTCAAACAAACTAATAACTGATTGAGTACCTATATACATCTCAGCCAACTCAGCTAATCCTTCAAAGGCATCACCAATATTATAGTGTTTCTCTGAAGCCTTCACTCGGTCAGCATCTCCCTTTGCTATCTTAATCTCCTGTTCCTTTCTTAAGTCCTCAATGATAATATCATTCTTTATTTTCTTTATCATCTTGACAGCGTCATCTTCAGTCTTACAGTTCTTGAGGTCAGGTAATATCTCAAGCATCTTAGCCATTTCAAGCTTACGTGTTATGAGTGGACGGGACTTGCCTACTAAGTCTGCAGTAGCCTGCTTAGACCAAGGCCAAGCTGTTCCCTTATGCTTAGTCATATATAAGTCATTAATATCTTTGACTAGCTTACACTCCTCAGGCCAGTTCATATTCTTTCTATGGATGTTCTCAAAGAGCTCAATCTCTTTAGCATCAAGCTCATCTGTACTCTCCCTTACCAAGCACGGAATAGTATCTATACTCAACTGCTTACACATCAACAGCCTACGTTCACCAGCTAAGAGATTATAGTCTTGGTCAACTGTTATAGGCTGAATGATTCCCTTCTCACTAATTGACTTAGCAAATTCATCATCAAGCTGCTTGTCCTCTCTAGCTCTCTCCCTTATCTTTATTTTATCAACAGATATATCAAGTAGTTTACTCACTCTTAACCTCCGGTATTAATAGATACGATTTAGGTAGAGGATGTTCCATTGGCTCTACCAATATAATATAAGATTCTTCACACATCTTCCAAGGTAAGTCTCTATCCAACCACTTCTGTTTAAGTTTGTACTCAAGCTGCTCAAGAGATAGATGGATGCTCTCCATTGTCCCAGTATAAGTCTGCTTACCTCCTAAATTAAAGGATGCCCACTTTAAGTTAGCCATTTAACATACATCCTATTGCTATTGCAATTAGTAATACAATGAAGTATCTAACAACCTCCCAATTTGTAGGAGGCTTAGCTTTATCCTCCAAGCTCACTCTCCAGCAAAGCCTTCAACTGGTCAGGATTTAAACCATCTAACATTTCCTGAGCCTTCTTAATCTTACCTTTTCTCTCCTTCTTGATGTGCATCTTAAGTGCAGGTCTTTCATAGTTCCTTCGTATCCTCATCTGACGAACACGAGCTACCTGTTCATCCCAAGGGAGGTCTAAGAAGGGAGTGAATAAATCAGTGAATCTCATTTTACATCCTTCCAGTAAAAGAAGTGAATTACTGCCCAGAGATGATTCCTCTTTACTGGCAGTTCCATAAGTATATAAATACAGCTAACACACAAGCCTCTATCCCAATATAATCGTCTAGCCTCACGCACCTGCACTTCTGTCAGCTTTGCACCATGATGAGTCTCACCATGTTGGCTTGAGAGGAAGCCTCTATTTTCCTTGTAAACTTTTTGTAACATAGTTACCTCCTATCTAAGATATGAGATTTCCCAGAATTCTTTCCAACACTATCCAGTCGTATCATCTACATCAGTATTAGCGTCCGTCAAATTTTGACGCTTAGTATGTAATTCAATTAAAGGGGGATTGTTCATCAACTGCACAAGTATCAGTTGGTCTTTCCTTTGAGCTGAGTCAAAGACCTCTAGGAGGTTTCTAACCACCTGACTTTTTAGACCTCTTGGGATAGTCTGCCTTATGCGTTTGTATAGACCTGAATCTATCTCTACATTCAGCCTGTAGACTTCCGTACCAACGTCTTCCTTAGACATAAGAAAGAGAGGCAGAGCCAAGGTTGACAAGGTCGCAGAGGCGTAAACGTCTCTCCACCACTCAGCTCTGCCTCATATCCTATTACTCTGTGCCTTCAGGAATCAAAGGAAGCTTCAATGAGTTGTAGACATCACCGTTGTCATTCGGCTCATCTTGAACCACATCACAGTTGAAGGCTAGACCCATCAGGTCCTCCTCATCAAATCCATCAGCTTCACCATCACTTACATGAGGACAGCCAGAGGCTACGAGGAACCTCTTTAACATACGCTGCTTGATTTCGATAGTGTCTTCAGAGTCGTTAGGCCCTGGCATGGATAGATAATGAGTCAACCTTCGATAATTCTTCTGAAAGTCAACGAAGACAACTGAAAGACGTAGAACATATGCATTGTTCTCTTTTTTGACATAGCCTTCCAAATCAACAACAGATAGGGCATAGTTCCCTTCTGGTGCTGATTTAGGCGCCTTGATACCACTTAGTTTTACTTGAATAAAGCTCATGGCTTTCTCCTCTGTTAATTAACCAGTTGTTATTACTGCAGGTTTCTCTTTTATCTTCTTGTCAGGGTCATGCTCATGTGCTAGCAGTCGACCAAGCCCTTGTGTGTGTAAGGGTTGTTGAAAATCTATAGTTACATCTTCGACCGCCTGTAGTCCACGGATACTACAGCGGATAACAGGATTCCTTTGGTCTGGCATAGTCCTTATCTTGTAATGCTGATTTCCCTTGTTGTCTGTCTCAGATTCAGAGTGCCATATCTCAGAGAACAACAAAGGTATCTTGGTTTTGAGTCTACCAGTCATAAGAGGTTGATTGATGATTCTCTTTAGAATATCCTGCTTTAGTTCACAGTGACCTGTAACATAGATATCCAGACCTAATGAAGTCAATAACCTCATAGTGTTGGAGAAGGTAACCATCTGACTAGGCCAGTCATCTTCTTGAGGGAACTGTCCAGGTCTACCGTTGATAAATAGAAGTCTATCCATAATTGCATCTTGGAAGGTTGTTCCACTATCTATTGCAATACAGTCGAAGTCCTCAAAGTATCCATCATCCAATCTCTGATAGAAGTCCTTCTCCCAATTTGAGTAAGTCTCACTCTCCTGAGCCTTATCAACTTTCCTCTCAGAGGCAAACTTATCTCCTTTACTCACACCCCTTTCCTTCTTGAGAGACTTAATATCCAGAGATAGAACATCTGGTAGAAATTCCTCATACTCAATATCAAATCCCTTCAATGACCTGAGGGCATTTGGGTCAAATAGATAAGCAAATACTTTACCTGGATATGTTGCTAAGAGAGTGGTCTTACCAGAGCCAGTATCCCCTAGATTTAATATCAAGGTTTGTGGTTTAAGTTTAGCATCTTTAGCATTTGGCATTAGCTTCCTCCGGATAGAAATAATCGAATAGGGCATCACACTGTCCACGAAGGTCCTCTGCTTCCTTAAACACTCTACGTTGAGTCTTTATGAAGTTTGGGCTGCCTGGAGAAGCCTCAAGATAATAGCCCTTATATAAACAGTAGGCCTTAAACCAACAGTAGAATGTGCTGATGGGCATACCCTTCTCAGATTCATCATACTTCTTCTGATAGAGCTCCCAGCATTGGTTGCAGTTCTCAGGTGTATTAAGTAGAATCATTAGCTTCCTCCGCAGTAATACTTAATTTATCACTACCATCTGGCTTCACTGTCATACCATCAAAGCCTCGCTTTCTACCTAGAGATATCCAAGCATCATTAGCATTCTCCTCTGGCAATCCCAGCTCAGCAATCTTGAGGATATCAAAAGGTTCCCACTTCTCAAAGAGGAATCCATCAGGTAAGCCATGCTCCTCTGGATTATTCCAGAATCTACATAGATTAAAGTATGGACAACGACTACCATACTGACCTACACATGACTCAGTGTTCCGCTTGAAAGGCTTGAGAAAATCAGTATGACCAGTATCTTCTACTTCATGCCTATACTGTTCAAGCTCTTCCTTCTCATGCTCAATCTCTTTTATCCATTTATTAGTCTCCCATAGCCAAGCATCCATTTGCTGTAACTGACGTTCGATAGGAATGAACAGGAACTTGTCATGAATCTTAGCATGAACCAAAGCAGCATCAACCCAAACAGCCTTAGCCTTATTACCGTGGTTCATATGGATAGTATGAGAATATCCATCTACCTGTGGTGACATAGAGAATGACTCAATCCAGTTTTGCTCGAAGCCACCCTCCTTTCTATATAAGGCTGTAGATTTATGCTCACCTACATAGACCTCTCCTTTGAATTCAAACTCCTTATCTAGTCTTCCTATCAATCGCATGTCAGGTTCATTTGGGTCTATTATAACAGCGAAGGGACGCTCAACACCAAGGACGGTACAATTCTTAATAAAGTCACGTCTTAATTGAATATAGTTCCATATCATCTCATGAGCAGTCCCAGGAGTACGTGCCTTGTACTTGATTGCATCATCAGGTGGTATGGGGAAAGGTAAGCCCTCATCTTGCCAGACTACTACAAAGGCAGCAAGAGCCATATTGGTTATCTCTTCATCTGTCTTATCAGAATCAGCCAATGACCAGACCACATCCATAGCTGAGTGCCAACCAAGTCCAAAGACAAGAGGGATACCAATTCCCTCTCTTCTCCAGTGTCTTATATGACGAAAATAGAAACTCCTTGAACACCTTTTAAATGCTGAAATCCTTGTATTATCATAATACTTCATTTGATAAACCCCTCATGTTTCATAAGAAATCTGATAAGTCTATATATTCCATAGAACATAACACCTACCACTGTATACTCATCTTGGTTATGAACTTATGATACTTGTCAAGGATAAGGTCTGGCTCATACTTCTTAGCAATCAGAGCAGCTCTTGCAAGTCTCTTGGTTGTAGTGTTAAATCCATTGGAGAGATAAGCATGGACTATTTCTTCAATAGGCTTAGTATTCCAAGGGTTCATTTGTTGAGTGTGTGTTTTATCTTGTGGCATTTTATCTCTCCTTCTTAGTCCATCCAAAAGGGACGGTCTTTTGATTAAATAGTATACCCCTGTCTACATCAACTAGAACAGGTACACCTTTGCTAGTTTCATCTTCTTTCTTCTCCTCATGTGGTGGAAGCTTTTTAAGATATCTATCTGGTATAGCAAAAAAGCCGGTGCGGTGAGAACTAGGATAGCCAAATACTGATACAACATAGTCACAGTTTATAGAATTAAGCCCTGCAGCATACTTCTTCACTATACATAGTGCATTATTTGGCCTCTCAACTCCACTGCAGTTGCCTCCAACTGTTAGAGCAAGTTCACCTATCTCAAACCTCAGCATCTTTAACCTCCTCTAAACATTGCTTCTTGAGTTTCTTTGTATTTCATCTTGTTCACCTTAGTTGTATATCATCATAGACTAATGAGTCTATATCAAGACTTCTCTCAATATATTTACCATCTTTGAATATTAGAAAGTTAACCCTTCCATACTTACGGGAAAATACAGCAGCTGCTATACTGCCCAGAATGGAAAGGGATGTTAATAGAATGTAGTCCTTATCGGTGGCATCTTTGAAGGCATCAACCATTACTCTGTACATTGAGTTGACATTGAATCTATCTCGAACGAGACCTTCTGAGATATAGACTAACTCTCCAAAGCGTTGTGCATCAGAGTAGTCGTGCCCACCCTTATTGAGGATGAATACTTTTCTTGTAGTCACTTGTACCTCCTTATCATTGTTGAGCAATATTGAAAAAGGTAAAAAAGAGAGGCGACCAAGTAGCCGCCTCCTAAGTCTAAACGCAAATTTACTTCTTTTGGTACTGCTTGATGATAGCTGCTCTCTCAGTATCACTCAATGCATCCAAGGATGCAACTGCCTTTTCCTGAGGAGTACGTTGGATGGTGGTCTTTACACCAGGCTTCCATCCCTTGACAGTGGCTGCAATCTCTTCATCAGATTTACCTGCCTTGACAAGACGTCTCATGAGAGACTGAAGGTCAATAATTGCTGCTTGAACGAACTTTGACCAAACACAGTCTACTCCAAAGAGCTTGCCTGACTCTTCTAAGTTGTCACCGAACGTATAGTTAACGGTTGCGACTCGGTCTCCATCAGACAACTTTGCAGAAACTTCTACCTTTTTTCCCATTACTACTCTCCTTTGTTAGTTGGTTTTGTCATTGTGACCCTACTAATGTAACACATTACCCGTTAGTTGTCAATGGTTAATTTTTAAGGGGAATGTCAGCTCCCTTACCATTTCGAGTAACTGTATCAAACACATAAGCGTGAGTTATCCTTAGAACTAGGCTAGCATCGTTGCATGCTGAGTCATTTATCTGCCCTAGTACTTCGTCTATTGTCTCAAACTCATCTGTTTCACACTGTAGATTTACATTGAATATCTTCATGTCACTATCCCTTAATATCTTGCCTGCTTTTGACAAGTATCTCAAGTAGTTTACAGTGTGTCCTTATTGTTCTAAGAAAGTTTAATGTGGCTAGCACCTGTAACATATCTAGGTCCTTCATTTTATCTGGATGTATGACTACTTTATCTATCAACTTAGTAATTTTCTCTGTTTCTTGATAACCTGCTTCCATTATATCACCTCTTAATTTTATGTTTAACTATCTCAGCGTGGACTTGCTTTAGTAGTCCCTCTGCACCATTACTCCCCCAGTCACTCATAGGGATTTTGGCATAGACTAACTCCAGTGCAAGTGTCATCTGCTCGTCGCCTGCTACAATCTCAATAAATCTGTCAAGTGGTGCAATCACCCTTATCTTCTCCATAGGCATACACTCACCTTCTAAATCTACTGCACCTAATTCTTCTGGTAAATCATATACATCTTTAGAGTCTATCACCTCAAGTGATGGCATCTCAGCATCAGCTTGTGTTAGTGCCTCTACTCTATTCTCTATCTCTTGTCTTAGAGCACCTATGGACTCTGCGATAGGCTGCTCTTCATTATCATCAGCTGCTATCTTCAGTGCTTGACCAAGCTTAGCAGAATCGAATCCTTTTACTTCATCTAACACACCCAAGCGGCTATCCAGAGCTGATGCAAAATCAAAGTCGTCTGGATAATCTGGAAGGTCAGCTGAATTGACAAGAGCATCTAATGACATAGATACTACTGATGCCATAGGCCGTCCAGTTACTCTAATACCATTTGCCTCTAATAAATCCATTAGCATGTAGAGGGTCTTCTCCTTGACCCTCGAATGTATTACTTTACTCATTAGTCCTCCGAGACTTTCTCTGATGTTGTTAAAGTTATACTATCAGTCCTTACCCATCCTCCCTCTAAATATATCTTCCATCATAGCCAGAGGATTCTCTCTGCTTATAGACTTTTTAACTGTCTCAGTTATTATATGAATAAGAAAAGCACCCATAACTCTCTCATCTGCATAACCAACCATCTTCGTTCCCTTTCCAATGTCAGTCATTAAGAGAAAGTCATGATTGCCTGCTATTGCTATCTCAAGAGCCTCACGAGCAGTTTCATGAATCTCTTCCTTTCCCTCATCAATACTATCTTTTGTCACACTTTCATTCAGCTCATCCTGAGATACTCCTGCATCACCACTACCGCAATCATTTACAGGTATTTTAGTGTCATCTGGTTTCATCTTAGTTCTCCTTAGAGAGTTTATTGGCCTCATCCATAGTCAGCTCATAACCACAGTTATAGCATATATAGAGAGGTGGTTCATTATGCTCCATTCCATCCTTGGATATGAAGCCAGGTCGGTATTCCCACCAGGGTGCATCCTTACATTCTGGGCAGTTCATTAGCCACGGTTTCCACAGTGGTCTTTTACTTGGAGTACTGCTTTGACACGTCTTATCATAACACCTCTTTTCACCCTCTGTAGTGAACCACCTTTTAGATTGACAGCAAGGAAGTATTTATCCCAGTCACCAATCGAAGACCTCTTAGTATATTCTCCATGACAGCCTACCTTCATATAAAGATATGACTCAAACATGAAGACATCTCCATTGTCTATACAAGAAGCCTTATTAAGCCCTTCTTCTAAGTATCTTATTTCCATATCAAGTCACCGTGTAGAATAATTGGAGAGCAGTGAATTGCGTCTCCTTTCCATTTAGTTGAAAGAGGTCACTCCCTATCCTCCTTACATTATCCTGAGTGGATTGGATTTTTATCTCCTCACCAATCTGGAGCCCTTGGAGCATATGTAGAAGCTCCTTACGCTTCTCAGCAAATAGCTGAGTCATGATGCAAACTCCTTCGCAGTTCTAAACTGACCACATCTCTCCATATGCCTAACTTGGCTAATGAGTTGATACTCACTATAGTACTTTGTGCATGGTGCTAACTCGAATATCTTAGCATCCACAGACCTAATCTCACCAATCACATCGACTATAGATTCACCTATAGTCAAATGAAATCCTCGATTAATTTCCTGTTTGATACATATTCTAGTCATTGCTATCCTCCTTATGCCTTTCTTTGACATAGCGGAGAATGTCATGAACAACTTCCAATGTTCTTCCCTCTCTCTCATGTGCAAGGCTTATGTAATCCTCAACCTTGTTTATCTCAATAGCCTGTATTATGTTAGTGATACCAAGTATCACTAGAATGATATAGATCATTGTGGTATTCCTCATGCTGTTTTCCTCCTCTGGACTTCAAGCATCAAACTCCAGCGTTTTTGAATCTCCTTTATGTTGGTATGCCTTCGGTCTACCTCTTTAACCAGCTCCTTCTTACCAGAGACTTGGTTGATACGATAGATTTTACATATCCGAGAGGACTTGTTCATAGCCTTCTCCACGACAGACTTGAAAGGATGTAGGTCGCATGTTACTCCATCAATCTGAAGTTCATATAGTATACAGTCAGGACTCCAATCAGGTTCTGGTGAAGGTATGAAGTTTTGGACTATGGAACGGATTGTCAGGTCGTCCCAATATGAGTGGCTCATTATGTTAGCAGCCGATGGTGGGTGGTAGATAGTCATGGAGTATCTAGTGTGACTGTGACAGACTCATGAGGCCCACCTTGAAAGAAAGCCTTCTTGATATAAAGGCCACCAACCACAGAGTCAGCATGGGCAATAACTAACCCAGCACTGTCTACTTCCTGAAAGCGGAAGCATCTCTTGGTATCATTGAGAAACTTAAAGCGTACTTGTGTACCCATAGTTACTCTCCTTATCTATCCGTCAAAATTTGACGTTTACTGTAATGATTGTAGTATCTTCCTTTTAACCTGAATCAACTCCTCATCATCCTGATGTACTCGGTGACCACGAGTATTATACTTAGCAAGGAGTTCCCTCCCCTTGATATAAGCCTTGACTCCCCGATGCTTCTCACGCTCAGCCTTATTCTCAACATCAGTGAGATTAGCATCAGGTATATAAATCAGTTTAGTATCAATGCCTAGACTTGCTAGCATTGTTTCTATACCTGGGAGGGGAGAGCGGATATAGATTGACTTGCCATCTTTAGCACGTCTTCTCAAATGATTGAGTCTATGTGTGTTCCGCTCAATCCCCTTCTGACTTTTGGTGGTAGATTTCATTAGAATCCTAATTCCCATCCTCTATTGTATTCATGACTTAACTCTCCTCTTATCATGAGGAACAAAGCCATACATCATATTACCTGATGCTCGCTTCCTGCCATACTTAGAGTCGCCAGTTCCCTCAGCGCCTCGGTCTCGTCTCATTGTAGCAGAGACATGCTTAGTTTGCTTAGCCATTAGTATCTCCTTGCTTTATCATTAAGTTGTGTCATTTCACTGCCTCCTTCTAAGAACCTTCTTATTAACATTCAAGGATGATATTCTCACCTTCTACAAGAATAGTTGTATCCATATTCACATAGATGATTTGACATCCACCTGATTCATTCTCCTTCAGAGTAATCTCAACATATTTTCTATCCTCTGAGTGATTGATTGAATCAACTATCTTTCCAATTATAGTAACTCTCATAACTACCTCCTTTATTTAAGTGGTCTCAGAATTGAAGTCCACATTACCTTGTTATCTTTAGTCACTCTACCTGAAGGAGTCCATAACCTTTCTGGAATACCTCCTTTTGGTAGTGGTGCTGATGGTCTTTTAGTCATTATGCCTCCCTTTCAACTGCAATGATAGCAATCTTATCAAGTGCTTCATCCATTGTTAGGAGACCATGGTCGTACTGGTCAAGGATATCTTTGATTTGTTCTATTGAATCCATAGTTATATCTCCAATAGCACATCCATGTGCAGGTTATGATTACAACTGTTGGTTAAAAGGGAAACTCTAGGCTACATTATCATATCTACATATGACAAGGTTACCTTCAATTATATTGAGGTGTTGACCGGACT
>SDBT01018438.1_pt1 | contig 10971 bp, 11 predicted proteins | sample 2277101 | NCBI WGS metagenome assembly SDBT01 (sample SAMN10404973, study PRJNA504765) | marine sediment metagenome | isolation source: marine sediment core GS10_PC15, 103 cmbsf | place: Arctic Ocean: Southern Knipovich Ridge | collected 2010 | reverse complement strand
CTGGCACATCGAGCGGGTCCTGGAACTGGGGCTCGCCGGCGTGTTGTCCAAGCACGACCTGCACCACGCGCTGGGGGCGGCGGTCGCGGACGTGCTCGATGGCGGCTGCTGGCTGCCAGCCGCGGTGCGGGAGCGGGTTGTGGTCCACGGTAGAGGTCTTCGGCTGGCGCCGCGGCGGACGCGCCCAAGGCCGCGGACCCGCCTAATGCAGAACCAGGGCGAGATGATGATGCTTCAACACCCCAGCCGGCCGGAACCCGCCCGGCGTTCGGCGAGCGACGGGAGGCTCGGGGTTACGACCCGAAGGCCACGCCGATGCGGTATTGTCCGTCACGGCCGGGTGTGCAGCGGCGGACCACGCATCGGCACGGGGGCGTCCGTGGTGCGTTGTGGAACCGGGCCGTCAGCTCGGTGCCTTCGGCGATGGCCTCGCCGCTGAGGAAGCTGAAGCCGCCGGCCGAGAGGTCAAGCGTCACAGCCTCAAGCTGTCGGTCGGCAACGGTCACGGTGACGGCTCGGGTGGCGGCCGCCCGAGCGTGCCGCCGCTGGTCGAGGACACGGCCTCGGGTTCCATCGCGCTTGTGCATCGTGGCCAGCGTCTCACCGGCCACCATCACCCGAGGGTTCATGTCTCCGGCAGGACGTACGTTGCTGAGAATATCCGGCGGGCAACGGTCGTCCACCACGGCGAGAAAACGCTCGCCGCAATTCGCACACACCCAACCCGAAGCCACTTCGCCCGGCCTGGGGAGGCGAAGCGGCAGCGGCAACTTGCAACTGGGGCAAGGAAGGATCCTGCCGACATCCCGTGGGGTACTGGGTGATTCGTGCATTCACGCGACTCCATTCGCCTTGGCCGCCATCCACTCTCGTCCGTCGCCCGCTTGTCTTGCTGGGTGATGATCAGTCACCCAGGGCTTGGCTGAGCTCGTTGAGTTTGCCGAACACTAGCGCCGCCGGGCCCTGACGCACGATGATCGCCTCAAGGTCCTGGACAATGGGGAGGACCCTCCCGGCATCGTAACCGGGGGACTCCTCCCCATCCTCGGCGGTCGTCTCGTCGAGGCGAACGAAGTTGCCGACGTCGATCGGTTCGTCAAACTGCATCCCCATATAGTGAATCCGGCCGCGGAGACAGCGGCATTGGACCACACCGCCCTGGACGGCCGCTTTCTCGCCGTCGTAGGTCTCGAGCGTGACCAGGCACCTCGTGCCCTGATGGAGAAAGGCGCCATGAAGGAAGCCGAGCCCGCCCGCGGAGATGTCGTGGGGTCTGATCACGAACCGGCCGGTTGCCCCCCCGGGGTGTTCTACCTTGATCTCCAACCCGCCGGTCACCCGGTACGCAAGCCGCCCGTGGGCCCGCTTGCCGGCGTTTTTCGGCCGGCCGCTCTCGTCGTCCAGCTCGCTGAGGAGCGGTCGCAAGTCGGCTTCCGCGACCCGCAGGGCGTCCACCGCGGCTTGCTGCTTGGGCAGGCGTGACATACCCGCAGGGCTCCGGCTAGGTTTGCTGGGCTGGGGTGCCACGCATGTATGACACTCTGCACACTTATAGATACGCAGCCCGATCCAGTATCTTAATCAGCCATCGTGGAAAACTGATCGGGTGGTGGGCGGCCGCTCGGCTGCCCCGAGACACGCGGGAGCGACTCGTTTGTCATACCCACTGCTTGGAGACTCGACATGAACGGATGTGGAATCCCCGAGAACCTGGTGAACGCCTTTCGCATCGATAACGCACGCCTAGACGCCATCCTGGACCGACTGGACGGTGAAGCAGGAGCCCCGGCGCGAGAGCGCCGACGCTCCGAGCGATACACATATCGCGCCAAGGCTGTCGTGATCCGCACCGAACAGCCCGACGCGGCGAGCCCAGTTGCCCATCGCGCGCCAGCGCGGAACATCTGCGAAGGCGGGCTATCGCTCCTTCATACCCTGTGTGCTCACCCCGGCGCGCCGTGTTTGGCCCAGTTGATCACAGCGGACGGAACGTGGAACGACGTGCTCGGCACTGTTGCTTACTGCCGCCCCGTCGAAGCAAACATCCACGAGTGGGGCATCCGCTTCAACGACAGCCTCGATCCATCTGTGTACTCCTCGGCCGCAAAGCGCTGGCGGGTGCTGTTGGCGGAGGATGATCCCTCGTGTGCCCGCTTGGCCAGGTTTCTTCTGCGGCAGCTCAGTATCGAAGACGTGGAGCACGTGCAGGACGGGCGGGCGGCCGTCGACAAGGCAACACGGAACACCTACGACCTTATCCTGATGGACATGGAGATGCCGGTGCTGGACGGGTTCTCGGCGACCAGGGAACTGCGCCTCAGCGGATACCGCGGCCCTATCATCGCGATGACCGGCCTGAGCCAAGCAGCGGATCGCCAGCGGTGTCTCGACGCCGGATGCGACAGGTACCTGTCAAAGCCGGTCTCACGCAGCGATTTGTCCCTTGTGATTGAATCTCTCAGCACCGAGCCGCTATGCAGCAGGTTGGCGGATGATGCGGCCATGACCGACATCATCGACGCATTTGTGGGGGAACTACCCTCCAAGATTCAGGCCATCGAAGAGGCGGCTGCCCGGCGGGATGGCAAACGCCTGGAGTTCCTGGCCCGAGGCCTCAAGTCGGTAGGGAGCGGCCACGGCTTCGAGGCGATCACCGATGCGGCCGCAAAGATCGAAGCCGCCCTGATCGATGGAGCGTCGCCCGGCGATGTGCAAGGTGATGTGTGCGCATTATCGAGCTTGTGCCGCCGAGTTCGCCCTCGGCCACGACCGGAACACCCGTGCGACAACAAAGCAGAAACGAGCTCCGGCACGGAAGATGCGAGACCTCGCGATCCCAGAGCAACAAACTCATCGCACCCTGACGCTTGAGGAACTTCTCGATCAGTCACACGACCATTGGCCACGCAGTTCAGGCCAGCTTCCGGGCGATGGCCTCGTCGAGGATCTCGCGGACGGTGAGGGCGATGACGGCCTTGCCGCTCTGGCGGAAGAAGCGGTCGATCTCGCGGAGGGCATCGGAGGTGTAGTCGAGCGCGACGAAGAAACCACGCTGGCGGTCCTCGCGCATCATCACAGCTTCGAACGCGTCGATGTCGGAGCGGCTTACCCTGTCCTTCTGCTTGACCTGGATCGGGTACCCGTAGTCGAGGAACTCCTGGAAAGCGGGCGTCTCGCCCTTGGTAGCCGTGGCCTTCTGGGTGGGCACGGCCGACACCGGGAGGATACGGCCGTCGATGCCCATGTCGCCGACCTTCGTCTTGTTGGGCATGCCGCCGCGAGCGATCGCGCCGAAAGGTGCAGCTCAGCGGGCCGATACAAGTTGACCTTCGAGCGACATTCGAATCAGCGGGGTTGCCTCCTCCAACTGAGTCATGTTGCTTATGGCGACCTGCAAGTCTCCTACTCCGTAGTGACCAAGGCCTGATACATCGCGAGCGAAAGATGGCGGGTTCTCCAGGCGGCTATGCTTCAGCTTCAGGCACACCCGCATGCCACTCTTTTGTAGTTCTACGCAGCAAAAAATGGACTTACCGCAGAGGTAGTTAATCGTCGTTGAAACACAGCGGCGCTCGATTCCTCGTGGTTTCAGGGAGAGGCACAGACGGTCGATAGCTCGATAGAGTTCCAAGATCTCCTTTGGCTTGCCAGCGGTATGATGCGACTCATCATATGGCGTCGATGATCGCGTTGCCCTCCTCTTGACGGCGGCTCGACTTCTTAGCGATGTTCCCTGTTCCGCGGCACCCGGCTGGCTTGCTGGTTCGGGTAGGGCAGTCGCTATTGTGCCGGTATTCTCCGCCCATATGCGTGCCAGGCTGTCCTTTATCCGCTTGGGCGTCAACTGTTCATCTTTGGCGGCTGCCCGGACGAGGTTCAGAAGTGTGCGCGGGGCTTCGCGCATGATGCCGTCCATCGCCTTCCGGACTTTGCCATCGGTGAAGGTCTTCTCCCCGATCGCATCCAAAGTGCCCTTCGCCATTTCGTCTCGGGAAAAACGCCACATCTGCCGGGCGCTTTGCTCGACGGGTATCCCCTCGCCTTCGCGCGGGTCCAGAGACAGCTCGAACATCAGCTTATCTGGTGCGGGGCACTGCTCGACGCTGCGGTAGACCTTCCAGACAATGCCGTTCGTGAGGACGCACCATACGACCCCGTTGTTGGCCGCGTAGCCGACGACCTGCGTGATTGCTTTGACGTCATTGAGGGGATCGTCGAGAGCCTTTGCCTCCACGAGCAAGACGGGCTTCCGATTGATGAGAAGGGCGTAATCCACCGACTTCCCATCCACAGTGGGGTACTCCAACTGAACCTCATCCGGGTCACGCACGTCCCAGCCCAGAGCTTCAAGTAAGGGATCGACGATTATCGTCCTCGTCGGAGTCTCTTTCAGGGACCGCTTCCGCAGGCCAGCAAGCTTGGACTGAGTGTTCTCAATCACACGAATGAGCGTATCCATCGCGCATACCCTTCCCATAGAGCGGCTGGACCCTTATCCCGAGAGGGATTGGTGGTGGCCAATCGCAGTGGTAGTAGAAGCTGCCTGTCTTCTTGAGGACGCGGGCCAGCTCGACGCAGCGCGGGCGCATGTAGTCGATGTAGGCAGCCGTGGAGGCGTGGCGGTCCTGGAAGGCCCGCTTCTCCTTGGTCTCGCCCCAGAAGACCTCGTAGTTGCGGTTGCTGTTGAACGGCGGGTCGATGTAGATCAGGTCCACGCACCCGTCGGGCAGCTTGCCGAGCTGGTCCAGGCAATCGCCGCAATGGACGATGCGCGTATCGAGCAGCGCCGACGGCCGCCCGGCCCGCTGTGCCGGGGCCGGCTTAGATTCACTCGCACCGGCTTTCGCCGCGGCAGCCTTGCCGGCGGTGGCCTTCCGGCCAGGACGTTTGCTGGACGTGCGTTTGCGTGCCATGGCGGTAGTCCATCCGAGGGGCTCCGCGCTGGCCAGATGGGTCGCGGCCGTACGAATCCCGGGGTGACATCCGATGGGCGATCAGATGTCAGCCCTCAGCTTTCAGCCAATGGTAGGCTGTGGGCCGGACCGTTCCCGATCGTGCGGCTCGAAGACGCCGTCACCTATCAGACGCCTGCCTTGCCGCCCCTGGTCGGCGTCGAAGCGGTTCACCTCGGCGATGAGATCCGCGTCTCGTGGGCGTCGCTGAAGCCGTATGAGCAGGTGCGTATCGTTGCCGACGGGCAGCCACCGGTGCTCGTGTCCGGCAACGAGCACCCGATAGGCCGTCACCCGACACCGGGCACCTTGAGACGCAGACGCGTACCCCGCTCAGCCGCCATTACTGCTCGCAATTCGATTCGCGCTCTCGCGCCACTCAAGCAATACCTGGCGCGGAGCGAAGTCAACCTCTTCGTCCTTCTCTTGGAGAGACTTCAGGACGGCTCCGTTTTGCTGCTTCAGGCGGCCATACAACTTCTTCTTCTCATCCGAAGCATCTTTCGTGACGCCGACGTGGTTCAAATACGCCTCGGCAAACGGCCAGATGTCGGATTGCTTGAGCAGTGGCAGGTCAGCCGGTTCGCCGAGACGCTGCCAGAGCGCCAGGTAGTCTCGCTGCATTTGCTGATTGACTTTGCCCAATTGGGCAGCGCCGGCGTAGGTATTCCATGCCAGCAGCAACGCAATCGGAGCGCCCTCAAGAGCCTGATCCACCAGAAGACGCACATCCGTGAGGAACCGCGCCCTCCGCGACGGCGTGATGACGCCCTCGCGCCACAGTTCTTCCAACTGGTCGATCATGACGAACCATACCTGAATGATGTTGGCAGCCCGCGCAAGGCGAAGTAAATCGCCGATGGCTCGAATCGCCTGGCCCTCACTCTCAAGGACGCCGGAGAGGCCGAGCTTGGCGCGTTGGGCGGGTGTCGTGTATTCCCGCCTCATCCAGCGTGACAGCCACAGCACTCTCTCTGGATCGCCGCTCGAGGATCCCTGAAGTACCTGCAAGGGTGCACGGAGAGGACTCCCCTCAGCGATGACCTTGTCAAGCACGAACTCTGAGTTGCGAAGAGCTTCGACTATCTTGTGTAACAGGCGTGTCGCCGGTTCGCCTTCCCGCTCCTCGAGGTCACTCAACGGAGTGTGTTGAAGAATCAGGTTCGCTAGGACGATTCTGGTCATCCCCTCCTCCGTGAGCGGACGGCGAAGAATGGGCGTCTTCTCGTTTGCGCGCAGCCCGCGCTCCAGCGTCCGGAGCAGGTGCGTCTTCCCGGCCCCAAGCGACCCGGAAATGGCGAGCGGGCGATAGGAATCCCCAGCGGCAACCACCTCATTAATCCAAGCGTTGACCTTCCCGACTTCGGCCTGCATATGGCGCGTGTACAGCACACCAGACCCGATACCCGAAGCCGGGAACGGGTTTTCTGTAAGTCCGAAGTCTGCGAAACCGCCCTCAGCGGGTTGCGGCTCGGCTCCGGTGGGCAGTTGAAACGCGTCACTCACTGGAATCACCTCGATAATTCAGGTCACGGTAGCCCCGGAACGCTTCGAGATCGATCCGCTTGGTTGTCCAACCTGACGAAGAGAAAACTGCAACCTCCAGTTCGTGGCGTCCGGACGATGATCCGCCTTTACGCGGCTCGAAATCCATGAACATGCCGAGTTCCTTCATCCGGTCCCATGCAGCCAATACCCGCAGCGGATGCACGTTGAGACGCCGCAAGAACACCTCGACCAGTACCTCATACATCGGAAGAGCACGAGGAGGGGCTTTCGGAATCGCGTCCAGTAATTTCTTGCGGACCTCCGTGACAGCGGGTCGCTGACCGCCCGGTATCCAGCTCCCTTCGATGTAGGCACCTTGCCCGAGCAGTCCCGCCAGCGCTCGCGCTATTTGTTCGGTTCGAGAAGGCCACTTCGGCGGCTTGCTCATCGTTGCCCAATCGTCAAGTGGCTTCCACCCGCGGACGATGTCGAACACGGCATCATAGTCGCCGTTTTGCCATGCGTGTGCGAGAGCCGCTTGTTGCTGGAGCGGCTGGGCTGTCGTGCAATCCTCGTTCACTTGCGCCAATTCGAGGCCTTCAAGCAGCAGTTTCGTGTGGTATTGCCGTTCGGATGTGTCTCGTGCCTTATCGGGGATCGTAATGGACCCGCCTGACGCAGTTGCGACGGCGCTCAACAAATCCAAAATCGTCTGCGCCGACAAGCGCAGGTTCTTCTCAAGCAGATGCGGAGTGGACGGTGCCGATGGCCAGATTGTTCCAGTCGCCTCAGCCGTGCCAGTCGCAATTGCTGGCTCAACCGCTTCGCGAGGGCCGTCAACGAGCACCCACGGCGCAGAATAATCGGAAGGCCACATCGGATTGACGAACGCGGAGAGTGTCCACGTATCGCCGTTATCATTCTTGAGTTCGATCTCATCAGCGATTGCCAAGAACTCCCAGAGCAGCCGCGCAGGATGGCGATGCACCCGCCGGCCTTGATCGGGGCCCGGCCACCATGCACATGGGAAATACGTCTGCCCGGAAACGAGCTCCTTGACTTGCGCTGCGATGACGCTCCCCGGTGGGAGCTCTGAACTTGCACGCCGTGCCAACGCGGTATCGCCGGTTACGAAGAACCGCTCTAACCTGTTGACGCGGTCGTGGATACTGCGCCGAACCGTTCTTAAGAGCAGCGTGTCGGACTCAGATCGTTTCTCTCCCCCGGAGCCGCGAGAAAGTAGGAGCGCTGTATCGTCCAGTTCCAACTCTCGCCACAGGACACGATTGTAGCCGACGCACTCGCGAAACCGATTCGCCGCAAGATAGAGTTGCCGTGCTGAAAGCACCTTCTCCAGCTTTTTCTTTCCCACTTCACTGATATGCTTTGAAAATTGAGCAATCTCTCGTTGATCTTGAAGTTCGCGAAGCGTGACCGCGGTTACGACAAGATCGCAGGAATCGGCGAACAGATCGGCCAACCAATGGCCTACGCCTTCAACCATCGCATTGGTATCGAAGATGAACTCGACGCGCGCACGCCTCTCAAGATCCGTACACTCCTCACGAAGCGACACAAGACGAACGACCATGTTCGGATCGACGCGCGGTCGCAGCCAACCCGCGCGAGTGAGCGCGCTGGCCAACAATCTCCCCATGAATAGGCTCTTAGAATCAAGATCGGAGTTTGTACCGTTTAGTTGGAATCTGAAGAGATCCCTTTCTGGCCAAAGCAAGCCCACCTGTAGTGAACAGTTCCCGCGCCAACGCATCGATATGGTCAGTCTGCTCTGTCCGCGCAGGTTCCGATCAAACCAATCAACGAGACCGGTCGGAACGGGCATCTGGGTCATGCTTGCACTTCCAAGACCAACGTGTCACTTGTAGCCATGTGCATCGCTACGCAATCGATGACGTCGCCCACGAAAAGCAGCAAAGGGATGCTTCTCTCTAACAGTTGCTCCTGAAGCCTCCAACCACTGGACTCGGGATGCAGAGGATCACTCGGTGCCTCACCCCGCAATTCATCGGCCTCCCAAGCTTCTGATGCCAGCTCGTTCGAGAGCGCAACGACCTGCTTCTGCGTCAAGCGCTGCTCCGTTTGCAAGCGCAAATGGTTCAAATTGGCCTGTGCTTCCGTCAGAGCCCGCCCCGCCGCTTCCAAGGACGGACCGTCGGCCAAACCGGCCGTCGCACCACGCTCGATCCGGACTGATATACGATTCGATCCATTCATGCCGTGTCCCTCGCTTTGGAAACCGACCGTTCCTCTCGAGCGCCGAGAGGGTAGTCTGCCAGTACCCACTCTGTCGAGTGCAGCCGAGAGCTGCCGCCCTACTTCACCACGGTCGCGCTGACCAATTCGCCCCAGGGGCCGGGTTCGCGGCGGGTGCTGAGCCAGCTTAGCACGTGGTGGGCCGTCTGGCCAGCCCGCCTGCTCTTGACGCCATTGACACGGCCGCCTCAAGCGTGTCAAGGGGCCGAGCCGACGAACTCGTCCGCGCCCCCCGGCCAACTGTGACATGCCCCTACGGCAGTTCTTCCCCCGCATGGGCTCCCTCAGGCCGGCAACAGGACCGTGTCACAGGTGAACTGCGTCGGCTGCGGCTGCGTCGGGCGCGTGCGGCGGCGGACGATCAGATGCTGCGGGTCGGTCAGTGTGGCGGGGACCTGGACCTGAATCGTCTTCGGAAACACGGCTAAATAACGGTCGGCACGCACCTCCGGGCCGCCGGCGGCTGGGCGGAAGAAGACGCCCTCGTCGGCCTGAGATTCGTCGAACTTCAGGCGCGAGCCCCGCAGCTCCAGCAGGCCGCCGGGCGTATAGGCGTCGGTGGTGCCGCTCATCAAGTCCCTGACGGAGGCCACATACGGCCCGCGGTTGGGTTGCGGGCGACGCTCAAGCCCGGCCTTCTTGGCCCGGTGATCGACGCGGGCCTGCAACCGCCGGGCGACCTGCCAGCCGACCGTCAGCCGCCACGCGTCCGGCCGGATCGACGGCTCGCCCGGCTCGAACACGCCCGCCATGCCCAGCCGCGTCTGGCCCAGCGGCCCGAAATCGACCTCTCGGCCGTCGCTGGCGTGCGACTCAATCCACCCCCGCATCATCTCCACCACCGCCAGGGCATCCGCCCGCCCGACGGTCGAGGCTGTGGCACAGTGGTCCAGGAAGGCGTCGAACGAGACCTTGTGGCTGCGGAGGAGGATCGCCCGGTGCGATCCAGGCTTGAGCGGATTGTCCTGAAGGAAGTACTGGATGCTCACAAGCCCGGCCTCGCAGTGATCTGATACTATCGCCTCGGCAAACAGATAGGATCTAATGGCCAGTCTGATGCGATCTATCTGCCGATCTCATCCTATCAGCATGCTCCAATACCTATTACGCACGACACGCCCAGACCTCAAGCAGAATCCGCGGAGAACAGGGACAAATCGCAAGTTCTTCGCGGCGCAGTGCCAGACTTGTGTGGCACTCGGAGTACGTCCCGAGTCTTGCTCCTTGCCGGTTTGGCCCGCATGATGTTGGTCGTCCGGAGAACGTCACCTTGTGATCCACGAATCGGGAGATCGGCCATGCCCACCACCGGCGAAAAACCAGGCCAAGGGACGTACAAGTGCCGCAAATGCGGCACGACCGTCACGCTCGACGACGCCACGGACACGCTGCCGCCCTGCCCCAAGTGCAGCGGCACGGAGTTCGACAAGGTTGCGTAGGGGCAGCGCCCGGCACGTCGTCAGCCACGCGGCATATCCGTGCGGGTTCCTGCCACTCAACCTGGTACGCCAGGCCGCTATTACGGGACATGCAATGCGTTCTTGGATAATGGGCAGACTCGCAGCGGCCAAGGCACGCTTTCTCGCGGTGGCGTACTTCGAGGGCATCTTATCATACCCACAATGCTGGCAGATTCACAGAATCCAACGTCTGCACAGGGCGATGTTTGGCGAGGCACAGTCGTGCGGCGCATTGTGCGTCGAACGGTGTCTCCTTCCGCAGGAGAAAGCAGAGACGATCGAAAGACAGCATCAGGCTTATCTTCGCGATGGGAAGTCCCTGCCCGACCCGCTCAGCGTCCCGCCCCGTCGAGACAGGCTCAAGACCCTTGCGACGCCCCGCAGCGCGGTTGCCGCCGCCTGCGGTCTCTTCGCCTTTGCCTATGTAGGTTATTACACCCAATGGCACTGGGCAACAGTGTTTGGAGCGGCTTCTATAATCAGCCTGTTTCTGGCGATTCTGCCCAAATTGGCGCCTGGTCTTCTTGAGGGCAGCATTCCCCTGCACCGACCCATCCGCTGGCTCGTTATCCTGGCTGTGCCAATGCTACTCACCTACTGCGCGTGTATGGCATACTCACTGCGAACGGTCGCCAAGGAAGGTGCGGGAGCCGACATTAACGTGGTTGCCGACAGTCTTTGGCTGCGATGCTGGACAAGCGCCCTTCTTGCATTGGTCCTCTTCATTTGTTTAGTCATCTTGGTCAAGTTCCGACATCGCGAAATCTGGTACCTCGAGGGGCGGATACAGATGATGC
>SDBT01018437.1_pt1 | contig 10971 bp, 8 predicted proteins | sample 2277101 | NCBI WGS metagenome assembly SDBT01 (sample SAMN10404973, study PRJNA504765) | marine sediment metagenome | isolation source: marine sediment core GS10_PC15, 103 cmbsf | place: Arctic Ocean: Southern Knipovich Ridge | collected 2010 | reverse complement strand
ATTGCAATCCTGGTGCCGTCGCTGAGGGTGGCCAAGGACTACGCCAAGCAGGTGGTCTGCCTGACCAACGAGCACGGGATCGGCCTGTCGCTATTCATGTATACCGACGACAACGAGGACAGGCTTCCGCCGTTCATTATCGACGGTGATATCATTCTGCCGGTTTACAAACCGATGCTCCTGGCCTTGGCTTACGAGAAGGATCGGTATGCGGAGAGGATGAGGCCCGGGAACCTTGGCTATCTGCACCAGGGAGGCTACCTTGAGAACCCGGGGCTGCTCTACTGCCCGGTCCAAAGGGAGGGCGACAAGGAGGGCGCCTGGGCCGACCCGAACGTCTATCCCAAGCCATGGGGGTCGGCTCCGATGGTCGACCCGGGCTGGCACGACTACTACAGCCGCGCCCCCTGGATCGCCACCAGCTACCATTATAGTCCGTACGTCGAGTGGAAAAAGCTTGGCTGGTGCCGCTCCCAGCGCAGCCTCCAGGACTACCCGATCGAAAGCATCCTCGTCATGGATATGCAGGGCTCGACGGGTGACTGGTTCGGCCACCAGATCACGGGCGTCAGTTGGAATGTCATGTTCAGCGACGGCCACGCCGTAACTGTCAGTTGGCCTTGGAATGCCGGCGTGGCGGCCATCAGGCCCCGGAGGGCGACGCTGTCACATTCCTATAGCGTCTATCGCAAGTTCATTGAGCAGATGGAACGCTGGATTAAGAAGCTCAATCTCTAGAGACTCTGCGCCAACTGGACGTAGCGCATCCGGGTTTCGTACGTAGCCTTGTCCAGCAGCTTCTTTTCGTCATCGGTCAGGTTGCCGGCGGTTTTCTCCTCCAGCATGGTAAGCGTGTCGATGTGGAACTTGGCCAACTCCAGATCGACAATCCGGCGCTTGGTCTTGGGGTCCTCCATCCCGCCAAGGGCCATGAACACTTGTGCGATCAGCGAGTTGACCAAGGCGGCGAAGCCGGCGGGGGGAAGTCCCCTTTCCTGCCCCTCCGCGGGGCCGGCCGTCGGGGCGTCGGGCTGTTTGGCGCCCTGCTCAACCTGCTCGGCGAGTCGCTCTTTCTCAGCCTGGGCCTGCGATTTCCAATCGTCGTCGACGATGATCTTGGGTTCTTCCTTGCCGCTGTCTTTGTCTTGCTCAGCCATTTCATTACCTCTTGATTCTCACTGTCCGAAGGTTCGGGCCAATCCCGAGGCGCCCGCCCGCCAGGCCAAGCCAAGTATAGGCAATTGGCGCGGCGAAACCAGCCGATTCAGTCGGAGAATCCCCAGGCCACGTGCCGTCTGCCCGGTCGCTCAGCCCGATGCGCCGGCCTGAACCCGCTGGTGCTGATGTTCCAAGGCAGCGGCGCCCAAGCCGACAAACATCGGCTGGGGCGACATCGGCCGACTGGTCAAGCACGGATGGGCCTGCGTGCCGATGAAAAACGGGTGAACCTCCCTGGGCAGCTCGAGTATTTGCATGATCGGGTGTTCGGGGTGTCGGCCGGAGAAAATCAGTCCGCCGGCCTCCAGCTTCTCGATGTAGCGCGGATCGACTTCGTAGCGATGGCGAAAGCGCATTCGTACTTGCTTAGCCCCGCCGAACAGCTCGCTCGCCAGGGTGTCCGGGCTGATGGTGATGTCCTGGCCGCCAAGACGCATGTTCCCGCCCAGGCCTTCGATCTTCTTCTGCTCGGGAAGTATATCGATGACTGTCTCTTCGCAGTCAGGGTCGAATTCGGTGCTGTTGGCCCCGGGGAGGCCGCAGACATTCCGGGCGTATTCGACCACCGCCATCTGGAAGCCCAGGCAGATGCCCAGGTAGGGCAGCCTGTGCGTTCGCGCATGGCGAATGCAGGCGATCTTGCCCTCCGTCCCCCGCGTGCCGAAGCCGCCGGGAACGATGATGCCGTTACAGTTGCTCAGGGCCTCGGTGACGTTGTCGTCGTCCAGGTCCGTCGAGTCGATCCACTCGACCTCGACCTTGACGTTGTTGGCGACCCCGGCGTGCTCCAGGGCCTTGGCGATGCTCGCGTAGGCGTCGCGGATGGAGGTGTACTTGCCCGTGACCCCGATGGTGACGGTTCGGGCGGGATGGCGAATCTTGTCGGTGAACTCCTTCCAGCAAATCGCCGCCCGAGCGTCCTGGGCGGAGTTGACCCGCCCGCCAAGGTTCAGAAGCTGAACCACCTCGCTGTCCAGGCCTGCCTCCCGCATCGCCTCCGGCAGAAGGTAGATGCTCGGCAGGTCGTGCATGGAGAAGACTCGGCGGACCGGCACGTTGCTGTGAATGGAGATCTTCTGGCGGACCTTCTCGGTGACGGGTCTCTCCGCTCGGCAGGCGATCAGGTCCGGCATGATACCCAGCGCCATCAGGCGCTTGATGCCCAGTTGGGCGGCCTTGGACTTCTGCTCCCCGAGGCTCGGCGGAGACAAGACGTACGTCAGGGCGACAAAGATGACCGATCCTTCCCCCTCCTGGTAGCTCAGCTCGCGCAGGGCCTCGATGTAGTAGGCGTTCTCAAAGTCTCCCACCGTTCCGCCCACCTCGATGAAGACCACATCGGCTTTGGTTTGCAGGGCCAGTTCGCGGAACCGCAAGATGACCTCCCCGGTCACGTGGGGGATCATCTGAACGTCTCTGCCGAGGTAGCTGCCGGCCCGTTCCTTGGCCAGTACCGAGGAGAAAACCTGCCCGCTCGTGGTGAAATTGGCCCGGCTGAGGTCCTGGTCGAGCATCCGCTCGTAGGTGCCCAGGTCCATGTCGGTCTCCATCCCGTCGTCGAGAACGAAGACCTCCCCGTGCCGGTAGGGGTTCAGCGTGCCGGAGTCTATGTTGAAATAGCCCTCAAGCTTGATGGGCGACACTCGCAACCCCTTCCCCTTCAGGAGCTTAGCAAGTGACGACGAGAAAATCCCCTTCCCTAGCCCGCTCATGACGGTCCCCAGAACGGCCACGTACTTCACCGAGCCAAGCTGGTAGCCTTCCGGGATGGGACGGTAGAACTCGCTCGCGTCCGTGCGGTCCCTGACCGATCTTAGCAAATCCATGGCCTCGCTCATGGGGCGATACTCTACCCGCCCGATCGGGCCGGAGCAAGAGCCTTGTACCAGCGGCGCGCCGAGTTGCCCTCTTCGGCGGTCGCTTGGCGCCGCCTCGCCCCGTCGCAGGCCCGGGCGTGCTGTCAGCAGCGCTGCGGGGGCGCGGTCTATAGGCTCAAGTTCCCTATGGCTCTTACCGAAGATAGGTTGCAGGAACAGAACACACCGCAGCTATGTGCTGCGCGGAGGATTGTGATGCCGAAGATTGGGCGCCGCGGTTTGGCGGTCGTGCTTTTGATGGCGGGCCTGGCCGGCTGTCAGGGCGCTCTAAGTCCGCAGGCCGAACAGCTGCTTCAGTCGGGCTATGCCGCCAGCAGCCGGGCCGATCATCAGGCGGTCGTCGCCAAGATGGATGCCTTCATCGCCCAGAATGACCGGTCACGACGAGCCGATGAGGCCCATTACCTTCGCGGTTTGGCCAAGTATGGCCTGGAGGACCGCGCGGGCGCCCGGGCAGACCTTGCCGAGGCGGTGCGGCGGACCGATCACGACGAGCTGAAGGGCAAGGCATATCTAGCCTTGGCCGATCTCGACTGGGACGGCGGGGATATGGCCGGTGCGGAGAACGCCTACCGCGAGGCGCTGGCCAACTTATCCGAACGCCAGCCTCCCGCCGACCACGCCTACTACCGACTCGGCTGTGTCCTTCAACGACAGGGCCGATGGGAGCAGGCGGACATCCAGTTCAGCCGGGTACTGTTTCTGCTTGGCGATTCGGAACTGGCCCAACGCGCCAGGCGGCGAATTCACTCGACCGCATGGACGATCCAGGTGGCGGCCTATCGCCAGAAGGCCCGCGCTGTCTCGACGGCTGAGGGCCTCCAGGCCAAGGGGATGTCAGCCAATGTCAAGTCGGCGCTTTCCGAAGCCGCCGTTCTGTTCCTGGTTCAGGTCGGGCGCTATCCAACCTACGAACAGGCCGAGTTGGCCCTTCCGTCTATCAAGGCCGACTGGCAAGATGCGTTCGTCACCGACACGAGGTGAAGCATGACGGCCGGAGAGCGACATATCGTTTACGCGGCGGTCCTGGCGGCAATTGTAGCGACGGGCTGCCAAGAGCAGCAGGCCGGGCCGGCGGTTGGCCTCCCCCAGGAATTCCTTCAGGCCGACTATCCTCCTCAGGAGGCGCCCCAGGCACAAATCGTGCGAAGGGATTACCGCCTTAGGGAGGGGGACTCCCTGGAGATCATTTATCACGTCAGGCATCGACGGGCGGAAAGCTACAACATCAAGATTCAGGACGTCATCGTCATACGCTTTCCGTTCAACCCCAATTTGAGCCAGACTGAGCAGGTCCAGTCCGATGGGACGCTGAGGCTGGACCTGGTGGGCGAAGTCTACGTCTTCGACCGAACCGTTGGCGACGTTCAGCAGGAGCTGGAGCGGAGATACGGAGAGTTCCTCAAAGACCCCGTGCTGACCGTCAGTTTCAAGCAGTCCAACGTTAAGATTGCCGAACTGAAGGAAGCGATAAAGACGGCCCCGCGCGGCCAGAGCCGATTGGTCCCCATCGCCCCGGACGGGACGATTTCCTTGCCCTTCATCGGGCATGTTCGGGCGGCGGGGCTGACCATCGGCGAGCTCCATCAGGAGCTGAATCAGGGATACCGCGACATCGGGATGGAAGAGCTCGAGGTGACGGTCAACATCGAGTCCTTCGCTCCTTCGAAAATTTATGTCCTTGGCGAGGTCCGCATTCCGGGAGTCCAGTTCAACCGCACGGGCCTGGTGACCGCCGGCAGTGACATCACGCTGCTTCAGGCCATCGCCCAGGCCGGTGGGTATATCCCTGCCAGGGCCGAGCTGAGCAAGCTGATGCTGGTTCGGCGCCACTACCTTGATCGGCCGCAAATCGCCATCATCAATGTCTATCAACTGCTCGAGAACCAGAGCCGGTCCGCCGAGCTGGGTATCGTCGCCGACGACAGCATGTACCGGTATGACGTTTACCTGGAGGACGGCGATCTGATTTACGTGCCGACAAGCGCAATCGCCAAGCGCGCCGACTACATTGATTACGTCTGGACCAGGGGCATCCGCGCCGTGGGCGGGTTTACTTCCAATGCCAGCTACACAGTCAGCGATGTCGTCGACTGGGTGGGGCCGAACCCCTAGCCCGCGCCACCCGCTAAGGTCCGCGCCACAGAGGTGAGAAATGTCCGACGGATACGGCAGCAGGACACTGCGTGAGCTGCTGAGGGTTATCGCCGGCCGATTCCTCGGGATGGTCGTCATTCTGGCGGTCGTGATCGCGGCGGCGGCGGTGGTGACCGTTCTGGCGCCAAAATGGTACCGCAGCGAGGTGGTCCTCCTGGCCACCCCGGGCTTGGCTAATCCGCTGGAAGAGCAGGCGGGCCTTCTGAAAGACCGCGTCAGCTTGTTCGTCGTCACGCAGCGAGAGATCATCAAGAGCGACATGGTCATAGCCTCGGCGCTGATGCGGCTGGAGAACAATCCTCAGACCGTCAGTGCGGAGTCTTGGTATGGCGATGAGGAGCTCATCGAGTACATCCGCAGCCATCGGCGGCTGATGGATCGCGTTCGCAAGCGGCTGGCGGTTATCACCCCCGGCGGGCCGGACGCGACCTTCACGCAGACGGTCACGATTCGCGTGGACTTCTCGCAGCGAGACGAGGGGCTGATGGGCAAGGTGTCCGGCTCGGCCGAGGACACCGCTCGCCGATCTCACGACCTCGCTGAGGCGATCAAAGAAGCGTATCTCATGCGCTATACGCAACTGGAAACCCGGCGCACCGGGGACGCCTTGGCGCTGCTGCAGCAGCGTTCGCTGGCCATCGCCAAGGCAAACCTCGACGAGGCGGCCGACGCGGTCAGCACGTTTATAGATAACGAGCTGCAAGGTGACCTGCTCCAGGTGCAGAACATGATCGTGGGCGTGGGCGCCGAGACCGGAGACGCGAGCCTGGCCACGCGGTTCAGGGGCGAAATCAACAAGATCGACGAGAGGCTGGCCGAGCTGGGGATGCTCAGAACGATCATCCAGACGGAATTGGATAAGGGCCGCTCGGGCGATCTGGTCGTGCCCGATGCGGTGACGGCGGCCAATCCGTCGGTCGGCAAGCTCCAGGAGCAGATTGTCGATACCAAGCTGCTGCTCAATGCCCTCCTGCCTCGCTACACCGAGGACTACCAGGAAGTCAAGCATGTCCGAGCAGAGCTGGAGGCGGCCAAGTTCGACCTCTACGACGAGCTTGTCAGACAAGGCGGCCGCCTGGAACAGGAAATGGCTGTCCTGAATGCAAGGCGGACCACGCTGGCAGCCAAGGTGGCGGAGGACCGAAGGCGGGTTGATGAGCTGGCGTCAAAGGTGGCGAAATATCAGCGGCTGCAGAAGGACGTGCAGAGCGCCCAGGCTATCTACGAGTCCGAGCAGCGGCGCGTGGTGAGCGCGATGACGGCCCAGCAGATCGCCGCCAGGCCGATTCTGGTGACCGTCTTGGATGAGGCCACCTGGCCGGACGCTCAGCAGCCCCGCCGGCCGATCCTTTGGCTGAACCTTCTCATCGCAGCCGTCAGTGGTCTGCTGCTTTCGTTCATCTATGCCTTCCTGGGGGATTATTTTGATCATTCCCTCAAGAGCATGGATGTGGCGGAGAGGTATCTGGGAGTTCCGGTTGTCGCGTCGGTGCCCAGGCTGAAAGGGCGCTTTGTTCGTATCAGGCGAGGTGCGTGATGGCTGAGACAGTGCAAACGCCGCAGGAGCAGCCCAGGGCTGAGCTGACTGGGCAGGCTGAAGAGATCTTCCGGACGATGTGGGCTTCCCTGTTCTATTCGGGCCGTCAGGTCGGCAAGAGCCTGCTGGTCTGCTCGGCGAATCGAAGCGAGGGGGCCTCGACGGTTGTTTGCGGGCTGGGTATCGCCGGTTCCGGGCCGACCGGGGCGGCGCGCGTGGCGATGGTGGACTTCAACCTCCGAGAGCCCGCTCTGCATCGAATGGTCGGCGCCAAGGCGGCGCCCGGCGTCGCGGAGATCATCGCCGACGGCCTGGCGCCGGAGTCGGCAGCGCAGCGCATCAACGTGGGTTTGGACATCTATGCGGCCGGGAATGTGGACGGCCGAACGCTCGATGTGTTGCGGAACGGACGGCTCGGAGAGTTCATCGCGACCCTTTCCGACGGCTACGACCATGTCCTGGTGGATGCCGCGGCGGTGAATCGCTTTCCCGACGCACAGGTGCTGGCCTCGGTGGTGGGGGACATCGTGCTGGTGGCTCATTCTCAGCGGACGGCCCGGGAGGCGGTGGCCCAGGCCAGGCGGTCCCTCGAGGCCGGCGGCGGACGAATCGCCGGGGTCGTGCTGAACATGCGGACCTATCCAATCCCGAAATTCCTCTACCGGCGCCTGTAAATCGGGCCAGAACGCAGCCAGATGCTCACCCTCCCCCAGCAGAAGATCGGTCTCCTGGCCGCGACGACGGGCGCCATCCTCGCCACGGCGGCGGTTTCCATCGTTGTGCCGGAAATCTTCCCCTGGAGCCTGCTGGCCCTGGCGGCCGCCGGGGTGCTGCTCTACTGGTCGCTGAACTGGGAGATCACCGCCTGGGCGTGGCTGTGGGTGCTTTCCTTCGGCATGCTGGACCGCCCATTCTGGGTCCTGGAGCTGCCGGGCTTCTTCAACATGACGATCCCGAGGCTGGTGTTCCTGGCGGCCTTGGTGGGGTTTACGCTGCACTTTGTCCTTCGCGGCAGGGGGGTGCATTTCGACCGCCCGCTGCTGTGGATGATGTTCGCCCTGCTGGCCTACTGCGCCCTCAGCGCCACCATCGCCGGCTGGGTGGCCGAGGGCTCGCCGATCCCATCGGCGCCGTACTTCCGCTTCCTCGGGGCGATGCTCTTTCCGTTCACGATGTTTTTTCTGATGTACAACGCCGTCGGACGGGAGAAGCAGATACGCTTCGGACTGATCCTGCTGAGCGTCTATGGCTGGTACGCCCTGTACATCGGCTACCTGCAATATGCGGCCATCATGGGGTGGGAATCGGCCCGGACGCTGATCTTTCCCGCCTTCATCAACCAACCCAGTTGGGGCCCAACCTACGGCATCCACTTCGACCGCGCCCGCGGGGCCTTTACCATGTGTAATCCCCAGGCGACGTTCCTGGTGATCCTCTTCTACGTCGACTTGTTCCTCATTCGGCGCCTGCGGGGCCCATATCGCGCGGCCCTGGTGGTTCAAGCCATTCTCATCCCCCCGGCGATCTTCTTTACGGGCCTTCGCAGCGGGTACCTGGCCTTTTTGATCTCGGGGGTCGTCTGGGCGCTTTGGGCGGGCCAAAGGCGTCTCGGCAAGGTGAAGCTGGCCCTGGCGGGCGTGGCCTTGCTGGTGGCTGTGGCGGCCTTGTGGCCTCGACTCACGCAGACGCAGCGCAGCAGTGGGGGCATCGCCCAGACCGGGCCGCTTATCGGGCGATGGGTTCTAGCCAAGCGAACCATGGAATTATTCAAGCAGCGCCCCGTCTTCGGCGTGGGTTTCGGCCATTACCTTCAGGCCGAGCGGCAACTGGAGGCCGATCCGGCCGTCCTGACACGCCTGTCCACGGGGTTGGCGACGCCGCATAACCTTCTGCTGGTGATGCTCGCCGAGACGGGCCTGGTCGGCATGCTCATGACGGCGGCCATCTTCGCCCTGCTGCTTCGGGAGTCTCTGATCCTGTATCGTCGGATACCGCCCGCGGCCGGGGGGCTGCTCTGCCGGGGGTTTGTGGTGCTCTTCTGGGTCGCGTGGGTGACGTACCTGACCGACGCGATGTCCGTCGATCCGCTTTGGGATGTTGCAAGCAACGCCATGTTTTGGTCTTTTGCCGGTCTGGTCCTGGGGTATCATCGCCTTCTTGGGCCTCAAGGCGAGGCCGTTTCCGTGGTGGAGACCGCGGCCCCCCAGATTGCAGGGAGGTGATCCTTGTCGTTGCTGCCTCGACTGCTGAAAGTCGGCTCGATGACCGAGGCGCTGGGGGTCTACGTGCCGGCAATGGTTTTCCAGAAGGCGGTTGGTCTGGGGCGGGTGGTGCTGTTCTTCCAGCTGTTGGCTCACGCTCAGGCGCAGTACGGTCTGTGGTCTCTGGGCATGATGATCGTCGCCGTGGGCGGGCCGGTGGCCACGCTGGGGGCCAACCACGGGCTGATCCGCTACGTCAGCGCCTATGAGGCCGCAGGGACGCTCGGGGCCTTTTACCGCAAGGTGCGGTGGTGGATGCTTCTTGGCGCCCTGGGCGTGACGGGTCTCGCCCTGGCTCTGAGCGGGGTAATCACGCGATGGGCCATTCTCTCGTCTTCCCAGATGGGCGGCGGCGCCGAACTCTACGGCAGCGAGCCGCTCTGGATCTGCTGGGCAGCCCTGGCGAACGTCTTCGCCTCGGCGGTCTACTTCAACGCGCTGAGCTTTCTGATCGGCATGCGGGCCTACAGGGCGGTCTCGGCGGTGGAGGTGCTCTTCTCGATAGTCTTCACGGCCCTTGGGCTGGGGGCCTTATGGCTTTCGGCCAGCGGCCTGGCTTTGCTGACGGCGCACCTCCTGTCGCTGCTGGTGGCGATCGTCATCTGTGCAGCCTTGACGGAGCTGGCGATCAGGCACGCAGCGGCGCCGACAGCTCAGGAAGTCTCCGGGCAAGGCAAGGTGCACCTCCAAGCCCCGGGTGAGGCTGAGGAAATGCTGCCGGCCGTTCCGATCGAGCCCGATTTGGCCAGCCCAGTCTCCGACCGCCTGCAAGGAGCATTCGCCCGCCTGCTGAAGTTCGGGTTCCTGGCGATGATCGGCAATCTTCTCTGGCTGGTAGTGCAGAACATCAGCCTGGTTCTGACCAACCGTCACTTCGGCCACGCCAGCGTGGGGGTCTACCGCTTCTACATGCAGATCAGTCAGCCGGTGTTCTTCTTAGGCTCGGCCGCCTGGGCGGTTGTCTTCCCACATGTGGTCAAGCGATGGGATGGTCCGGGCCGAGAGGCGGCACTTCAGACCCTCGAAACCGGCTATAAGGCGATCGTGATGGTGCTGATGGCCCTGACGGTGGGTATCTACGCGACATCGGGCCTCTGGGTGCAGGTTCTGCCGGAGGCCCGTCCCGGGCTGGCGATGCTGGGCGGCCTGCTGATGTTCTTCCAGGTTCTCAGCAACCTGGCGATGATGACGATGATCGCCAAGCTTCAGGAGCGCCCGCTGGTGATCGCCGCGGCGGCACTGGCCGGCGGCGCAGCCAACGTGCTGCTGGCCTGGTGGTGGATGCCTCAGGCTGAGTACGGCCCGGCGGGGGCGGCTTGGGCGGCAGGGGTCGGCATGTACATCGGAGCCGGGACCGTCACGGCGATATACTTCGTGCTCTGTCCCTTGAAGCTGACGCCCGCCACGTATCTCGTGATGGCCTCGCCAGTCCTCCTGCTCCTGCCTCCGTTGGCGGCCGGGCTGATCTGGGTGGGCGTCCTGGTATTGGCGCTGGTGACGCCGTGGGTCTTTGATGCAAGGCAGAAGAAGTTGCTCAGGCGATCGCTGCTGCACCTAGTCGGGAAGGGCAAGAAGGGGTGACGATGCCGGCCCGCATCTCCGTGATCATCTCAACGCACGATCGGGCGGCGGCACTGGCCCGGACGGTCGGGTGCGTACTGAACCAACAGCTCAGGCCCGCCGAGCTGATCGTGGTCAATGACGGCCAAGATGAATTGCCGCCGGATATCGGCCAAGAGGCCGAAGCAGCCGGAGTCCGCTTCCGGGCCATTCGCCAGGCCGTCGCTTCCCTGCCAGCCTCTCGCAACCGCGGGCTGGACGTGGCCGGCGGGGGAATCGTGCTCCTTCTTGATGATGATGTGCTCCTGCCGCCGGACTATCTGGCGGACCTGGCCGAGCTTTATGCCGCCGATGAAGCCGG
>SDBT01018435.1_pt1 | contig 10972 bp, 10 predicted proteins | sample 2277101 | NCBI WGS metagenome assembly SDBT01 (sample SAMN10404973, study PRJNA504765) | marine sediment metagenome | isolation source: marine sediment core GS10_PC15, 103 cmbsf | place: Arctic Ocean: Southern Knipovich Ridge | collected 2010 | reverse complement strand
CAAAGAATTTTCAAACGTACGCGCAGTTTACGAGAAGGCTGAATGCCAACTCGATCCAAAGCGATCCCGATCCAAAGCGATCCCGATCCAAAGCGATCCCGATCCAAAGCGATCGATCAAGCAATAATCTCTCAAAATCTTGTCAAAAAAAAACAAAATTTTGAGGGATTATTGCACAAAGGTAGTGGGCTGGAAACATATAAGATTTTAAAGTGGATGATCCTGGGATAGAAAAAGAGGGGTGTTGTACCCCTCGTGGTATCAGATGCCTCTTGCCTGGCGATACTGTTTGAGCGACATGCCGCCCTTTTCTTGTTTAGTTCGGTCAAGCATCCGCCGGAAGCGCGTATCGCGCTCTAAAAGAAAATCCTCGATGCCTGAGTCCTCAATGTGCTCAATGACTGCTGTGATTTTGCCGTTTTTTGTTACAAATTGGGAATCCAATTCCCAATTTGTATAGCTAAATCTTTTAAGGTTCCAGAACCGCCCGAATGCGCCGGACGCCGGCCGAGGAAGACTGCTCCTTGGCGATGCGGAACCTGCCCATTCCGCCTATGTGCTCCACGTGGGGCCCGCCGCAGACTTCCCTCGAGAAATCGCCGATCGAGTAAACTTTGACCTTCTCGTTGTAACGGTCGCCGAACAGGGCGATGGCACCGGAATCCCTGGCCTCCTGCAGGGTCGTGGTTTCAAAGGAGACCTCGAGGTCCCGGGTTATCTGCTCGTTAACGATCTGCTCCACCTTCTTGACCTGTTCCTCACTCATCTTGTCCGGATGGGAAAAATCGAAGCGCAGCCGTTCGGCGGTGATGTTGCTGCCCTTCTGCTGCACGTGGTCTCCGAGAACGATGCGTAGAGCCTGGTGCAGCAGGTGGGTGGCAGTGTGCAGGCGCCTGGTCATCTCGCTGGAGTCGGCCAGCCCGCCTTTAAAACTCATATCACTCCTGGAAAGCTCCTGGTGCTTCTTGAAAGCTGTCTGGAAGCCCTCCACATCTACGGACAGACCGTTCTCGGCAGCAAGCTCCCGGGTGATCTCGATGGGAAAGCCATAGGTGTCGTAGAGCCGGAAGGCCAGCCGGCCCGGCATGATCTTTTTAGGGTTCTTCATCAAATTGGGCAGGATTTTCTCGAACTCGTGCTCCCCCTTCCTCAGGGTCTGCAGGAACTTTTTTTCCTCCTGCTCCAGCTCACCAAGGATCATATCTGCCTGGCGATTCAGCTCCGGGTAGGTCTCCGCGAAGGTTTCGACCACAGCCCGGGCCGGTTCTCGCAGGAAATCGGCTTCGATTCCAAGTTTCCGGCCGTGGCGGATTGCCCTGCGGATAAGGCGCCGCAGGATATAGCCCTGGCCCAGGTTGGACGGTTTCACCCCTTTTTCGTCTCCTATGATAAAGGCGGCGGAACGAACATGATCGGTAACTATGCGGATGGAGATATCCTGCTCCGGATCCTCTCCGTAATGCTTTCCACAGGCCGCTTCGATCCCGGCGATTATGGGCAGGAAGAGCTCGGTTTCAAAAACCGATCGCTTGCCCTGGAGCATGGCGGCCGTCCGTTCGATGCCCATGCCGGTATCAACAGTTTTCATCTCCAGGGGTATATAGCGGCCCTCGGCGGTCTTGTTGTACTGCATAAAAACGTCGTTCCAGATCTCAAAGTACTTTCCGCAAGAGCAGCCGGGTCTACAGGCATCGCTGCAGGGCGGGAGGCCGGTGTCGACAAACATCTCGGTGTCCGGCCCGCAGGGTCCGGTCTTGCCGGCCGGTCCCCACCAGTTGTCTGTCCGGCCCAAGAAGTGGATCCGCTCCTCCGGGATGCCTAGGGATCGCCAGGCGGACGCCGCCTCATCGTCGGCAGGTACCTCTTCGTCTCCGCCGAACACGGTCACGTGCAGTTTCTCGGGAGAAAAACCGAGCCACTCCCTTGATGTGAGGAACTCGTAGCTGAAAGATATGGCCTCTTCCTTGAAATAATCACCTAAAGACCAGTTTCCGAGCATCTCGAAAAAGGTGAGATGGCTTGAATCCCCGACCTCGTCGATGTCGCCGGTACGTATGCACTTCTGACAGTTGACCAGCCGCCGGCCCGCGGGATGCGGTTCGCCCAGGATGTTGGGCACCAGGGGGTGCATCCCTGCCGTAGTAAAGAGCACGGTGGGATCGTTCTCCGGGATTAGTGACTGTCCCGAGATTTCCAGGTGTCCCCTCTGGAGAAAGAAGTCGATATAAATCCGCCTCAACGCCAATCCGGTCATGATAAGAGAATCTATCGATGGACTTTGAGTTTGTCAACCGGAAGCGGCCAGCTCGGCTGGCACTGTTGCTTATAGAACGACTCTCGACTTCGCAGGGCCCCCTGGAATTTAAGATTCCTGCCTTTTGACTACCGCTTCTTTTGCTGTGCCGGTCATTTCGCGGGCTTGTATGCCCCGTTCTTTCAGAGCTCCGATGATGTTGCCGCCGAACTTGCCGACAATCCAGCCGCCGCTCTTTGATCCTCTGCCCAGGAACCGTGATATGGTGTCGGCCTGGATCAGGAGATTGGACAGAAAGAGCAGCCCGAAAACCGTAACCAGGATGGGAAGGATTTTGAGCAACAGCCCTGAGAACGACAGTAATCCCGCCCGCACCATCTGGAAGTCGAAAAGACCGATAATCACGTACAGCAGGCAGACCGAGATCAGGAACAGCCAGCCTCCGCCGATCTTTTCTGTCAGTTTCCTGATCATAAAAGCTCCACGGTCACCACGGTAAGCAGGGCAATGAGAATGGCCATGACAAAGCTGACACCGTTTCGAACCAGGGCAAAACGTTTCCCGAGCATCAGGCTCTCGGCGGGCAACTGTACCGTACCGACGGTTACCCAGCTCAAAACAAAGGCGAGCACGGCAACTAAACTGATACCGTTGCTAAGCAGCTCTCCCCCTATGATATAGCTGATCAGCGGGTTTCCCGCAGCCAGGCTTCCGAACAGAGCGCCGATCAATGGATCCAGGATAATGCTGCCCGTAAAGATCCTGGCAAAGAAATGCTTGGGAATGGCTGTATTTATCAGCCCGACCAGCAGCAGTACACCCACCAGGATGGGCAAGCTCATTTTTAGATTGTTGAGCAATCCCAGGGCCGCTTTCTTCAATTTCATAAGGTAAATATAACATTGTTATTGGATAATGAGAATATGTTCATTATATTTCCAGGAAATGACATTCACCCCCGGGCCTCCAGTTCGGCAGACTTTCGTGGGTTGTGGTGGGACATATCAGCGCGGTCCGTTTTAGCGCAGCACCCGCAGGGCGTTGAAAATTGCCACCAACGTTACCCCCACGTCGGCGAAAACGGCCTCCCACATATCGGCAACACCGGCAGCACCGAGGGCTACAAAGATCAGTTTGACGACTAAGGCCAGGATGATATTCTCATAGACGATCCTTCTGGTCTTTTGGCCCACCTTTATGGCTTCCGGGATCTTGGAGGGCGCATCGGTCATCAACACGATATCTGCGGTTTCGACGGCAATATCCGCACCGAATTTACCCATGGCTATGCCGATATCGGCCTGGGCAATGACGGGAGCATCGTTGATGCCGTCACCTACAAAGGCGACGGCTTCTTTACCCTTTTTCCCGGCGATGATTTCGGTCAGAATTCTCACCTTGTCTTCCGGCAGAAGCCCTGAATGGTAGCGTTTTATACCCAGCGACTGGGATACATCATTTGCCACCTGCTCGTTGTCGCCGGTGAGCATGATGATGTTTTTTACTCCTATAGTTTCCAGTTCGGCAACCGCCCTGCCGGCATCTTCCTTAACTTCATCGCTGACCACGATATAACCGGCGTAGGTCGAATCGACGACCACGTGGGCGACAGTGCGGTGCAGATCGCAGATTTCATGGGGGATATTCTCAAGATGGAGCAAGCGGTCATTCCCGACAATTACGGGTGTGTTGAGTACGACTGCCTTTATGCCCAGTCCGGAAATCTCCTGGTAATCTTCGACTGCTGCCGGATCGATCGCCCGTCCATAAGCTTCCTTGATCGATTCGGCCAGCGGGTGGTTGGAGTGGGATTCCGCCAGTGCGGCATATTTCAGGGTATCTTCCCGGGAAAAACCGTTTTTCACAACGATGTCGGTCACCTTGAAGTTGCCTCTGGTTAAAGTCCCGGTTTTATCAAAAACCACGGTCTTTACTCTGCTCAAGACATCTATAAAATTGGACCCCTTGATGAGAATACCCCTTGCCGATGCTCCGCCGATGCCGCCGAAATAGCCCAGCGGGATACTGATTACCAGCGCGCAGGGACATGAAATTACCAGGATCACCAACGCCCGATAAATCCATTCGGCGAAGCCTGCCCCGCTTATCAGTAATGGTGGCAGGATTGCCACGGAAAGAGCCAAAAAAACAACGATAGGTGTGTAGTAACGGGCAAAGGTGGTAATAAACTTTTCGGTCTCCGCCTTTTTGTGTATGGCATTTTCAACCAGGTCCAGTATTTTTGAGACCGAGGATTCCTGGAAAGACCTGGTCACCCCGATGGTGAGTGAGCCGGATTTGACGATCATCCCCGACAGCACGATGTCGCCCTTTTCAAGGGAGCGGGGAACGGATTCCCCGGTAAGAGCAGAAGTGTCGACCTGCGAGCGGCCGGAAATAACCTCTCCATCCAGCGGCACCCTTTCCCCCGGTTTTACCAGGATCGTGTCGCCGACATTCACGATTTCCGGATCGACCTTAACGTAGTTGCTGCCTTTCTTGAGATTGGCATAATCCGGTTTAATTTTTAAGAGTGATTTGATTGATTTTCTCGATCGGGACAGGGCCAGGTGTTCAAAGAACTCACCAACTTTGAAAAAGATCATCACCCCGGCCGCTTCCGGCAGAGCATGAATCGCGATAGCCCCGAGGGTGGCGATGGTCATCAGGAAATGTTCGTCAAAAATCTTTCCCTTGATGATGTTTTTTCCCGCGGTAGCCAGGACTCCCCACCCACTCGAGAGATAGGCGGCAACAAAGACAAGATACTCACCGTACGAATAAGCGGTATCCTGAAGGGGTTTTTTAAAAACCATCCCCAGCACAAAAATCACCACGGAAATTCCGATGGGCAGAAGATCCTTAAAGACCCCAGGTCTGTTCTCGTCTTCCATAGACCTCGAGGGAACGTCGGCCACTTCTACATCCGGTTCGATGTGCCTGATCGCCGCAACAACCTTATCCATGCTCTCAGTTTCTATGTGCATGGTTGCCGTGGCGAAATTGATGGCAACAGATTCGACCGAATCCAGCCTGCTGAGGCCATTTTCTATCTTAAGGGCGCAGTCGGCGCAGTCCAGATTATTAAGAGCGTATTTCTTCATCAACATCACCTTTCTTTGGTGTGCTGCAGGGCCTGGCCGATAATTTGTTTTACATGCTCATCCTTAAGCGCATAAAATACCGACTTCCCTTCCTTCCGGTACTTGACCAGCGCGGTCTGTCTCAGGGTTCGCAATTGATGAGAAATGGCCGATTGACTGATATTCAGTAAACTGGATAAGTCACAGACACACATTTCCGATACGAAAAGAGCATGCAGTATTTTTATCCGGGTGGTATCTCCCAACGTCTTGAAGAAGTCGGCCAGCTCGTAGAGCAATTCTTCCTCCGGGATTGATTCTCTGACTGCCTGTACTGTTTCCTCATGGATAAACTGGGTTTTGCACTCTGTCGTCTCTTTAGCGATAACGGCCATTGAATCTCCTCATATATGAACATATGAACATATGAACATATATAATATAGTTCAAAAACCTTATTTTGTCAATGCGGGGAGAGATAATGAAATTGCTACAGTTCTTCGAATTCGCTGTCGTCCTCTTGAAATTCGGGGAACACGTAGGCCAGGGTACCGGACTTGCGGATCTTCAGCTCTGCATAGCCCATAGAGACGAGCTTCTCCAGGGCCTGCTTGGCTTCCTCGATGGCGATATCGCCATCTAAGGCGACCTCGCCCGGAGTAGCGATGCCCTTGTTTTTCTTGGCTGTACGCAGGATCACCTTTTCCAGAGATACTTTCGAGGCGGGAGCGAAGCGGCGGGCCTCTTCGCTGATCAGGATATCACGAAACCGGGAGCTGAGATTGGCTTCCTGGACCATGGTGGGGATGTAGAACAGGTCGAATATACCACCGATCATCCCCAGGCCGCCGGTAAAAAACCACAAGAGGCCGGTGCCGAACCGACCCAGGTAGAAGCGGTGCAGGCCCAAGGCACCGAAACCTGAGCAGAACCAGAGCAGATAGGCTATTGAGCTGTTATACACGGCTTCATCCTTTTTAATAATATAGCGTATAGTTGGCTTCGCCCACAACCCAAAAGGAATTTTCAAGCGTTAGCGTAGCTTACGAGAGGGCTGAAGTGCCAACTCGATCCAAAGCGATCTCGATCCAAAGCGATCTCGATCCAAAGCGATCGATCACGAAGGTTACAGTCCACAACACCGTCTGCACTTCAGGGATAGAGCCTGGAGATGGTCCTGGGAAAGGGAATTGCCTCCCGGATATGGTGGATGCCGGTAAGCCAGGTCACCGCCCGTTCCAGGCCCAGGCCGAAACCTGCGTGGGGCACGGAACCGTACTTGCGCAGGTCCATGTACCAGTCGTAGGCCTCTTCCGGCAGGTTTTCCTGGCGGATACGGGCCAGGAGTTTCGCCTGGTCGTCTTCTCTCTGGGATCCGCCGATAATTTCTCCGTACCCCTCCGGCGCCAGCAGGTCGGCGCAGAGAACGGTGTCGGGATTGTCCGGGTTTTCCTTCATGTAGAAAGCCTTGGCCTGCTTGGGGTAATTCAGGACAAAGAGCGGCTTGTCCGAACGGCCGGCCAGGATTGTCTCGTGCTCGGCGCCCAGGTCATCGCCCCACTGGATCGCGCTCCCCCCTTTCTGCAGCAGTTCGACCGCCTCTCCGTAATCCATCCTGGGGAAGGGCGGGTTCACCTTTTTGAGAGCTTCCATATCCCGCTCGAGCAGCTCGAGCTCGGGCAGGCAGTGCTCCAGTACATGTTCCACCAGGGCACAGATCATGTCCTCCTGAAGCTGAATGTTGGCGGCATTGTCCATGTAGGCCACCTCGGACTCGAGCATCCAGAATTCGGTCAAGTGCCGCCGGGTTTTGGATTTTTCGGCCCGGAAAGTGGGCCCGAAATTGTACACCTTGCCGAAGGCCATGCAGGCTGCCTCCAGGTAGAGCTGACCCGTCTGAGCCAGGTAGGCCTGGCCCAGGTCGAAGTAGTCGACGCTGAACAGGGTGCTGGCGTTTTCGCCAATGGCGCCGGACAGGATCGGGGTGTCTATCAGGGTAAAGCCCCGGTCGTTGAAGAAGGTTCTAAAAGCCGTAACTGCAGCGTGCCGAACCCGGAGAATCGCGGCGGGGCGTTTCGATCTCAGCCAAAGGTGGCGGTGCTCCATCAGGAAGTCGACGCCGTGTTCCTTCTTGGCGATAGGGTAGTCTTTTTCCGGGTCCTGGATCAGGCTAATTTCGGAAACGGCCAGCTCGTAGCCTCCGGGGGCGCGATCATCCCTGCGCACCGAGCCCCGCACCGTTAGAGAGGCTTCCATTTTCGCCGAGCTCAAGGCTTCGAAACTGTGCTCGGTGCATTCGCCCCTTACGGCAACGCCCTGGATACGGCCCGAACCGTCTCTAAGCTGGAGGAAGTGAATCTTGCCCTTGGAGCGAATGTTGTAGAGCCAGCCGGCGATTTCTACCTGCTGTCCCTCGAACGCACCGATATCAGCAATCCGGACCCTTGGCATAGTTTCTCCTTTTTATCGATCGCCTGTTACTTAGACGAACGGATCATCATCCTTGAGGATCACGATTTCCCCTTTTTCAGCTTCGACCTTGATAAACTGAAGGAAATCTTTTATTGCTTTGTCAATTTCCGAGCGGAATACCGCGCCCTGGGCAGCGGATTCCTCAGCGATCAGGTTCCAACGGCGGTCAGACAGGTTTTGCCGGACACGCTCTCTCTGCTCATCGGCCAGGCCCCTGAGCATCAGGGCCAATTCGGTCTCAGAATACTCCCGGAGCACGGACTGGAGATCCCGGTCGGGTATACGGAACAGAACATCCAGGTCGAAGAGCCGTTTCTCCATGTCTTCTCCCAGGTCCTTGTCCCGGGCTTTGAGATCCTCGACAATCTGCTTCTCGGTAGAACTGTCCATGTGTTTCAGAATCTCGGCCAATACCGCCGGCCCCTCGATCTCCTGGGTGACGATCTCCCCCTGGGCGCGGATTTTCTCCTTGAGGGCACCTTCGGCCCGGCGAAGTACCTCCGGGTCGATTTTCTGCAGCCGGGCAACGCGTGCTACGACCTGCTGCTGCATCGTCTCGGGCAACCGGCCCAGGATCTCGGCCGCTAGATCCGGGTTAAGGTGGGGCAGGATTACCGAGATAACCGCCGCGGATTCGTTTTTGAGCAGCAGCCTGACCTGTTCGATGTCCAGATCCATCAAGAAGGAAAAAGGATGCGGAGCCGTTCGTGCCGCAATTTTCTCAATGATCGACTCGGCCCTTTGCTCGCCGAAGGCGCCGACCAGGATCTCTTTTGCTTTTTGAATCCCCCCCCGGGCGATCAGGTCCTTGGTCTTAACCAGATAGCCGAACTCTTCTAGAACCTTGCTCGCCTCGTTGGAATCCATTTTTTCTAGTACGGCGATTTCCCGGGATATACCGGTCACTTCTTCATGGTTCAGGTGCTTCATGATGTTGGCTGCCTCGTCCTGGCCGAGCAGCATGAGGAAGCGGGCCGCCTTGGCAAAACCCTTGTCGCGAGAGGGTTTGGATTTCATGGCTTCAATCATAACATCCGAAAATAGAGCGGGTCAATTGAGGCTTTTTAACAGACAGAAGGTCAAGGGCAGCTTCAAAGTACTGTCGCTTCCAGTTCCAGGTAGAGTTGATCGATAAGCTCCCCCAGGGGCAGGGGATCCGAATATTCAAGCGGGCAGGACTCGCTGGCTTCGAGTCCGGTATTCAAAGACTCGCTGCCGATGCAGCGCTCCACCTCCGCCGGGTCCTCGATTCCTTGAAGTACGGACCGGATTGTTCGAAGGACGGGTACGGCCAGATCTTGCGCCTCCTGGTACAGATCGAGAAAACTGGCTGTGGATTCCAAGCCGCGTCTGCAGGGATGGGACCAGGACCGGTGCTCCAGGTTGAGAAAATCAAAGCCCGAAGGTATCTGCAGCGGATGGAAGAGCGCCAGGCGGCGGTGATCACCGGCAGGCCCGCGGTCCCTTTCGAAGGCCATCTGCCGGAACTGGGTGGCTGTGGGATCGGTAAAGCTGTAGAAAGAAATGGTATCGATGTAGGCATTTTCAATGCGGCGCCGGTCCCGGGATTTGTAGCGCATCTTAGGATAAGCGATATTCAGGCTCTTCAGCAGGGTCTTAGTAATAAGGTACGGCAGCTGCCGTCCACAGTCGACCAGGGAAAGCAGGCTAAAGGTGCCAATAGCGGTGTTTCTTCGCTCCTTTAAAAGCAGGACATCGATGATCCGCTCCAGGTAGGCGTGACAGCGAAAGTACTTTTGGGTTTCCGGATCGCCTACCTTTACCCAGCCGGCAAAGTAGATAATAAAGGGATGGGTCATCCGGTCCAGGAGGGCGTGGGTGCTGAAGCCCAGAATATAGGCTGAAAGGAGCTCATCGTCCCGGGAAGGCAAGCCTCTGTCTCTCAGGCGGAGCAGCTCCTGAACCAAGTTTTTTATCAGGCGGCCGTAGCCCTCGCGATGAACGGCGACCCCGTATTTGAGCCCGAAGGGCCGGGTGCGTTGATTGTGGTAGAAAAAGTCAGGGCCCTGGCAGGCGAACCGAAAGCAATTTCCGTTTTCCTCCAGGATCGCCCGGCCATCCTCCTGCAGGGCTTCCAGGAGGACTTCTTCACCGAAAATCATGTGGCTGATCTGTGAAGGCATCTCAAATGAGAAGGTACTGCTTACCTGGTACATTGACAAATTTTATTGGAGCTGATATTGTCGTTCTAACGCCGCTGTAGCTCAGTCGGTACAGCAGGGGACTGAAAATCCCCGTGTCAGCAGTTCGATTCTGCTTGGCGGCAAGGCCCCGCTTTTTGTGGGGCTTTTTTTTGCCAGTTGGACATTTTACACAATCCGGGCCAACAGGTAGCCTATACCGTAAGCTGCGGCCGCCGCGGCCCCGCCCACGACCAGCATCTCCAAGCCCGATCGGAACCAGCGCCGGCCGGTGAGTCCTGTTTTCAAGGCGCCGAGTACAAAGAGGGTCAGGCCGGTCAGTATCGAGGCGGTAAGGAAGGAATGCTGCTGAATGATTGGCACCAGACCGGCGACGATATAGGCGAGCAGCGGTACGAAACCGAAAATGGCAAAAGAGAAAAAAGTGGCCAGGGCGTTTTTCCAGGGCGACTCGTCACTGAACACGATGCCCAACTCTTCGACCATCATGATGTCCACCCAGGCGTCGTGATACTTGGAGAGGGTGGCGGCCATGGCTTCGGCGTCTTCCCGATCTATCCCCTTGTGCCTGTACAGCTCGACCATTTCCCGGCGTTCGCCCTCGGGGTAGTGGTTCACCTCCCACTCCTCCCGCCGGCGTTCGGAGGCTTCGTACTCCTTTTCCGCCCGGGTGCTCAGGAAATCGCCGATGGCCATGGAAAGACCGTCGGCGATTAAGTTGGCGAAGCCCAGGATCAGGATAATGGCCGGCTGCAGGGAGGCACCGGCCACCCCGGCTACCACGGCAAAGGTGGTGATAATGCCGTCCAGACCGCCGTAGACAATGCTCTTAATGAGCTGTCCCTGTTCGGTACGGTGTTCCTCCCGGGCGGAACTCAGGTGGGCCTGCCGGGAGGCATCCGGGTCCCGCCTGTGGTAGGCGTCGATTGCTTTTTCCAGATTTCTGCTCAACATGCGGGCATCTTAACATCGGTACCGTGTTTAAAGCAAATGCCTGGCTC
>SDBT01018434.1_pt1 | contig 10972 bp, 10 predicted proteins | sample 2277101 | NCBI WGS metagenome assembly SDBT01 (sample SAMN10404973, study PRJNA504765) | marine sediment metagenome | isolation source: marine sediment core GS10_PC15, 103 cmbsf | place: Arctic Ocean: Southern Knipovich Ridge | collected 2010 | reverse complement strand
CAGATCAGCGTAGATGATATCATCCGCGGCGCCTTCTACTTCTAGGTAGTGGACGCATTCGGTGCCCGAGGCGCTGGATTCTTGAGGGTAACAGAGGAGCTTCTTGGAAGACATGCGCCCTCGGTGAGAGCAGCTCTCGTGTTGGTTGGGAGTGGAGGACGATCTTAGAACTTTGACACCTCGAATCGTAGCCGATATCGCTTTGCTCTCCAAAGCCTGAATACCCTGCATGTTATGCTCGACCTGTGCAATCTGGCACCCCCGAGTGGACGAATTTGGAACTTTCCGATGGCCCAGTCGGGAGGAGATCGAACGATTGTTCGTATCTGTTGGGTAGAATCTTCCGAATCCTAGCTCTGCTTCTGGACTGGTTTCAGGAGCTCAGGTTAGGGTTCCGCCAAGAGTGCATCTTCTACTTGCATGCTGGCCTACGAGTGATCCATACTGACTCCTAAGCATATGTGGGGAGATCTAGACAATGAAAGACACCGACAAGTCAAAACAGCAGCTGCTAATAGAACTGGCAGAATTGCGCCAACACCTTGCCAAGCTTGAGCAACTAAGGATCGAGTGCAATCGGTCCGAGGAACTTGTTGTGCTCCAGAAGACCGCACTTGAGATTACCGAGCGGCACGATTTATCCAATTTGCTTCAGGGAATCGTCGAGCGTGCAACGGAACTGTTGGATGCTCGAGGTGGCGGGCTATACCTATGCGAGTCAGAAAGAAGGCAAGTCCGCTGTGCCGTGAGTTACAACACCCCCCACAACTATACAGGGACCACGCTCAAGTACGGTGAGGGTGCAGCCGGCACTGTAGCCCAGACCGGGAAGCCACTAGTCATTGACGATTACCGAGCTTGGAGTAGACGGGCCGGCGTCTTCGAGGATGAGCAACCCTTCACTGCGATCCTCAGCACACCGATGATCTGGCAGGGGGAAGTGATAGGGGTGATCCACGTCATGGACGATGTGGAAGCCCGACACTTCACGCAAGCCAACCTGGAACTACTGACCTTATTCGCCAATCACGCAGCCATTGCCCTGCAGAACGCCCGAGCAGAAGCGACATTGCGAGAGAGCGAAGAGAGGTATCGGGATCTGTTTGAGAACGCGCACGACCTTATCCAGAGTGTCTCACCGGATGGAAAGTTTCTCTACGTCAATCGGGCTTGGCGAAAGGCACTTGGCTACGCAGAGGCTGAAGTTGCCAATTTAACCTTGTTCGACATCATCCACCCAGACAGCCAGGAGCATTGTAGGAGAGTGTTTCAATCTGTACTGACTGGAGAAGTGGTTGACAATGTTGAGGCCATCCTTGTTTCGAAAACGGGCAAGAGAATTCCAGTTGAGGGAAGTGTCAATTGTAGGCTCAAGGATGGGAAACCTGTCGCCACGCGTGGTATCTTTCGCGATATCACTGAACGCAAGGAGCACGAAAAGCAACTAGTCTATATGGCTAAACATGACCAGCTAACCGGCGTGTACAATCGCCACTACTTTGAGGAGATTGTTGAACAGGAGAGCAAACGAGGAAAGCGCTATGAGCATCCGCTAGGATTCGTAATGGTCGACGTCAATAAGTTTAAGGAGATCAACGATCGTTTTGGACATCAGAGAGGTGATAGAGTCCTCCAGGAAATAGCCAAGTTGCTTCGTGAACAGACGAGAGAAACTGACTTCGTAGTCCGTTACGGGGGAGACGAGTTCATAGTCGTGCTTGTGGAAACAGACGGAAAGACGAAAGCTGTGGAGGAAAGAATCCGCGAAGCTGTTACAGCGCGCAACGAAGAGAAGCTGCCAACTGAATTCCCTCTGACGTTGGCAATCGGCAGCTACCATTGGAATCCAAAGGAGGGAAAGACGTTGGACAGCATCTTACATGAGGTGGACAAACGAATGTACGAAGATAAGGCTACGAGTCACGCGCCAGGATAGATAAGAGAAAGCAAACATCTCGCGATCGAGCTTGCGTTGCACAACATGTATCTGTCCTGCCCCAGTTAACTAGACCCACCTCACATACTTGGTTGACTTCTAGAGCTAGTCCAATCTGCTTCCTCCATGCACCCCCGAGTGGACGAATTTGGAACTTCTCGATGGCCGAGTCGAGCGAAGATCGAATCCCTTCTAGTTGTGTCAGTCTGACCCTTGAAGTCGATTCTGGGCTTATCCCTGGTTAGGTTCTCGAGGTGAAGGTCCCGTTTCGCTATCAGGAACTGTCTTGTCGCGACTCCGATGGTACATCCACTTGTCCGCCTCGTCGAGAACCTCGACGAATTGTCGAGGATCATCCTTGTGCCAAGTGGAGGAGCCGATCCGGATGTCCAACTTCCGCGGTAAGCCAAAGTCATGTCCTCTGATGCTCTCCCTGATCCGTTCGCGGGCAGTCCGTGCCTGTTCTTTGTCCGTTTCCGGCATGACGATCAGAAACTCATCCCCACCATAGCGGACAACAAAATCCGCATCTCGTACTGCTAGCATCAGCACACCCGCTGCCGCCTCTAGCACACGGTCGCCTTCCAGGTGGCCGAATTCCTCGTTCACCTCATGGAAGTTCACGAAGTCAGCCATGACCAATGAAAGCGGCGATTCGTAACGCTTAGCTCGTGCCCATTCCTTCTCAATCATCTCTGCCAGGAAGTGCCTGTTGTAGAGCTTGGTCAGTGGATCGCGCAAGGCCATCTCAGTGAGCTGCTTCTTCTTCCGGGCCTCAAGAACTGCAATGGCGCTCAGATTGGCGAACATCTCAATGGGCTCCAGAATCTGGGCCGTGATCGTCAGAGTGTGTGCAGGCTCATCGACTCCTATCACTCCGATTATGTAGTCCTCCTCGACCCACATCGGGATGCAGAGCAAATCCCCTGCGTTCCAGGCGCCCCCGGTAGGCGAGTTCGTTCCGACCGAGGAATGTTGATCCATTTGCTGCCTGGATCTGACTCCTGCTGGAACGTAGTAGGACCGGCCGACACGGCACTCGTCGGTGAAGATCCGTGTGCGCTGACGAGGGGATAGGGAATAGGCGTCCTCTAGACGTGCGATCGCACTGTCGGAGATGACACCAGCGTGGGCGATCCGGGCAAGACTGGCTGGCTCAACCAAAGTTGGATCAACCGATGAGTCGTAAAGGGCGATGATCGCTTGGTTGAACGGAGTGTACCGAACAATCCCGTTGACAACATCGCTGAGGATATCGTCGATGTCCGAGCCGGCGAGAATCGCCTCACCGATCTTCAGGAACGCTTCTCTTTGTTTCATCTGCGTTAGCTCTTGGCTCAGCCAGGCCTCCTCCTTCTCTTCGGAGGGTCCCCCGTATTGCTCAAGCACATCAATAAACGCCTCCACAACTCGTCTATCGAATTGAGTACCGATGCCTTCTTCCAGTTCTCGGATCGCATCTTCCTTCGGCATAGCGTCGCGATAGGATCGGGTTGTCGTCATCGCGTCGTAAGCGTCTACGACGGCAACGATTCGGGCTTCAAGAGTGATCTCATCACCCTTCAGCCCCTTGGGATAGCCGTCGCCGTCTATCCGTGCATGGCTTTCCTCCACGATCCGAGCGGCGATCTCGAGGAACTCTTTCCCTTCCAGCATTTGCCGTCCCCAGGTGGAGTGATTCTTGATGAGTTCCCACTCTGTGTCGGTGAGCTTGTCCGATTTCAGGAGGATCTCCAGAGGTACAGAAGCCTTGCCGATGTCATGAAAGAAGGCGGCGTAGCTGAGTTCACCCATCTGCTCGCCAGACAGGTTTAGCCTCTCGCCTACACGTACTGCGTAATTCTCCAACCGCTTGCAGTGGCCCGAGACGTACTCATCGGCGTCCAGCTTTCTCGCGACTTCGTAGAACTCCTCGGCTTCGCTACGCATGAGATGAAACGCTGGGGGGCTACAAACGTGAAGCAGCACTACATCTGTCACTGTTTGGAAGTACGCTCGTTTTTGCGTGAGGTGGCGTGCAATGAAGAATCCTGCCTCCAAAGTGACTGGAGGATCAGCTCCAACATATTGAAGCTGCCCGTCCAGGACATAGATAAACTCAAATCCCGGCCACTCCTGGCCGGAATCAACATAGAACGTAATCTTCGACGGGATTACTTCCCGAACAACATCAAGCCCTCTCGTTCTCGCAAGAAGCGAGGCTCGATACGAGCCTCGAACCACAGTCTCGATAATGTCATCTGGTCCAAACAAGAACTGTTCTTTGGCCAGCTTTTCGTCTTCCAGCTTTGGCAGGAGCACTCCTTAAACAACTCGCGGCGCCCAAGACTGTCCTAACCGCCACGTTTCCTGCTCCTACTCTAGCCCCCGGACCCCGCAATGTGAATAGGGACATGCGCGGCAATGTCTTGGCGTACGCGTGACCGAATCACGAAACCAAACACATTTCCTTCAGCAGAACCAACCAGTGGTCTTGACTGTAGCTCCATAGCTTCAGCCTCCGCGCCCAGAACCACAGATGTGGATGGGGTCTACTTTGATCTCGTTCCCGGAATTTCCGGCATAAACCGTCTTCACTACAAACTGAGCATCATTCCTTTCAAGCCCTGGAGATACGCCAAACCCGTAAGGTTTACTGTTATCGATCTCCTTGCCAGCCTTGCCAAGAGCCGGCATGACCAGCAACACGACCATCACCAACAGTACTACGCCCACTACCAAGAACCTCAATCTCTTCATTCTCGTGCCTCCTTTTCCCCCCGACTCTCCCCAGCAAGCCTCAGCCTTGCTGTCAATCATATCACATCCACTACTATTCCTAGCTGTGCCCAGTTTTAGACCAAGCATGGCAGTCAGGCTGCAGTTGACTAGCCACAGGTGGCAGGGCCTAGCATCTAGGAGTTCAGCGGTCGTTGACAAGCGCGTAATGGCGGGAACACCCTTCTACTACCCCCGAGTGGACCAATTTGAAACTTTTCGATGGCCAAGTCGGGAAGAGATTGCACGATCATTCGTATATGTTGGGTAGAATCGGCCGAATCCTAGCTCTGTCTCTGGACCGATTTCATGAGACCAGGTCTGGCAGCCAGAGAATCTTGACGCGCCTGAAGTCGCCAACAGACTGTTTACCGACCAGCAGGCCAAATGTGAACGAGTGACTGTCCTGGGGCAAACCGACTTCGCACAGATTATGCAGTCGATATCTCTCACATGGCCACTACACGATACCCCTACGGACTACCGTACACGTAGGTCTTCCCATTTATCGTGCCGTCCTCCTTGATCCTCCCAAACAGCACAATAAGGTTCTGGTACACCGCAGCAGCTGCCCGTTGCACGGACACCGGCATCGGTCCCAAGTATCGCCACACCAGGGCCACCAGGTCGAATGAGAACGTGCACGGGGTGGCGCCATATCCCTCCTTATAGCCGCCTAGCATGTAGACCATGTTCTCCTATTGGGTCACCGCCGAGAAACGCTTCTCCGGTGGTGCATTAGGACTTACAGGCACAGGACGTCGTTGCCGTTTAGACGACACAAAGCCCAAGAATGAACGTCGTGGTGTTGCACTCGGCATCGCGGCGGTTTCTTTTGATCAGATGTCAATTCTGCCCGGCATGTGCCTGATTTCGCCCATCTTCTTTTGCGCGGTACAGTGCACGATCGGCGGCTAGCAGGATTTGCCCGCCTTCCTCTTCGTGGTCTGACGAGCAGGCAACTCCAAGCGAGATGGTGACGCGAGGAAGACCTTCTTGATCGAGTGAGCTACACCCCTTTCGCAAGGCCTCGGCCTTGTCCAAGGCCTCGGCCAGTGTGGTATCCGGGAGCACGAGCACGAATTCGTCTCCTCCGTAGCGACAGGCAATGTCGCCTTCACGCGTGCTGCTATCCAGTAGCGTGGCCAGTCTTTGGAGCGCACGATCGCCTGCCTGATGTCCGAAGGTATCGTTGATGGTCTTGAAATGATCGACATCCAGCAGGATGATGGCCAAGGACGCGCCCCTTCGTCTCGCGGTCGCCAATTCGCGGGGGAGCGTTTCCTCCAAGTACCTGCGATTGAACAACCCTGTGACGGCGTCGTGAATGGCTTGCTCGCGTACGGCCTCCTGAAGTCGACTGACTTCGATGACTTGCGCTTGCAGCTTATCGCGAGTACCTCGGAGTTCACGTTCAGCGAGCACCCGAGCCGTAATGTCGCGTAGCACGATGATCAAACCGGAACGCATCAGGCCTTCTTCATAGACAGGCGTCAGGCGAGCGCCGATAACCCGCAACGGGTTCTCCGACAATTGAATCTCGAAATGACCGGCCTTGCCCCGGCGACATTGGTCTATCAAGCCGGGCCAAGGAGACAGAATCAGGTCCGCCGGTACGCCGACGCACGATGAATCCGCTCCTAGAAACTCGCAAGCGGACGGGTTGATATCGATGATTTGGAACGATTCGTTGATAACGAGCACGCAGTCGTCCATGGCTTCGAACAACGCGTCTCGGGCTACTGGAGCGATATCGAAGTGGCGCAGTCCGATCACGCTTACGGCGAGAACGAGCCCCGTGATTCCGAAGCTCATGGGCGTGATGTTGATCCCGCCGAGCCAGGAAGGATGGAATGCGTAAAGCAGTCCGCCAATCAAGGGAGTCAGTCCGGCGATCAACACGGCCCGGTTTTGCCGCTTGCGGACCAGCCCAGCCTGGACCGTGCTTCGAATCAAGAGAACGGATCCCAACAGGGCATAGACATATATGCCCGCGACCATGCCAAAGAAAGCCGGACCGTGCTGATAGACGATTTGATTCGCGCCAACTGTTGAAGGCTCGAATCCTGTCCAGAGCCGGCCGTGCCAGTCATTGGTGAAGGCCAACGCAAGGTTGATGACCGGTAACAGCCAAAGAGCCAGCGTTTTCCTCGATCCGAGCCGGATCTTGAATCCAGTGCGCTGCAGTGTAAAGAACAGGTAGAGGGTTGCCGCGCTTCCCGAACCTAGATATTCGAGTTTCGACCAAAGGATCTTGGCCGATAGATCGATCGAAGCTGCTTCGAGGGCCGCTACCAGAGCCCATTCCGTTACGGCCACCATCAACAACGCGAGAGCGACGCCACCTGGTAACTTGCGGCGATGCCAGAGGAACACACTGACTGTGCCCGAGATGATCGCTGTTGCGAGAAGAATGGCGAATGTCGGCGTTGGAATCATGGATGGCCTCAGTGTAACTGCTTGAGCATGCTCGTGCGCGTTGTCCCGGCCCGATCTCCCGTTGCCTGAACCGGAAGGCAACCCCGTCCGGATGAATAGCGTGAAGGTGTCTGCCGAATCGAGTAAAGGTAAAGGGAATTCGAGAGATCCGTTTGCTGCAGAGCGATGTCGGTCTCGAGGTCCCAAGAACCGCTCAACTGCCGCGCGAATCCAATGCACGCCAATCGAGACGGAAAGATGAGGTCAAGTGCAAGTACGCGTCTCATCCTTGACCAACCTCCCTGGCATGGTTCCATGCATGACGCGCCGGCCGTTCGCGAAGTTCTGCCCATTCGAGATCCCGTGCGGGGTCACAATGCGCGGCACAGTCATGAATCCTTCTGCCAACGGAGTGTAGGGGGATTGTTGGTGCTGTGCTAGTGCTTCCACATCCACGACGAAGACGAGACGAATAGAAAGGCGGAAAGGCGCTGTACGTCCGAGGAGGATGGGAACTCATGCTCCGCATTGAGTTCCGCAGAGTTTGCGAACGTCTTGCGCTCGCGAACTCCCAGCGATCACCGCTCTCGGGAACATCATGACAAAGCGGGGCCAAAGACTGGCCCCGCTGTCTCAAGCACCCTCTAGAGGACTACTTTCGAACTCCGTTAGGCAGCTAAAGAACTACGAAATACCTGTTGGTGAGGGCTTTCTCGCTTCTTAGGGGAAGAAGCAAGTGCTAGTTCGAATCGGATAATCTGAAGCCTAGTGTTGAGTGGAAGACGATCTTAGAACTTTGACACCTCGTATCATACACGAGATCGCTTCGCTCTCTATCGCCGGAACAGGCCTCCTATAGCGCGCTGCGCGTGCAATCAGGTATTGGCCAATTTCGACAAAACCTAAGAGTGAGGGCTCGGTCATGGTCGCTCAGACCAATCTCGCCATGAAGACCAAGATGAACTAATCGGTATGGTGAAGACGTCATACTATATCTGAGTAAACTTGGGATTTGGGTTGGGGCTAGTTCTAGAAGTACACTGCAAGTATAAGTGAATCGTTGAATCCTCAAGGAGGAGAATAGTCATGAGTCTCCAGAACACAATAGCAGCAAGATTTATCGTGGTCACGCTGACTTGCTTGCTGTTCGCTGTGGTAGCACAAGCGGCACCCATTACGGAGATAACCATCGATGGGTTTGCAGGTGACTGGGACACAAGCATTGTCCTGCATAGCGATCCATCAGGTGATGCAGCACGCGGATATCTGGATTTCACCAAGGGTTACGCATTTGTGAATCTGGAGTCTCTCTACTTCCTTGTCGAGTTTGCCGATCCATCGGCTCCGGTTGTTCAGTTCGATCTGTTGGTCATCGTGGATGGGCGAACCCACCTTGTCTCATGGTCCCCCGGAGATTCCGTGGCCGGGCATGCGGATGTAACTGAGGGTTTCGAATTTCTGGGAATGACGACAAGCTCGGAGTTCGCCTTCGGAGAGGCGCTGGAAGGGCGCATTTCGCTCCGAGATCTCGGAGATCCTAGCAGCGTGAGGCTTATCAAAATCGTGGCGATGATTGGAGCGTGTTGTGATTACCCGGCCTGGCGTGACGCGGATACTTGGTCCCCTTTGCGCTCGACACCTGTGCGTCAAGAAGTCGACGCTGAAGTTCTAGCTCGGGACGAGCGCCCTGGCCATATCATCATGGCTGACCCTGCGCTTGAGGCTGAGTACCTGTATCGCGCTTTCATCCAACTTCCTCAGTTCGTCGCGATCGGCCCGGATGGCAAGCTCTACATCCCCGATCAGCTTGGGAGACACGTGGTACGGCTTTCTGATGACGGAAGTGTGGACGATCTTCAGCTGTGGCGCGATCCGTTTATGTGGGCTGGCACCGCTCCCAGTGATGTCGCGTTTGATTCGCAGGGGAACCTCTACGTAAGCGATAGAGATCGTGTCTTCGCTGTTCATTCAATCGGAGAAGCTGAGCTGATCGCAGACCTATTCGGGGTAAACGGGTTTACGTTCGGTCCAGACGATGAGATCTACTTCACAAACTGGGCAGAGGGCGGGCGTGTCATGAAGCGGGACACCACGGGAAGTGTCAGCGTCGTGGCACAGGGTATCGAAAATGCGGAGGATCTTGTCTTTGCTCCGGATGGCTCACTCTATGTAAGCCAACATAGCCTCGGCAGCATCGTCAAGGTGAATACCAGCACGGGCTCGGTGAGTCCCTATTACACTCTCGGCTACTGGGTTCCCCAGCTATATCTGGCGATAGACCCAGAAGGCGACCTCTGGGTACGTACGATCAGCTATCTCTGCCAACTGGATGCAACCGGTCGGAAGAAGCCCTTTACAGTGAACGGTGAGCGATACATGGGTGGTGAAATCTCCAATCTTGGGCTGGAGACTCCCGGTGGAATTGCGTTCGATGAAGAGGGACGACTGTGGATCACGTCATACAACTCCAGCGTCCGTCTCCTAGAGCCGGTGGCGCAGGGCGTGCCCGATCCTGCGATGCGTCTCACGCTACTTCGATCCGGATTCTGCCCCGGCCTCGTGGGTGGCGACATCGAAGCCGACGAACAAGGCAACGTCTTCGTCTACAACAGCAATTCATCGCCTGGTGAGATCTGGCGCATCACTCCGAATGGCGGTATCACAGTTCTATATCAGGTTCAGGATCGCGGCAATGTCGGCATGGCGCTGGATTCAGATGGGAGGCTCTACCTCGGACTACCAAGCGGGGAGATCATCTGGCTCGACACTTCGGGTTCATCTCACCACCATGCTTGGCTGCATGCATGGAGTCTGGCGATTGGCACAGATGGAGAGCTATATGCCGCCGTCGGCAACGGAGGAGAACCCAGAACTCTCGTTCGTATTGACAGTCGCGATCGATACACCACGATTCTCGATGAGTTCAATGGGCATCACTTGGGAGGCTCTAATCCGTATGGTCCGGGGGGCGTTTGCATTGATGCAGCGCCTGAAGGAGGCCTGTATCTTTACGACGGCACCCAGAAGATCATCCTGTTCGTCAACTTCGAGGGGAACGCGCGTCTCTTCTCTGACGATCCGCGATTGAAGAAGATCCGTGGACCGGCACCGCTGGCCGTTGCGCCGAATGGGAGCGTCTTCGTCATCCTTTCTGACACCGCTGGCCCGGAGGCCTATTCGCTTCTTCGATTCTCAGCGAGCGGATCGGTGAATACCTATGCGCGTGGCCTTTATGGGGATCCACTTGCCATGGTGGTTAGTGCTGATGGCAAGTGGTTGTACGTCGCCGAGAACGGATCGGTGGACAAGCTGCCACTGGAATGAGATGAAGCGTGAACTGTGGTTGCATTCCTCATACGGAGACGTAGGTAGTTGTCGCCGGGAAGCATTCAGTCGGCCCGGGAACTTGACGATTCCAGGTCTCTCACCTGGAAGTTGCTGATCTATCATGAAACAACCACCCTTGATAAGGGCGGCTTTATGTTGGTTGGAAGACGAGGATTCGAACTCCTCTTGTGGTCCAGTTCGAAGGTAGTCCAATAGGGGATACCACGAAGAGAAGCCCAGTTCCCTTGGATGATTACGCGTTCCAGCCCTTTCAGGTCTATCTTGCCACCGAACTTGTAACAGGGGACTTCCTCGGTTGCGAGAGTTCAAATCCCCCAGGCTCCACAGGAATCCAGAACTCCGGTTGTAGTCTGCATTTCACCGGACACCTCGTGTGCGTCTGGAATAGAAGCTCCCCAAAAGGCCCACGCCATCAGCACTTCGAGCTTCGAATCCCCAAGTCTCACCGGCGCCGCAAGGATGGTCGCTCTGCGTCTTCGCAAGCGTGAATCAACAGCGATATCGTTGGTCCAA
>SDBT01018433.1_pt1 | contig 10973 bp, 13 predicted proteins | sample 2277101 | NCBI WGS metagenome assembly SDBT01 (sample SAMN10404973, study PRJNA504765) | marine sediment metagenome | isolation source: marine sediment core GS10_PC15, 103 cmbsf | place: Arctic Ocean: Southern Knipovich Ridge | collected 2010 | reverse complement strand
ATGAATTGTGTAAACCCAATCAACATTACGTATTATCAAAGCTGGAGCTTCATTGATATCCACAGGGTCTCCATCACTCCAATATAATTTTTCGTGGTCTAACGTTAAGTATTCAGCGGCGGGTTCTAATGACTCGCTAATATAAGTAACTCCGGTCTCAGGAACTCCATAAGGCAAATTTCCATATGTCACCATCAAATGTGCTTTGATATAACCACTAGCTGCATCTTTGACTCCCTTAGTAAGCGGCGCAATTGATACATCTTTGCAATAGATATATGCTCTACTTCGGAAGAATAATTCCTAGCTCTATTTTGACGTAGGCTGGCTTTGAGCGCGCCGCGCATAGACCGCGACCATCCGGGCTACTAAGATTGCCAAGTAAAATTGTCCAACTAACCCTTCTGCAACCGCACACATCTGGCCAATGTCTCCGGTAGGGACAATGTCACCATAACCGATCGCAAGCAAGGTGATGAAACTAAAATAGACCATTTCAGAGTGGTAGTTTCCATGGGGAAAGGCGCCTAATTTCCCTTCAAGACCAGAAAACGCCCCCGGATTGTGGAATTCGATTAGCGTATACATAATGGCAAACGCGAAACCGATCATGAAGTAGACGCAGATCGTCCCTCTCAACACATCTGCCGTCACTTTTCCTAAGAGAACCCTTCTTAAAAGGAAAAAAATGGCGAAGATTAAAAACATGAGAGAAGAGGCAAGCCCTGCGATAAAGAGCCATTCGGATAGCTTGAATAAACTCCACCAATTGAGGATGAATGTAGGGATCCCTAGAACCAATGAAAAAACCTGGATAGCTGTTGAGTGATGACAATTGAAGATAGCGGCGAGGAGGACTCCTGTAAAAAACAGATGCCAAATGGCGATGTAATCAACTCCAATATTGTATGGGCGAAAGATGAATAAGAGAATAAGAAAAATGAGAAGTTGCTTGAAATCTCCAACAAGGAAACGCCTAGTCCAATGAGCAACTTTTGAAATAAACTTTTTCATATCCTCTGATTATCAGAATTTAAGGATAATGACAAGAAGGGCGGTCAATCCGAAAAAAGTGGCAAAGGATCCCCGTCTTGGGATAGAGCTCATCCCGATCGTAATGAAATCCCGCCTTTTTAAGGACCTTTTGAGAAGCCATGTGTTCTTTGTTCGTCACTCCCAGAAAATGATCGACGCCCATATGCTCAAATCCCCATGCTAAGAGAGCCTTAGCAATCTCTGTTGCATAGCCCTTTTCCCAAAACTCTGGCAGAAGATGGTATCCCAATTCAAACTCGGGATGCCCTTCTTGATAGGCTAAATGGACAAGCCCCCCGACCCCGATGAAAGTGTCTGTTCCTTTTAAAAACACATTACAAAAACCGATGTTGTTTTTTTTCCAATGTTGTCGGCTTTTTTTAACGGTTTCACGGATGCCCTCTTTATCGTAAGTCTTTCCATTTCCAATATGGCGAGTGACATCGGGATTGGAGAAAAGGGGGAATAAAATCTCTTCCTGATTTTCACACGGCCTTTCGAACCGCAGACGCTCTGTCTCTAAGAAGAACAAATCCGGTGATGTATTCACGTTTATGGCTTCTTGTTGTTGTTTTTCGTGCTAGCCATCCCCGCTGTCACGACAAAGCGCATCCCTTCTTCTAGTGTCATGTCCATGGGGGTGATTTTAGATCGAGGAACCGTCGCTGTGAATCCCCCAATTTGGTAGCTTAAAGGGATATAAACTGCTACACGGTCTTCCGCTCCAAAGCCTTCGGGCAGATCTGCAAAATCTTCACGAGTTAAAATCGCGAGAAAACGGAGGGAATTGATTTCCACAACGACCATTTTTCCCCGCTTATCTTTACCTTTGGGTTGGAAATAGCCCATCATATCACCGATGGAGTTATAGATCGTTTTGAACAGAGGGATCCGCGCAAACAGCCGATCGAGAAGTCCTGTGAATTTTTGAATCAGGTAATTGTTGATCACAATCCCAACAAAAAAAATGAAAATAAACGCGACGATAAGCCCCATCCCAGGAAAATAGTATTTGCCCACACTCCATTCCAGGGGGACACGAAAAATATCTTCTAGGGTTCTTAGCAACCATACAATGATCGCAATACTGATCGCCACTGGAGCTAGAGCGATCAAACCTCGTTTAAAAATTTTTCCCATTAATCAGAAATATGTTTATATGTTGGATAAATTGCAAATTTTCTCTCAGTTATCGGGTGAGATCTGGGAATGGTATGAAATTGAGCGATTTAAATAACCATTATTTTTTAAGGAGTCTTTCATGAGTACACTTGTCATCGCTAGTAAAGTTAAAGCCTACATCAAAAATAATTCTGGAATGAACACATCGGCATCCACCATGGCTGCACTCACCAAGATTGTGGAAGAAGAGTGTCAAAAAGCCGTGGAAAATGCGAGAAGAGAGGGACGCAAAACGGTGATGGATCGAGACTTTAATCGATGAAAACAGTTCACTTCCCGATGCGATGGATCATCTGGTTCCTCGCTAGTTTTTTTTATTTTTACGAGTATTTCTTGCGGGTTGCCCCTAGCGTGATGGTGCCAGAATTGATGAATGCCTTCAGCGTGGATGCTACGGCTATTGGATCACTAAGTGCTTTTTATTTTTATATCTACGCCCCCATGCAAATCCCGGTGGGGGTTATGACCGATCGCTTCGGTGCTCGCAAGCTTCTCGCCATCGCGGCTTTCGTTGCCGGCATTGGCTCACTTTTCTTTGCCTTTTCCCCTTATTATTGGGTCGCAGCCCTTGGCCGTTTTTTAATGGGAGGAGGATCCGCTTTTGGATTTATTGGGATGATCTATATCTGTTCCCATTGGTTTGAAGAAAAAAAACGGGGTATTCTGATTGGGCTCGGAAGTTCGATCGGAACACTGGGAGCTGTTTTCGGAGAAGGCCCTTTGCGCATCATTGTCGAACATTTCGGATGGCGATGGGCCAATGCTCAATTGGGGATTTTAGGGATTATCCTTTCTATTGTCATTTACCTCGTTATGCGTAACGATCCAACCGAAATGCAAAAATACGATGCAAAAGTCAAATCCCCCCCTGAAAATGTCTTAAAAAATCTAACCACTGTCGCAAAACTCGGCTATTCTTGGCTCATCGCAGCTGTTAGCTTATTTGTTTATGCCACAACACCTGGGTTCGCAGGACTGTGGGGAATTCCATTTATCCACAACGTTTATGGAGTTTCAACAGAACTTGCCGGCTTTGCAGTCTCGATGATCTTTTTAGGATGGATGTTTGGAGGTCCTTTAATTGGCCGTTATTCCGATCGCTTTAGAATAAAAAAGCCCCTTATTTTGATTTGCGCTCTTTTCGGCCTTATTCTGATGGGGGTTATCGTCTGGGTTCCAAATCTTCCCATTTCACTCCTCTTTATTCTCTTTTTTCTCGTGGGGTTTGTATCTGGCGGGCAGCTCTTAACTTATAGCTATGCGATCGATCTGACTCCTGACTTTGCAAAGGGGACTGCTGCTGCTTTTACCAATTTTTCTGTCATGCTAGGAGGGGCACTCATTCAGCCCTTCATTGGTTTTTTACTCGATACAAAATGGACAGGAGAGATGATGGGAGGAGCGAGGATCTACTCAGCTGCCGCCTACAAGCTTGCCATGAGTTGCTTCCCAATTACCTTTCTGATAGCATTTATACTAGGTTTATTTTTGAAGCGACTAACACCTAGTAAAACATCATGATCAAAACAGCCCGGGTAATGAAATGGGTCGTCTGGAGTCTTGCAGGAGTTCTTTACCTGTACGAGTACTTCATTCGCGTTGCCCCTAGTGTCATGGTTCCAGAGCTGATGAGCGCTTTTGCTGTCAATGCCACAGCGATCGGAGTGCTCAGTGGGTTCTTCTTCTATATCTATGCTCCCCTTCAACTTCCCGTAGGCGTTTTAATCGACCAATACGGCGCACGTAAACTCCTTACGTTTTCTGGTATTGTAGCAGGCTTGGGAACGCTTCTTTTTGGGATAGCGGATTACTACTGGGTTGCCGCAGCAGGACGCTTTTTAATGGGAGCCGGTTCTTCCTTTGGATTTGTAGGAATAGTCTATATTTGTTCCCACTGGTTTGAAGAAAAGCGTCGGGGAATCATGATTGGACTTGCCAATACGATTGGAATGATCGGCGCAATCTTAGCACAAGGGCCATTGCGTTTAGGCCTGAATGCTCTTGGCTGGCGGGTAACCTTCATCATCTTGGCCGTCTTTGGGGTTTTTATTGGAACACTCCTTTATGTCTTAGTGCGCGATGATCCACCCAATGTGCCGCATCCTCATAAACGGGACCAGCATGCTGCTAAACATTTATGGCAAAATGTCGTCATCGTTTGCAAAAATAGCCAAACGTGGATTAGCTCGCTAATGGCGTTATTCTTCTATGTTTCAACAGCGACATTTGCAGGCTTATGGGGTATTCCTTTTATTCAGGCAACGTATGGTATTTCAACAGAACGTGCTGGATTTGCTATTTCGATGATCTTTGTCGGTTGGGCCATTGGCGGGCCGATCATTGGGATCTATTCTGATCGGATTCGGCAAAAAAAATCGATTTTGGCTTTCACGACCTTGATTGGATTCGTTCTCATGAGCTGCATCACCTATCTCACAAACCTCCCCATTGCAATACTCTTTATCCTTTTACTTCTGGTCGGATTCGCCTCCTCTGCTCAACTTCTGAACTTTAGCTACTCCATCGATGTAAATCCTCTTTCTGCAAAAGGGACAGCTGCAGCATTCGTCAACTTTATTGTCGTTCTCGGAACAGCACTTATGCAACCGTTTATTGGGTATTTGCTCGATCTGAATTGGACGGGACAAATGGCGGGAGATTTGCGCGTGTACTCAGCACAGGCATACAAAGTAGCGATGACCTGCTTCCCTGCCAGCTTCTTCCTCGCCTTTCTGTTAACCCTCTTCATGAAACAAAACCCCCGAGTTGTCCGATGAAAGCCATGGTTCTTGAAAAAGCGGGTGGCCCACTCATTTTTCGAGAACTTGCTCAGCCAGAACCTCAAAAAGGACAAGTGCGTATTAAGGTAAAAGCTTGCAGCATATGCCGCACTGATCTGCACATTCTTGATCAAGAGCTTCCGCCCCCCTCTTTCCCTCTCATTTTAGGTCATCAAATTGTCGGAGAGACTGAAACCGATTCTACCCGTTTCAAAAAAGGAGAGCTTGTAGGTGTCCCTTGGCTTGGAAAAACCTGTGGAACCTGCTTCTATTGCAAAAGAGGCGATGAAAATCTTTGCGACAACCCGACTTTTACAGGCTATACGATCAATGGGGGCTTTGCTGAGTATTGTGTAGCCGACGAGCAATTTATTTTCCCCCTACCCAAAGACTATTCTCCCACACAAGCCGCTCCCCTTCTGTGTGCAGGGATGATTGGTTACCGCTCTTTAAAAATGGCAGGCGATGCAAAGAAAATCGGGTTTTATGGTTTTGGAGCCGCCGCTCACCTTCTCATTCAGGTTGCGCGCTACCAAAAACAAGACGTTTTTGCCTTTACACGCAAAGGAGACACACACTCTCAAGAAGTAGCAAAAAAACTCGGAGCCGTCTGGGCAAAAAGCTCAGAAGACACCCCTCCTGAAGAGCTCGATGCTGCGATCATCTTTGCGCCCATCGGTCCCCTTATCCCCACAGCGCTAAAAGCTGTGCGTAAAGGAGGCAGCGTCATCTGTGCGGGGATCCACATGAGCGATATCCCCTCTTTCCCTTACCAAATCTTATGGGGGGAGCGAATCGTCCGGTCTGTCGCCAATCTCACACGAAAGGATGGAGAAGAGTTTTTAGCGCTTGCACCCAAGATTCCTATTCAAACTGATGTCAAAACTTACCCATTAGATCAAGTCAATCAAGCCTTGCAAGATCTCAAAGACGGAAAGCTTTCTGGATCAGCTGTTATTCTTCCTTAACCTTAAGAGCAGCCCATCGATTCAAACCGAAAAGCAAGATGAGCTGCAAGGGGCCGACTCTTGGAATATGATAAAAGGCGTCAAATCTAGGGTTAAAAAAATCTCCTTTTTTGTTGGGGTATTAGAATTATCTACTTGGTATATTGAGACCATTGCACATCTCATTCCAGCCGAAAAAATTTTATCTTTTTTGGTAAAAATTCCTCTTCTGCTTCAGCTAGCTCTCTTGGAGCTGGCCTCAGCACCCAGAGAAATTTTCCTTCAAAAAATCTGAAAATTTACGACTGAAAGCAGTTATGCAACGGTCTCATATTGCTAATATCTTTGCCTTTACATCTGGGGCATCGAACTGTAAAGATCTTGGCCTGCCATTCATATTGGCAATTATTGCAGATTTGATGAAAAGGTTTTTCCAAGAAATCTTTGGATACCGAGGTAAAAATCCCCTGCTCGTCTGAAAAAATTATAGGAAAATATACTTCTATGTCATGATTAATATGAACGATTCCCCCAATATTCCTTTTTTCGATACACCTCTCGTCAAAATAGATTCTATCACCATCTTGTTGCTTGATCAATTCAGGAGATTGTGAAATAATTCTATGAACTAGGCTCTATACCCTCAAACCTCAAAAAACGGTAAAACACTCTTAACTCATTTAATATTAGAATGATAAAACTTTTCTGCTTAATCGTTTTCTACCTTTATTATTTACTCGATTTCTCTATATAATGATCCTATCAACCTAGGAGATATTTTATTATGTCTACACTAGCAACAACTTTTCAGTCTCGTGCTGTCGTTTGTGAAGATTCCGCACCTGCTATTCAAAAAGATCAGAAAAAATTAAACCCTGTAAATCCTGATTTAATTCGCACACTTTTAGAAGTGTCCCCTGAAATGCAACTGATTGACAATTTGTTAGATAAAAAATGCTACTTTCTTCACAAAGATGAAAAATTAGGTTGTTTTTCTGAATTATTTAAAGAAATTATTAGTATAAACAAAGAGCTATTTGCTTCTAAAACAGTCTTAGAAAAGGCTAACATATTATTTGGGTTTCATTTAGATGCAATTACTCACCAAATAAGTCCTTCTGAAAAATTAACCTTTTTTATTGAATCTTTCTTTCAGAGGCTAGAAGTCTTATATAAGACTCCAGAAGTTAAAAGGGTTTTGACTGAGGAAACTGAAAAAAAGATGAAAGAAAGAATTAGTTACCTACATTCAAGTTACATACGTTTTGCAACAGCTACTGCTTTGGAAGTACCTATTAAAGACATTTCTTCTCTTTTTTATCCTGATGATTCAGGATCAATAGGGTTGAAAAAGCCTTCCAATATGGGTCTATATAAAGAATGAGGACTATAATCTTGTCATATGTGTGTAAATAGGGTTTTTAGCTAGAGGGTGTCTTTCAGCTGATAAATTTTCTAAAGCTGTTTGATAGTTTGGAATGTTAATTGGCCCTAATTCTTTTATAGTTTGAGTGTTTCCTGTTTCGTCTTTATAACCAAAGGTTACCATCCATTGCCTTGATGGAACAAGAACAAATCTAGCATCAGGGCTTTGAGACATAATTCTGTCGCTTATTAACACTGAGTGGATTTTGTCCGCGGAAATGTGGGGTCTACCAACTTCTCTACAACCAGCTCTCTTGGAGCTGGCCTCAGCACTCAGAGAAATTTTCCTTCAAAAAACCTGAAAATTTACGACTGAAAGCAGTTATGCAACGGTCTCATTTAGTAAATTTTCCCATTTTCGGATCGATGAGTTTAACAAGAGCTTGCGGACTTGCCACCATCGATTCTGTCCTTAAGCCACAATTGAAGGCAGATTTTTCCCTTTGTAAAATCCCCTCATCGAAATAGGTTTCGAGATTCAAGAGCATTCCAAAAGGAGGAATAGCACCGACCTGAACACCAAACCGCTCTTCAATCACAGCAGGGTCTTCAAATTCACATTTCTCCCCCACTGCTTGGGCAACGGCTTTCATGTCCACTCTTTGATCAGCAGGGATATTGATTTGGTAATTTTTCTTCGTCTTTTTCCCACGCAAAATAAGCGCTTTCACCCCATCTTCTAATGCCATTCCCCTCGCTTGGGCAGCACCTTCAGAAGAGACAGGGGTTTCTGGATGCTCTTGATGGTCAAAGTCTATCTTGTTTTGGTGAAAAAGGCGGATGATTTCGTTCCGCAAGTTTTCTCCCCCAAACACAATTTTGGCTTTGAGTCGATTGCTCGCAATCCTCTTGGGATCTGAAGGGAATAGAGAAGCTTCACGGATGTTTTTGAGCCCAAGAAGGGTCATCGTTAACCGCTCAAGCCCCATTCCAAACCCTCCATGAGGAGGCATCCCCTGTTCAAAAATAGAGAGGTAATCGAGAAAATGCTCAGAATCCATCTGCTTGAGTTTGATCCCTTCCACCATGGATGCATAAGTGTGTCGACGCTGTCCCCCCGAAGTAATCTCTGTTCCCGCACAGAGAAGATCAAAGGTATTCGTCAACGAAGGATCTTTGTCATGGGGATAGGAATAAAAGGGGCGTTTGTCGAGTTTCCAATCGGTAATGAAAATGCAATCAGTCCCATGCTCTTTGCGAGCATATTGACAAAGATCTCGTTCTGCACCTGGACTTAAGTCGGGCTCGCTTCTCTCATCGATACCTGAGCGCTTGTAGTAAATCTCTACCGCTTCTTTGAAAGTAACTCGGGGAATATCCACATCTTCTGGACAGAGGATGAGCTCCTTTTCTAATGCCTGAAGCTCGTGCTGGCATTCTATATTGAGGTGCTTAATAATCGCCTTCAAACATCCCTCTTGAACATCGAGAACCTCATGCCAATGATCGAAAAAGCCTATTTCAAATTCGAATTGTTTCCCTTCTGCCAAGTGGCGAGGGGTATGAGAAGGTTCAGCGCGAAAAAATGGCATGAGAGCAAAGACCCTTTCATTCACTCCCACCATGATTTGCTTATAGAGTTGTGAGCTCTGAGCTAAGGTTGCTGAATAGCCAAAATAATCGACATTAAAAAACTCGGCTCCCCCTTCCGATGATGCTCCAATCAAATTGGGAGAAAAATACTCCACAGCTCCTACTACATCGTGCATGTAGAGCCGAAATGCATGGACCATTTCGGCTTGGATATTGAAAACAGCTTGCAGTTTTCGATTGCGTAAAGCAATCGGGCGGTGATCGAGAATAAACTCTAAATCAGAAGGAATATCTGGCTTGTAATATTCGACGGGAGGAGGTGTTGTCACTGCCACCTCAACAGAGAGGCTAGGTTTTACTATTTCAACCCCTAAGCCTGCCTGCGTTGATTTGATTGGTGTCCCTTCAATGGTCAAGACACTGCCAGGCTGAAGCCCTGATAATTTTTTTGCCTGCTCTTTCTCTACAATCACAATCTGTGCAAAACCACTTCGGTCTCGTAGGATTAAAAAACCTAATTTCCCAAGAGCGCGGAAACTACTCAACCAACCACGTAAACGGACCTTTTGATTTGTATGATGCAATAACTCTGATGCTAAAATCCGTTTCATGGGAGTGGTTCCTTCTCTATTTTAATCTCAAGTCCCTCTAAAAGAGAAAGGGCTTCTGGGCTTGCAAATTTTGCCCCTTTCAATCGATTATTTAAAGGATTAATTTGATAATGAGTGGCCCCAAGAAAATTCACTTGATTCAGATTGGTTTGATGGAACATAGTCCCTTCGAGTTTCGACTTCGCGAAACTCCCTTTTTCCAAATTGGATTGAACAAAGTGGCATTCTTTGACATCACTGTCTAAAAATTTCGACTCCTTCAAATCCATTTCGGTAAAGTTGCAGCCACGTAAAAGGCTTTTTGCAAAGTACAGCCGTAAAAAGGTCGGATCACACAGGGTAAAATCGACCCCCATCACTTTACATTCTAGAAACTTTACTTCTTGCAGACGGGTTCCTTCCATCTTCACAGCAGTTAAATTGCAGCAGATAAATTGACAATTCAGAAACCGCTTTTTTGCAAAATCACACCCTTCAAAAATACATTCGACAAAAATTTCGTCGTGTAATTCTTTGTCTTTTTTAAATGTCTTTTCCTCGATCATTCAAGCCTTAAGGATTTTTCTCTTCTCTTTATTATGAGTCTATCCCGAATTAAACCTTGTCTTTTATTGGCATCTTTTTGGCTCCTTTTTGGTCAATTCTTTCAGCTATGTGCTTACACATTGTCCTCAAAAATTGGCCAAAATCTACCACAAAAATCTCCGCAATCTAAAAAAACGTTTAATTCGGGATAGTCTTATGTACCTACTGAGTATAGCAAATGGAAGACTTTAGTATTCCTCTTTTTTCCCGTTTCTACTAGATTAAAAAATATGATTTATCCAGAAGAAGAACAAAGCCCTGAGGCTGTTGCTCACCACTACAATAGCTTAGATCAATATTATCTAAAACTCTGGGGAGAGCACCTCCATCACGGCTTTTGGAAAACAGGAGTAGAAACAGTCAAGGAGGCAACAGAACAGTTGATTGAGCTCGTTGCTAAAGCAGGGAAAATCGATCACACTTCTAAAGTCTGTGATGTTGGATGTGGTTATGGAGCTACCTCACGCTATCTTGTGAAGAACAAAGAAGCGATTCTCACCTCTGTCACTGTTTCCAAATCACAGTGGCAATATGCAAGATCCCATGATCCCGAATCCTCAAATCCTCGTTATATTCTGGGAAATTTTCTTCGCAATGATATCCCCGATAATACTTTCGATGTTGTGATCTCAATCGAAAGTTCAGAACACATGGTCGACAAAGATAAATTTTTCCATGAAGTAGCCCGTATTTTGAAGCCAGGAGGCCGCTTTGTCACCTGTGCTTGGCTATCTAAAATCGACCCGGCAAAGTGGGAAGTGAAATACCTTCTCGAGCCGATTTGCCGCGAAGGCCGCCTCCCCAGCATGGGCTCAGAAAAAGATTACCATGAAATGATGAAGAAAGCAGGATTAGAGGATATTCAATATCAAAAC
>SDBT01018431.1_pt1 | contig 10973 bp, 10 predicted proteins | sample 2277101 | NCBI WGS metagenome assembly SDBT01 (sample SAMN10404973, study PRJNA504765) | marine sediment metagenome | isolation source: marine sediment core GS10_PC15, 103 cmbsf | place: Arctic Ocean: Southern Knipovich Ridge | collected 2010 | reverse complement strand
CGTGGTTAATAGCTGGGTCATTTAAATGGCTTTAAAAAGGCTTGAGCCGTATGCGGGGAAACTCGCAAGTACGGTTCTTAGGAGAGGGAGTGGTAGCAATGTCACTCCCTTATCCGACTTATAGAATCTCTGATGATACCGCGCGGTTACCCCAGTAAATTTCAACGAGATTTTCTTTGGATGAAGCATCTGTATTTAACTTCATATTTTCAATATGCGTTTCTACAGTTCTTGGTGATAGATTTAAGCAGCGAGCGATGTATTTAAAGCTAAATCCTCTGGCAAGTAATCGCAGACACTGTGTTTCTCTTCTTGTTAGCTTAATCATTCCCTTGTCGCAACATAAGATTGAGGGATGACATAATCCTTTGGATTGTATTTCGTTATATTCTTTTTTTAAAGAAAGTTGCTGCTCGAAACGAGCTTTTTGAGAAAGATGTTCTGAAGTAACAATAACGGGGTCTTTATCTGCGGCAAGCAGAAAGTCTGAATATTGATATTTAATTTGGTTGAAAAAGTCCTCAATAAAACCTAAATGATTTATATAAAGACTGCTAGATGTTTCACTGTGGAGATCTAGTAGGAACAATTCAAAGTAGCCACAGTATTTTTTTATCATGCATAGAGGGTTTTTGATTTGGTATAGTTCAAAAAGTTCAGACTCCTTCTCTGGACTGATTGTAGTTGCTGCATTAAATTCATCGCGACCTAGAATAAACCCGGACTTAATAGATTCAAATTGGACGAAGCCAGATGGAGCAAGTTGTAAGTCAATACCGTGGTGCTCCGGCACATGTGAATTAGAAGATAAGAAGTAGAATTTTCCACTATTATAGACGCGCATGTGCATAAAATAGTGTGGATTAAAACTCTCAAAATAATTCTCTGTGAAATTATTTATTTCATCAAAATGTGAAAAACAAGGCTTGCTATGAATTTCCATCTTTCCTCCAGAATGGCTATTTATATGTAATTAATATTTATCTCAATCAATATCATAGGCTATACAAACATAGCGGGTGGTGTCAAGCAAAAATACTTTTGGATAAACGGGTCGAGTAAAGATTTATTAGAGCTTCTGTAAATGTTGCTTCGAAACTACCTAAATGAGGAGGATTTGACCACTTCCAGTAATTTATACAGTATCAACAATTGATCTTCAACCTGAATCCAATGAGAATTGGCTCTCCCGGAATTAGCGGGGTTAGAAAATCACTCGAACTGTTGTAAACTAGCGTGTGTGTCACGAATGCTGGTAAGGTGCCTATGAGTAAGCGGTTTTGTCAATGCGCCGACTTTCAGCTAACATTCTCATTGAGCTTACGTTATCTAAGATCTCTATATCCCGTGCATCTTGTAGGAGCAAGATACCACTCGGGCAATCTAGCAAGTCATTTTGTCCGCCAATCATCGCATAAAGTTTACTAAAAATAGGAAAATCAGCTTCAAACCAATCAACTATACACTCACAATCATAATCATAAACGTCTAAACAACGATCTGTGAAATTTTCATTATCAAATTTATTATGATGGAAACGAGATCGAAAACAGTATTGCTGTGCATCGAATGCTGTCAAGTTTTGTTGAGCTAAATGAATGGCTGCTATGTAACCAGCCATATCGTATGTATGGTGAGCACCAAACTGGAATTCAGCCTCGTTTTTTTGATGTTGCGAACCACCACAACTTTTTTGAATTTCTATCAAAGGCTGCCTATCAAAGTGTTTTTCACCCGATACCGTCACTCGTACTCTGGTTTTCCCCATCGTTTCACCATTTTCAGATGGTAGAGATTCCTCAAATTGTAGTTTGTAACTCACACCATTTTGAGGAATGATAACGGGTGTTAACTCGTCAATGCACTTCCCAACCTGAGTTAACTTTTCACGGATTATATTGGCCTCTATTTCACCAAACACTTCATCGGTGATTTTGCCTAATAGTTTAGTCCCGTATTTTTTGACCTCCTCATCCGATAATTCACCTTCGAGATCCAAAACCACTTCATAATCAATCCCTACGTTTCTCACAGCTTCGAGTTGTTTCTTAGCTTTTGCTTTTTGACTATCTGTTAAATGAGATATCAACATTCTTTGCATATACCAATCACCAATCCACTCGGCTATCTGGATGGGGCTTACATTGAAAAAAGTGCGGCAATAATCTTTTGGGTTTGTTTTATTCAGCACAATGTCGCGGTAATGTGGCAATACCTGATTGTTTAACCGATGAAGCAAACGACCAGCTTTTACTTGCTCGCCTTTAGCTACAAGACTACTTAACTGCACTTCGATTAAATCAAGTTCTTTTAATCTCTTAACACTCATTTTTCTTTCAACAACTATCGTGACGCAGGAGGGTAAATTTAGGTCTTAGAGCTAGCGGGTCTCGTTTTTTCATCTTCTGCTCCACATAATATCAGATACAGATTGGTATCATTATTGAGCTACAACGTGGCGGTGATATACATAGTCACAACTCTCTTCAAAATATATTTTATTATAGCGATTCTAAGTGACTGGCTAATGAAGATCTATCCGGGAAATTCCCGGATAATTCGTACCTTGTTAGGAGTTAAGTATGGCCCGCTCTGTGCCAAAACATTGAGGCCACACCGATATGTCAGAGCTATTACATCTCACTTTACTCTTGATTTCTACAGACATTATGATTAACATGCACACAATATTAGATTAGAGCAGGCTATAACAAAGATGATAAGCATTGTAAATAAGTCGCAATGCTTTGATCTCAACCCGATGCTATACTGTGAATAAAGATAGCAACTGCAATTACGTTGCCGCAACCAACAGTCTTGCGAAATTTCTAGGATTCGGGAGCAACGATGAAATGGTCAGAATTACAGACTATGAATTACGCTGCCCAAATGCCAAAAGTGCTGCAAGTGCAAGACAAATCGATAAGTGCAGCATGCAAAAGAACAAAAAAATACTGGCACTTCGCTACGATATCTTCGTCGATGGGCCCAAGTTCATGCTTATCGAGACAGCACTTTTGCTCGACAATAAATCCCAAATTTGCGGCGTCTATGATTCAGGATTTGAATTAACTCAACAGAATTTCAAACAATTTATTGACATTAGCTATACAGAATTAAAGCAAGAAAGAAATGCTTTTATTATTAATGATCGTTATGATGAGTTTAACTTGACGAACCGTGAAAGTGATATCCTGTACCATTTGATACGTGGTAATACGCAAAATGCAATCGGTTTGAAACTACACATTTCTCCACGAACAGTTGAAACACACTTGGAAAACGTAAAGAAAAAACTGAGCGTAACAACCAAGTCGCAAATAATTGAAAAAGCAATTTTATCACAGTTTAACAGTTTGAAGTGGCTCCATTAAGGTGCATTTGGGTGGCTCTATTAGGGTGGTGAATGACAACACCATAATAAAGATATCATTCTTACTGCGAAAGAGTATTATTGTTTGTCATTACTGGCGCATGGCCGCCAGTTTAAACATATCTCAAGAGAGTTACAGATATCAGTACGAACCGTAGAATCTCATATTAATAAAGTCAAAACAAAACTTAATCTTCGAACACGAGATGAAATTGTTGATATTTACTGGAATAATATGGCCGCTTCGTTTTCTACTATGAACAGTATTAAAGATATTTTCTAGTTATGAATGATATGTTAAAAAGAAACATATCTTTTTAGCTCTATAGTGAAGTAACTAATATTTGTAATTCATTCGAGCCATTTTATGAATTGCAATATTTTGGTTTTTGCCGAATATACCGTAAGGGTGAATTCTTAAACCTAGCCACAGACCATCATTGGCCTGAAGACTATTTTGTTCAGCAGAACAATCTACAGACCTTAATCCAAAGCCCATAATAAATATCCGGGATTTTCCCGGATAGTATAAATGCTCAGCCTCGGTTATTGTCTTGCTGGCGCTGATGCGTAAAAATCTTTTATGCTAGTATGGCAGCTCTTAAAAAGCATCAAAAGGTGATTTTTGGCGTATCACAATATTTCCAATCACCATTCTGTTACAAATGGTTTTGGTGAAATTTGGTTTTATAAACAATTAGGAGGCCATAAAAATGTGGGGTGTATACTGAACCAGCGGGAGCGAACGAACAAAAAGTTACGGTAGCACAGATGTCTATAACAAAATCATTCAGTCACGATTGGTGTTTTGTGAGTAGATTTAATCAACTTCAGCACCTTTGGGCCGCTTTAAGCGGCTGCCATACTAGTATAAGCTGTTTTTTACAACAATACCGGGGAGCACATTGATGAAACAAACGCACGAAACTGAAAACTCTTCAGCTACGATACAGGCTGAAGAGTGGTTTTCTCATTGTGAAAAGGTTTTACATGTTTTAGTCAAAGAAATATCACCGGCTGATAGTGAGCACTGGAAGATGGTTTATGATGAACAAGGGAAAGCTGACTACATAGGACACTCAACCGGTCGAATTCACAAAATTGTGTTTTTACGAGTTTGGGAACCGTTAAGAAACATGTGGATTGATCGCTGTTTGCTAGAACCAATTGCTGAAGGTGAAGATGGGGCCTACTCTATGCTTCTTTTGGCAAGATGTAAAAGCAAATATCTTGTCCAAGCTAAAGGTGAGCCAGGAAATAACACGCCCCATAGAGTGGTTCTCACCCCTACAATCCAAACCTCATTTACTAATCTTAGAATGGAACTTTCTGGGAAGGTGGATTTTATTGATCTCTATTACCATACATTATGTAGAAAAATAAAAACAATCCAAGATGGAGGGCAGCTGCTTAACAAAATAACCGAGGTTTGCGTTGTCGATCTAGATTCTGAAATAGATGATTTGCCACATAATTTCTATTGGGCTACAATTGATGAAATTAGGTTTTTTATTTCGAGGCGACTTGTATCAGAACATTTAATGCAAGTATTCGGCATGCTATATCTAGAGTCCCAATAAGAGATGTTACTTGATCAAATTCTATTTCATATTCCAGCGGCCATTTTTTGGAAAGATACACAAGGTATCTATCTTGGGTGCAACCAGCACTTCTTAAAAATGGCAGGACTTACAAGCCTAACAGATATAGTGGGTCGTAAGGATTCTGATTTACCATGGAGCGATAGAGGCAGCGCTTATAATATTGATGATTTCCATGTTATGGAAACAGGCCAAACACTTAAGCGTACTGAAAAGGTATTATGTTTTGATGGTGAAATAATTGCTGAAACTACGAAGACTCCATTATATGAAAATAATAAAATTATAGGAGTTCTCTGTCTAATCCATAATATTACTGATTTTGTTAAGGCTAAAAAAGCAGCTGAATCAGCAAGTTCAGAAAAATCAGAATTTATAACCAATATGAGTCACGACATTCGTACTCCACTTGCAGGGATCGTAAGCATTTCACAATCTCTCAAGATTAAGGCTAATGAACCTGAAGAAAAAGTGCAATTAGGGTTAATTCATGATTGTGGGCAACAACTACTGTGTTTGCTCAATGATATGCTTGGTGTTGCTCACCTGGATAGAACAGAGGAGGATAACTTAAGGCACAGTTCCTTTGATTTAATCATTTGCATTAAGAACATATGTTCATTAATAAAACCAGAAATTATCAGTAAACAGCTTGATTTTGATGTTGTCATTGATTCGGATCTGCCTAGATATGTAGTTAGTAATCAAATCATGTTAGAGAGAGTTTTATTAAACCTGTTAGGTAATTCGACAAAATTTACGGAAAAAGGGACAATTACTCTCAAGGTAAGCATGATCTCCAAACAGAAAAATGTCTGTATTATTCGTTGGAGTGTTTGTGATACAGGTATTGGTATTCTTAAAAAAGAGCAGAAGAAAATATTTTATCGTTTTGTTAGGTCAACTCCTTCCCATAAAGGCACGTACAAGGGTAATGGCATTGGTTTATACATCGCGAAAAGGTTTGTGCAGCAGCTTGGTGGACATGAGATACAAATAGAAAGCAAGATTAGCAAAGGAGCAAAATTTTATTTTGATTTACCAATGAAGATAGGCGAACCTCCTGAAAATAAAGAAGAATGCCTAGCCATGGTTGACATACCTTCAAAAGAGAATTTTAAAATACTATTAGTCGAAGACTCTGAGATCGCTCAAGTTGCTACAAAGCTAATGCTAAAAAATTCTTCTTTTGATACTGAGCTTGCGAGTAACGGCACAAATGCATTGGAGATGTTAACAGAACATAAATATGATTTGGCTATTATGGACATTGGTTTGCCAGACATTAGTGGCATTGACATAACGATTCTTGTGAGGCAGTGGGAAAAGACAACAAATAGACATTTGCCAATCATTGGTCTTAGTGCACATATAGATGCTTCAATGAAAGAAAAAGCTCTTAATGCAGGAATGGATTACATCTTCACTAAGCCTTTAACTCAAGAAATGGTGTATAAAATACTGAGTACCCTTCCGGCAAGCTAGTTGGGTGACTATGAGAAGTGCCACGAAAGTGCCTAACTAGTACATATTTTTGTCAACTATAACAAGATTATGGGTCATACCGTTTTCATCATGTTGATGGATTCAGCTAGTTTAGTCATGTCTATTGCAATTTTCCCGTCTCCATCAAACGTATAATAACCGTAAAGGTTTATATTAATCCATGCAACTGGTGAAATATATTTAAGTTGTTCAATCAGTTTTTCATTCCCTTCTTTTTGTAGTTTGGTTAGCAGAGCATTTAACAACGTTGCGTTATAATATATCATGCAGTTTGCCATTAGGCGTGCACATTCATTCCACAGTTCGATTTCTTTATCATTTTTGCCTCGAAATTTTCCTCCATGCACATTCGCAATTGCACGTCTCAATTTATGGTACGACTCAATGCGGTTTAGTGATCGACGCACGTTTTGCCGAATTCCTTGATCGTCAATAAATTTCAGCATATAAATGGAGGCCATAAAAATGTGGGGGGGCCCTTGCATTTTTATGCCCTCCAAGTTTTCCGCAGCCATCGCTTTTGTACCACCTTGCCTTGAGAGTTTAATGATGGCGAACACTACACGCCCAATAAGTATAGCTTATTATCTGGCGATAGCAATAAACCCAAAACTCGCTTATACTCATTCACTTAGCCAATGAGGAGTTACACCATGGTGGCATCAATATTCAAATTGATGGTTCAATCGTCACAACCAAAACAGAAAGGCTGCAAACAGTATGACATATACAATAATGCCTGATTACCGCAACGAATTTGAACCAAATCCGCGACGTGTTCGTGTTTATTTCAACAATCAACTCATTGCTGATAGTAAAAAAATGATGTTGCTGCGCGAAACAAATACACTACCGCGTTACTATTTCCCAAAAGAAGACGTGCAAATGGACTTTTTGCATAAAGGTCAGCATGTGATTCAATCTGACCCTAAGGGTGACGGCATGTTTTGGGATGTTAAGGTCGATGCCAAGATTGCAAATAATGCCGCCTTCACTTTTCTTAACCCCCCAGAAAATGGGCCAAAGCTTGATGACTATATTTGTTTCGAATGGAACAAAATGGATGCATGGTTTGAGGAAGATGAGGAAGTTTTTGTTTACGCGCGTGATCCACATAAACGTATCGATGTATTACAAAGCTCGCGCCACATCAAAGTGGTGCTCGATGGCACTACAGTTGCAGACACCAAGCGTCCGATGCTGTTATTTGAAACAGGTTTGCCAACGCGATACTACCTGCCTATACAGGATGCACGCATGGATTTATTGCAAAAATCAGAGACAGTAACGCGCTGCCCCTATAAAGGTGAGGCACAACTCTATTCAATCCTGTGTGGGAATACTCTACATGAAGGCTTGGCATGGACCTATCGCTATCCCACACTAGAGTGTGCAAAAATCCAAGGACTTGTTAGTTTCCTCAATGAAAAAGTCGATATTTACGAAGATGACAAATTATTGCCTCGTCCAAAAACGTCTTGGTCGTAAAAAGCAAAAAGATATTTAATTTCTAGAAGCCCCCTTAACCAGCCTAGCAAATATCATAACATGCGTTACCAAGAGTGCGGGCACTATAAATGTAGGTATATACCATGCCGCACCAAGATTATTAAATATATCCAAGCGTGCGCCTATGATAAGTGCATTGAGCAAATCTAAACTACCAACAATGTTGAAAATCCAAGTTAGCGGTAGCGCTATTGCCCAAGCTTTTCGAAGTGCAATCATGGAGAATATTGCAAGTATCGCCGTTATGAAATCGCCATAGGCGGCAGGCTCTGCAAAAACACTAGGCAAAGGATGAGCAATGACGCCTGTGGCCAGAAACACTAATCCGATGTGCCGGAATGCATTAGGCAGTATCAGCAGTGTTAATGCCTCATGGTTGGACTTTTTTGCGAGCCACGGTTTTATAAACCACTGCGCAATAAGCGTATAGACTAGCAGACTCATTAAAAATTGTAGCGCAAAAATTAATTGATTATCCATTACTCGCCTCCCAGGGTAATAACACTATCGTGCCAACCACTTTATTCGTTGCGACTAACTGGTGTGCTTCTGCTGCTTGCTTAAGCAGTAATGTGTGATCCAGGGAAGGTTTAATTCGACCTTTTTGCACTTGCTCTAATCCCCATTCAAGATCTTCTTTATCTGATGCCATGGAACCGCGCAGTTGTTTCTGGGCAAAAAAGAAATTTTGAATATTAAAGGCAACTTCAGTGCCTGCAACAAAACCAAAAACAACCACTATACCAAATGGTTTAATGGCATCGATGCTTTTGGGCAAAACATCGCCGCCGAGATTATCAATAACAACGTCGGCACCTTGTCCGCCAGACCACGCTTTAACAGCCTGAACAAAATCTTCTTTGCGCGTATTAATAACCAGGTCTGCACCCATAGATTTTGCATATTGACCCTTATCATTATCTCTAACGGTAGTTGCAACATCTGCACCCAGTGCTTTTGCCACTTGAATCTGAATACTGCCAGAACTTGAAGCGCCAGAATGGATCAATACTTTATCGCCATTTTCAACCTCACCAACAACTTTGATCGCTCGGACAGCTGTTGCCAACGGAACCGGGAGTGTCGCTACTTCCTCTGGCTTCAATCCAGTGTGATCTTTGATCACCCAGTTGGCGGGAACTTCCATATATTGAGCATAAGTGCCCCAAGTGCCCAATCCTGGTAAGGCAAAACTAGGTGCAGTAATGGCTGGGCGTATGTTGTCATCCTCTGCGTTTAAAGCAAAGCCTGGTGTTGGTATGACACGCTCTCCAATTTCAAAACCACTGACACCTTCACCGAGCTCGGCGACTTCACCTGCCGCATCTGACCCTAAGATGTGCGGGAAGGGTAGCTCGGGCGCTATTGATCCTTCACGAATATAATGGTCAAGACGATTAACGCCTACAGCAAGCACTTTTATTAAAATGTGGCCAGCTTTAGGTTTGGGTGTTTCGATATCTTCATACTTCAGAACATCAAAATCACCGAATTTATGGATAACAATCGCTTTCATTTCAAATTCCTTTTTTACTAACAAAAACGGGAGCATGAGCGCCACATATTGACTATACTACTATCCATGCATGAGGAGAACTTAATGACTAATCATTTTGACGTAATTGTTATTGGTGCCGGCCAAGCGGGGCCTGCTCTGGCGGTTAGATTAGCTGGTGCAGGTATGAAGGTTGCAATAGCCGAGCGCAAATTATTTGGTGGCACTTGTGTTAATACCGGTTGCATACCCACCAAAACATTGGTTGCCAGCGCTTATGCTGCGCAATTGGCAAGACGGTGTAAAGATTATGGTGTCATCATTAATGGTGCAATTAATGTCGACATGCAAAAAGTGAAAGCACGCAAAGACGCTATTGTTAAACGTTCAAACAATGGCGTGGAAGATTGGCTGCGAAATACATCCAATGTGACCGTTTTTCAACATCATGCGTGCTTAGAAAACACGAATACCATTCGAATTGGTGATGAATTAATCACCGCGGATAAAATATTTATCAATGTTGGTGCAAGAGCATTTGTACCTGATATTCCAGGACTTAAGCAAATAAATTATTTTGATAATGCCAGCATCATTGATATCGATTTTGCGCCCGAACATTTATTGATTATTGGTGGCAGTTATATCGGTTTGGAATTTGCACAAATGTATCGACGCTTTGGCTCAAAGGTTACTGTCATTGAACAAGCTTCTCGACTTATTCCCAGAGAAGACGAAGACATATCAGCCTGTGTGCAGGAAATCTTAGAAAAAGAAGGCGTTAATATTCGATTAAATGCAGAATGTATTCGCACATCTAAACAAGGCGATAAAATTGCGTTGGGTCTTGAATGTGAAAGTGATGATAAAGAAGTCATGGGCTCACATTTATTATTAGCTGTCGGCCGAACACCAAATACTCACGATCTGGGATTAAACAACGCTAACATTAAAACCGATGATCGCGGGTTTATAAACGTTAATGACAGACTAGAAACATCCGCGCCAAACATCTGGGCACTGGGCGAATGCAATGGCAAAGGTGCATTTACACACACATCCTATAATGATTACGAAATCGTCGCTGACAATTTACTAAATAATGATTCAAGAAAAGTCAGTGACCGCATCTTAACTTATGGTTTGTTTATCGACCCGCCTTTAGCCAGAGTTGGCATGACTGAGACACAAGTTAGAAAATCCGGTAAAAAAGCTTTGATCGGCATAAGACCGATGACCCGCGTCAGCAGAGCTGTTGAAAAAGGAGAAACACAGGGGTTTATCAAGGTTCTCGTTGATGCAGATACGAAAGAAATTTTAGGCGCCGCAATTTTAGGCGTTAGTGGCGACGAGGCGATTCATTCAATCATCGATGTGATGTATGCAAAAAAACCTTACACCACCATAACACATGCTGTGCATATTCACCCCACTGTCGCCGAGTTAATCCCCACCGTGTTTGGTGATTTGAAGCCATTAGATGAAATGC
>SDBT01018430.1_pt1 | contig 10973 bp, 32 predicted proteins | sample 2277101 | NCBI WGS metagenome assembly SDBT01 (sample SAMN10404973, study PRJNA504765) | marine sediment metagenome | isolation source: marine sediment core GS10_PC15, 103 cmbsf | place: Arctic Ocean: Southern Knipovich Ridge | collected 2010 | reverse complement strand
CCAACCTGTAGAACAGTCTGGCTCTACCTGAGTGGTATAGCTACAGTCTTTATTCATACAGATACCGGGGCTTACGGAGTCACATACAAGCTCTTCCATGCCATCCATGTCTAATCCTTCAGATTCACATAGCTCTGTCATTTTGGCTTGACTCATGAGTCCCTCCAAAATACCAGGGCACAGACATTGAAAGCGATGACCAACAGGAAGGCCATCATCAAGAATTCTGTCATAGGTTCTCCTAAGGGCTAAGTGCTTCTACTATCAAAAGAATGACGCCAAGAATAACCGACACCAACAGAAAAGTCAGGAGGACTCCAATCTCTCGGCCTTGCCAAGACTCGATCTGGCCGGCAGCCAGACCTCGGTGACAGCTATATAGCCAAGAGCTACAAGGCCCAGGGCCAGTATAGCCAGGAAACAGATGAGGGGTGCATTGTCTTCGTGTATCATTTGCCGAATATCTCGATGAGGACTTGGCCTGCGATACCCAAAACCACTGCTACAAACGGCGTGATCGCAAGAAGACAGATGGCTACAACAACGGGGTCAGCATCAGAAAGTTTCATACTCGGGTATGTCTCCATTTCTTTCAATGCACAGGTTCTCATACTGTGACATGAGGCGACGATTAAATTCGGCAGCCGCAGAGAAAAAGGTACCATAGGCCCGATTGAGGTACTTGTATCGCCAACCAGTCTGAGGCTTCATAGCTCCGGCCACTATGCGAGTGATGGTATAGTTGCATATGCCTTCTCGATCTTCGATGTCTATCGTTCTGATGTGATTGATAACTTCATCAATCAGCTCTCGGAACTCGAAGTCATCTTCAGTCATAGCTTCACGAATCTCAGGTTTGATGTAGGGCATTAGTTCAGTTCTCCTATTGATTGCTTGGATCTTTCTAGTCTTTGGGTAGCTTGCTCTAGTTTCCCTACTCTGTCACTGAGTATCCTAATCATGTCACCCATAACTTCATTGGCTTCAATCAAACAGAGTAAAGCGCCCTCTAGTCTCTCAATGTCAGTCATCATGCTTCTCCTGAGTCAAAGTGAACTATACAGGGCGAAGTGAACGAGTCACAATCCCAGTTAGTTATCGAAAGTCGACAATATCGAGTATTATTGTTGTAAGCCTCGATGTACTCATCAGCCATTCGTTGAGCGACCTTGATCGTCTTAGCTATGATTATCAGTTCGCCGTCATAGGGCGAACCACCTGTGATGTGGAAGGTAAATATCTTCATTCAACTTTCCTCACTTTAATGTTGCGGTAATTGTAGCGAAGTCGGAAGAAAGCTATAGCTTTCCTGCGAGATGGAAAGCGAAAGGGTTCTTCCCAAGCGCACCACTTACTCTTGATTAGGCGGTATAGCTGATACATTATTGTCCTTCCCGACACCAAAATGTCAATTGCTCGAGGTTAATATGGCGAGGTTCAGAGCCTGATACTAACATCAGAACTCTACCGGAGCTATCGGCTACAAAGGTACGCTTACCTTCCGAGCCAGCTTCAACAAGGGCAGTCAGTAGTTCAGCTACAGTTAGGTCACTCATAGTTGCTCCTCGCACCATTTGGTGAATTCTTCTAATGTCATAGCTTCAGGGCCCCAATGAAGGCCAAGACCTAGATAAAAGTTACCTTCACAATTGATCTGAACAGAGCACATCTCATCTTCGTCTGCAGCCCAATTGTTAAGGGCTTGTGCTACTTCTTCAAGTGTCATGCTTTCACCCTTTCTGTGTAGATCCAGGGGCCTGCGAACGCCGTGGGTGATCCCTCTCCAGCCCAGTAGTATCGCATTCCGTCGTACTCGGCGTAGTATTCTAGTTGCTCCATGTCCCAGCCCTCTAATTTATTGCCTACATCAATGAACAAGAACTCAATTGCTAGCAAGCTATGGAATGTGAGAACCAGTCGGGAGTCAGTGTGATACCGAGCGAATTCAACTACTGTCTTGAATTTAACCATTCTTTCTCTCCTCTATAAGTTCCTCAAGGATGGTAATAACCTCAGACAGCTCGAGTTGTGACAGGCTATGGCCATAGTTCAACTTGGCCCCTTTGGGCTGCGGGTTAATCTGAAACCCGAAGATGCCATAGTATTCACGGTAGGCGGTACATAGCCAGTAGGTGGATCGATCATTGTCTATAACCTTGTCTCGCGCTTCCTCCGGAAGCCCAGCCATCATGGGTCAGTATCTGCCTTTGAGCTGTACTTGTCCATTCAGGAGAATCTTATCGGGGTGGTTGACGCACACACTCTTGGCTCGCCACAAGGCGAACAGTGTCAGTTGGTTGAGTGCGAATTTGACTGTAGCTTTCATGAATTATACTCCTCATAATCCCAATTGCCGTCAGCTACGTGTTGAATGGCATCTCGCATGGATTCGGCCCTAATGATCCCGAGCCGATGAGCAGTGTCTGAGTCTGCATCAAATGGGTATTCCTCACCAAACTGTGCCCTATCTGTGTGAATGTAGAGACAATACTCGTGCCCGTCCCTTATGATTTCATAGGCGTAATACTTATTCATGGTTTCCCTCTCATTAGTTTCAAAAGTTCTAGGAAAAAGCTACCCAGTACAGCCTTGACGGCTATGGGCTGTTGGTTAAAGATTTCAGGCAGAGAACCAAGGTAGTCGGAAATGGTCTTACCCTCCGATAATGTTATCAAACCCGTAGCTCCAGCTATCATAGCCAACCTTTGAAACCTGACAAAGTCAACAAAGGGGAAATCCATACCCTTCCGAGCCTTTTCAACTCCTTCAACAGTTAGCTTACCAGAATCTATCTTATCCTGGATCCTTCTGGCCATCTCATTGATCCTCTGGACGATTCTATTTGACTCTTCGTCAACCATAGCTAGGGTCATGATAGTGGTCTCATTGTGATAATGTCAGATTTCGGGACAATGGAGCGGAAGATCGGGATCACCCGGTGCACGCTAGAGGTTCGGATGATCATGTATTTATTGCCGTTCTGCCAGTACTGGATTAGGTAGTGCATGATAGCTTTCTAGACAAGGGTGCATTTCAGCTCGGGTAAAAGGGATACAATTAGTGCAGTGGACTGCGATGATGATTGAGTGCAGTATCTCACTATTGGTCTCAACAGTTGACTTTGTTGTGACGTATAGCTCGCCTTCTGCGATCAGCCTCTTGCAATGTGTACACTGCATCTTTAGCCTCCTCAATAGTTTGATGGGTGCTGAGGCAACGACCGTCATCGAAGATGGCATAGGGCTTGACGCCCGGATAGTCACGTCTCAGGGTATCGATGGTATAATTCATGGTGGGTCTCCACTTGATAAGGTTATCAGTAAAACATGGCCACCCACCCCGAAGGGCGGGTGGCTGACAGCATCATTTGACGGCGCCGGATTTAATACTAATTACTTGATTGTAAAGAATTCATATTGAATCTCCTTTAGAAAGGATGCTTAGCATCAGTAATAGTACAATCCTCTTGTGAAATTGGGCCACCCGGCTATAGCTGAGGTGGCAATTAGTAAAAGTTCCGCGATGTAGACTACATAGAACACCTCCCTCCTATATTAGCAATTCTTAACTTCCTTGAGGAAGTATTCGCCCCGGCTGGAGTCGAACCAGCTTTCTATGTACCAGATGGTGCACCATCACGGGGCGTAGCTATGGGCTGCCGGTGGCGGGCGTCAAACCCGCCCCTCTGTGCCACAAGTCTCCCTGCCCGGAGCCAACGGGACTCAGATTGTTGTGTAGCTCGCACAGAGACTCCAAGACCGGCCTTGTAGCCGCCTCTGGTGGGACTCGAACCCACTACAACTTCAGCATTGTCCGGCAACCCGGAATGGCCTAGTCGCTTTACCCAGTTAAGTCTACAGAGACGATGTAGCAACCTGTGAGGCGTCTCCCTTACGGGACCCGGCGCCATCTGCTGCTATCGGGATCAGTCACTACTCATCACCCGAGCGCTAGTGTTGCATTGCCAGCAGACCCTTTCGGTCACAGGATGTGTCAGCGGGTCTTAGTTCCGAGTCTCACGGTTCCTTCACGTATCGTCCTGACGGTTGGCCGCTGCTAGTCTTCTTTAGATGGTAGGGCGAATAGTAAGATGAATCCGCACACTGCGAATATGAACACATACATTTTAATCTCCTATGTAAGGGCCAAGTCAGTGGGGCTAGATAAAGATTTTGTAGTCATCCTCTGGTGGGCCACCGATCATCTCATTGAGAACTTTGATCAGGTCTTGGATATCAATATCAGAGAAGTCCACTTCTGGGTGATAGTCTTGGGCTATCGTGCAAGTACCGCACTTATTGGCTTCATACCGGAACCGCTTCAACGTCCCCTTGCTTCTCTTTCGGAACACTTCCTTCAAATCGATCATAGCTGTCTCCTAAGAAAGGACCAGGCAACCTTCTGTTTGAGTCGCTACCGTCCGACCATGACTCTGACTCAACTTTAGTCATGGCGCTTTGACAGTAGGCAGAAGGCACCCGGCCCCTGTATAAAGGGACTAGGGCCGTGTAGGCCAAGCCCACTTCTTTGGCGTGGATAGCCTCAGTGGACATCACAGCCCTAGTCGTAGAGGGACTAGGATCTAGGGGATTCCCGTCGGGGTCAAGCGTACCTGACCCTAGACTCTAGTCATAGCTTACCGTGATGGGTTCCAAAACTGTATGTCAGTTACCTCGCCAGTCAAATGGAGTAGATAATGACGGACTGGAAACTTGTCCTCATCCGGGTGAAGGTCATGGTAGACGAGTCCGGGCTCCCCATCTACCTTGTAGGTGCACAGGTAGAAGAAACGTCCTTGCAGATCAAGGGATACGTTCGGCAATCGTCGGGTCTCTTCGCCTTCTGCTTCAATGATGATCATTGGTCTCTCCTGATATTGAAATCTCTACCCGCCAGCTACAAGCTGACGGGCGGAGAAAGGGTAGTTACTTGTTGTAGTGGGCTTTAGAGATGACGTGCTGTTCGGCACCCGTCAAGTAATCCCACCAGTCATTCAGTGGTTCAAGCTTGCGAAGCTTGGCGTCCAATTCAATCTGTCGGACAAGGCTAATGATCCCAAAGCTGAGGTCAACCGAAGCGTCATATGAGGACAAGCCACCCAGAGCTGCGGGCTTCTCAATCCCGTACTGGGGTGAATCTATCCTCAACTCAAGCTCGCAGAGCATACAGCAGATTTGGTCTCGATGCTCACTTACAAGCGTTGCATTCATATCCTCGCGGGTTTCCAGACTGACGGAGACAACCTTGTGTAGGTCGCCATCCCGGATGACTTCATTGCAGTGCTGACATTTAAGCATAGCTCTATCCCTTTCAAGGATTAGCTATCACAGGTTAGCTATGATAGCTGATTTGGTTTTCCCCTAGCTATGATAGCTGGGCTTCCGGCCTACTGTACATTTGTTATCGTCGCCGTTCCTTCCAGATAAAATCCATTAACCTATAGTAGCATGGATGTCAATCGGATGTCAACAGATATTATGAGGAATTCTGCAGCGCAGATAGTAGTTGCATATATAAAGCGCTTCAGCAAATGTACAAGTGAACAAATGAACACAAGCCCGGCTCTGATATTAGTATCAAAACCGGGCTGGCTATCATAGCTGGCGCTGGGTACAGAATATGGGCGCAGTGAGTTACTTACGCATGAAACCCCCTGTCTCTACAGATGGAATTCTGATAGTTGTCTTTATTAGAGATAATATAAAGTAGCAGTAAAGGTAACAAAACGGTCACAACTGGCCGCACAAAGTGTATAGCTGAGAGGTCACTGAGGCTCGAAAATGGGGCCTAGAAGCGACCCCGATATGAAAGGCGACCATTCTATCGAACCCGGTTGACGCGGGCCCGATTCCGCAAACCGTAACCAGAGGGTGGGCGCATAAGCGTACCCATAGCTGATACGAATATCAGCTATGGGCTTGTACTTATTCTGGATTAGGTGTGACTATTCGGATTCCGTTGCCATATTCGGTGCGGAAAACTATCTTTTCTCCAACCTTAATATAGAACTGATCTGGAAAGTCCTCAGCGCCGGCTAGCCGTTGTGCAGAAAGACGCTTGATTGTCTCATGAAGAAGCAGTCTCTTCAGTGTACTTTTCAATCTGTTCACTCAGTCTCACGTATTCGGTGTAGGTCATTCGTGATCCTCTAATGTTAGAATTGTGAAACGGTTATCATCCTGCTCTTGCACAATCAACTGAACATCTTCTGGGTACTTCCAGTCAATTGTCCGAAGATGGTCCAACAAGTCGGGCAGATGCAAGTGATTATATGACCCAATAAAGAGAGGAGTCTCTAGCATCTTGGTCCCGCCATACCAGCCTCGCGGGGCACGGTCCATGTTGTCGCACGACACGAGACCTATCAAAGGGGCAAAGTAGCGATTGACATCTTTAGTGCGATCACTTATATCTTCACCTATGCTATAGCTGAAGACCACATTGGTGACTACTGACATTATTCCTCCGTAATCTCTAGAATCTGGATTGGTTGGTTCCTGGACAGTCTAAAGACTAAGTGGTCGTCCACCTTAGTCGCGAACTTAGCCTTCAACTTCTTGCCTAGCGCCTTAGCATTCTTTCGATCGTCCTCAAGTTCATACTCGCCCTCGACAATATACCGCTTTAGGTCAGCAATCTCATCAGCCAATCCGGCCCGCATACAATCAAGGACCTCTTCTACCCGCTTGACTTCTCTGATGGCTTCGTAATACTCTCGAACTGACATCCTGTTTCCTCCACTATCTTGTTGCAGTAATTGATACTAACATCAGCTGTTATGCAGCTACGCTGCAAGCGCTGGCAGACCCGCAGCGTGGTGCCGGTTCCAGCAAAGTAATCTAAAACAAGGTCACCTTCCTTAGAGCTAAGCTTGATGATTCTCTCCATTAGCGCTTCCGGGTGCTGAGTCGGGTGCCAGCTACGGCGTTCCGCGCTGTTGCCAGTGACTCGCGGGAAGTCCCAGACGTCATCTGGTACGCGCGGGCCGGCGGCTCGGGCGTCGCCCATTCTCATTCTGGCCGACTCAATCTTGATAGCCCCAGGATATAGGGCTGCAAGAGGCTTCTTTAATCTGACTAAGTAACGAAAGCCAGAGCCACAATCATTGGCCCTATACTGGCCGAAGGTAAAGCGCCATATGAAAGTCTTAATCTCCAGAGTCGGCATCCTCGTCCTCTGTAGATCGAACAGGAAGTGCTTTACCGCTAGGTCGTGCTTGTGGTAGTAGCTGAGCCACACTATGTCCGCGTTTCTTATCATCTGTAACACGAGAGACTCTAGAAAAGCCTCGTACAGATAGCTTTCCGTCTTGTCCCGAAACCCATCGTATTCCAGCCCAAGATTGTCTGGGGGATCGGCGAAAGCGAGTGTCGCCCTTTGGTCCCGCAGAGCGTTCAGGCTGTTTCCATGACAGCAACGGTATATCAAATTTGAAGGCAATGAGTTCTCCGATATCAATATCAACTGGGTTATTAAGCGGGCAACGGGCGGCGATCTCTAGGTCAAGGCGAACACAGTACACATTGTTGATCTCGAAACACTGCTCCATCTCTTCCGGGAACGTTTGCCACTTCGTCTCGAAAGGTGGACACCAAAAGTTCCCTTGATCAGTGAACAGGTAGAATCTAGTATTGAAAGGTTCAGAATCAGCCGGTAGGGCTTTCATCTTCTTGTACTTGAACGGTCCTGCTTTCTTTAGCATTGAATTCCTCCTAAGCGCCCTAAGCGCTAACACCTGTCGCCGAATTCGGCTTTCATGTAATCATCTTGAGCCTGCCTAGTGAGGTCTTTAATGGCATAACGAACATAGCCCTCTAAGGATATGGCGAATTCGCCATCTCCGATATATCTAAGGTCCCGCTCTATGCCATCGTACATTTCACACGAGTAAGTTCTACCCACTATCAGGTCTTCCTCTTCAATGTATTTCATGTTACTTTCCTTTGGTGAGATATCATCATCGCGTTGGCGTGGTTCAGGCGACACCTTTGACAATAAAGTCCACTACCACCAAACAGCATTAGAAATTGATTGTGAACCTTAGTATCTAGAGCCTTGCACTTATCACATGATCCATTGATGCTTAGAGCTTTCTTAATACAATGCTTACAGTACAAGTCTTCAAAGTCGGCGAAGTAGGTCAAGGTCTTAACTTGTAATCCTTGATGCTCGCCTTCAACACCGCAGTGAGCACACTGATGGATTGGAGCCTCACATGTCATAATATAATACCAATATGGCTAAGGTTAGAAGGACTAAAAAGCAGATAGCATGAGTAATGATTTCTAGCCACTTCATGCCTTGTCCAACATTTCATCATACTCCCGAATGTCATCTGCCATGCTTGTTCGACAGAATCTGCAGTACATGCCAGGGCCACCTAATGCCTTTAAATCTGAATGCTCGATGTCCAGGGCTTGCACCTCGTCGACAGTATTGCACCCATCACATACCGGCACAGGTCCTTTATAATTCTCCCCGTTATTAGCTGCTTTAAGTCGGCAACGGGCACAGTAGAGTCCAGTGCCGCCCATACTAGGGATAGTAGACTCAGACAGGTTCAAGTCAGGGCCTAGGCTCTTGCATCCAGCACACAGAGGACCTTTGGCCTCTTTGATACCAAGATCATAAGCTTCCTGTATCACGCGAACCAATATCTTCCTTTGAGATTCGGACAATGATGCAAGTACAGCATACGCATCCGCTACTTCACTGAATTTCATTAGTCTTTCCTTTTGTCACATTCCCAGACGCTTTCTTCAGGATCAATACGTTCGAGCATCTTGTCGATGTGGGCCATGCGGCAGAACTGACAGTACCTGCCTTTGCCTACAAAAAGCTGTAGGTTTGCTTCTTCAAGCTGCAGGCTCGGTCCTATGGTGCCACAGCCATCGCATTTGTCTTCATGGTCACTGATAGACGGATCAGTTCCGCAGATAGCCTCTGTCTTCTCGCCCGATTTGACTCCAGAATCATAGATGCCCTGGAGCAACCTCGTTAAGGCTTCCTTCTGGGCCTCATTCAGATCGGCGCCTGTCATATTGCAAAACATATTAACTACCTGGTCAGTTGATAGGTTATCGCTCATTATCTCTCCTCTTTAATCCCTCTTTGAGTCCAAAATCATAGGCTTCTTGTATCACACGCGCTATAATCTTCCTTTGGGCTTCGTTCAATGACATAAGTACAGAATATGCGTCCGCCATTTCACTGAATTTCATTATCTCTCCTAAGTATTTTCCAATTCTCATCTCGACAACGCAGGCAGTGTAAGCCGTAACTACTGAAAGCATCAAGTTCGCATGTCAGAAGATCGACAGTGCTCCCGCATCTAGTACATTCGGTGCTAGAGTCTATACGCTTCATCCCATTCCTGAATGTCCTATCGAGTAAAAGCTAAAGACTGTGTCTGCTCATCAGACAGAGATACTGCACACCATATGTAAGCTATCTGTTCATCATGTATCTTCCACAACTATATAGGTTCCTGTTAGTTTGTCATACTCTCGAATGCTGGTTGCAGGCTCGGGCACAACCTTACCAGCCTCTTTGGCCCCAGATTCATAAATTTCTTGAATCAAACTATGTAGCGCCTTATGTTGACTCTGGTCCATTTGTAGCATAAGACTAACAATGTTCATTATCTCTCTCGGTGACAACATACTCTTCTGCTCCTCCCCCAGCCATAGGCATAGGATTTCCACACGATACGTAAATGTTATTTCCGTCACGCCTGATACTGGAATCATGCATCAGCATTTCCATGTAGTACCAGAAGGACCCGCGCCGATGGATCTTGTCATCCACCATTGACTCAATCATCGGCCTATTACTATCTACTAAGACGCCTTCAGCGTCATACATCTTTAACTCGTTATGACCCTGAAAGGCCTGAATTATGTCGGCCCAATTGGTATCCACCGCTTTCCAGAGGCTTTCCATGATAGGGTTCTCCCATTGAATAAAGGATTAGGGGCCTCATCAAAGAACCCATCGTGGATCTTGGGCACCGGAATTGGTCTTATCAGTCTTATACTGAACAGGCTAGAATCGGCTAAGCGCCCCTTTGACAAGATATAGCCATGTGACTTTACCGACTCTAATTTGGCTTTAATGCCCAGCTTAGATAGGACCCGGCGGGCCGTGGACCATAAGGCGGAGCCTTTGTAGTTGAGGGTAATATCATCCGTGTCAACGCTCGTGTAGATCCTAAAGTTGGGCCCATCCCAACAGGGATCGATATACCATTTGCCATCCTCGGCCTGGATATTCATGGTTCATCTCCAAGATAGACAATACTTTGTGCATCCATTATGGAGACACTCCGCTGGTCAAAATGATCTTTAAGATGCTGAGCGAGATTAAGCATAAAGCTTTCTATTCTGAACTCAGGCAACGGGAATCTTGGATATTGGATGCCCGATATTTCCCAACCCTCTTCCTCGTAGTGAAGAAAGATGAACTTAGTGTCCTGAATCCGGACCATGACCTTCCGATCCATGTTATTGGATTGGAAGTATTTGATCTCCTCGATAACTTGTGCTTTAGTGAACTTGGTGCCCTCGGAGCCATTACGGATGGACCCCATAAAGATTGTGCATTCGTACGAATTCATAGCTTTCCTAACTAAAGAAGATGACAGTTCCAACCAGTGATAACACTATCATTATTAACAGTAATCTCTCTGCCGCTGATAGCTTGACAGAGTAAAAGCAGACCCGACATTGACTACTCTGGAATGCTTTATCAGCGCCACATCGAGGGCATTTCATATGTGTCTCCCAAAGATTAGATCTGATTCCCGCATGTCAGCGTCAAAAGAGTCAGAACAGTGGATACCGTTCTCAGCATTATTGAAGCCTATGCCTATCTTTCTTCTGATAATGTCAGAAACTTCTCTATGTGCTGCTGCCCAATTATCCTTAACTACAATAGCCAAGGAGGAGCCAGAGATCATAGTAGCTTGAAGCTGG
>SDBT01018429.1_pt1 | contig 10974 bp, 8 predicted proteins | sample 2277101 | NCBI WGS metagenome assembly SDBT01 (sample SAMN10404973, study PRJNA504765) | marine sediment metagenome | isolation source: marine sediment core GS10_PC15, 103 cmbsf | place: Arctic Ocean: Southern Knipovich Ridge | collected 2010 | reverse complement strand
CTAGAAGCTGTTTTCAAATATCATTCATGCTGCGACGCAAACGAAGTTGAAATATTGATTATGCAAAACAATCGGGCGTCTTCAGGACTTGTAGAAATAGTTCTGAAGGTGCCCATTTTATTAGGATACAACCGTTTGTAATTGCGAATGTTACATAAATGCTAAAAAGTTTCGATGTAAGCGGGCTATGATGTGACACGAGGTCGCGAAAAAGGGGTAACGCATTGGACGCATTGCTCACAACCACGGACGTATTCGAGATCGCCGAGCGGATCGAACGCAACACGGCCGGCTTCTACATGCGTGCTGCGAAGATGTCTGGACTCGGAATCACGTCATCCATGTTCTGTCGCCTGGCCGAGGTGGAAATCACCCACGCCCATACATTCGCCCGGTTGCGTCAGGTGGTATTCTCTGAGTCTGACTGCGCCTTGCCGCTCGACGCAAATAGCAGGACTGCCCGCTACCTGCTGAGCCTCGTGCGTGATCGGTTCTTCGCGCCCGACGCCGACCCGGCCGAGCACTTGTACGGAACGACCTTTCCGCGCGACGTCATTTATGCAGCCATAGGTTTCGAGAGGCAAACCATCGATTTCTATTCTGGCCTGCGTGAAGTGGTGGCCACCGACGCCGATCAGCGCGCTGTGGATGCGATTATCGCCCAGGAGCAGCGTCACGTCGTCGACCTGAGCGGCCAGGTCGGCCGCCTGTGCGCATAACAACAGCGCCAATTGACATGGCGCTGTTGGAAAAACGTTTCGTTATTTTCGTTATTTGCGTCGACGAATCGCGACAATTCCACCAAGCGTCAGCAGCAGGATGGTGGCGGGTTCGGGGATCGTGATGAACTTCGCGTCCGAACCGAACTCCACGCGCACGCCATTGTCTTCGAGGAAGCCCATGTCCGACAGCGGTTCACTGAGCGTCAGTGTGGCGATGATCTCATCGCGGATCGCGCCGTTGCCGCCGAGTGGAATGCTCGCCGAAGCGCTCAGCAATCCTGCCTGCGGGCCATTGATGGAAGCCGGCCCATCGAGGTTGGCTCCGCCGAATACGATCACCTGGGCTGAGTTGCCGCTGACGAAGTTAGTCAGCGCGCCCGTGCCGTCTTCGTTGCCGTAGCCGTACTCACCGCTGACGTCACTGCCGGAGCCGTAGTAGCCGGTGTCGAAATCGACCGTCTCGCTGGACGGGCCGATCACAACCGAACCGCCTGTGATCATCGAGTCGCCGTTATAGCCTGGATGGCCAAAATCCCACGAAATACCGGTCAGCAGTTGATCCGCGCTGCTGAAACCGGCCGGGATGCTGGTAGACGTATTCTTCAGGCGCACCTGTAACGTCGTTGAGTCCAGCAGCGTGAATTCCGCCTCGGCCGTCAGGCCTGGCGTCGCAGGATCTTCGAATTCATATAGAATCCCGCCTGTTGCGAATTGGCAGACAACCAGCATCGCAAGTACAGCTATCATCGTCCTCGTTTTCATCCCTAAGCTCCTTCGCCATTTTCCCTCGTGAGTGGCGCGCAAACAAACCATATGCTTGCACAGGCACCATGGGCGACACGGATCAGGTAAATCCCCAAGTAGGCTCCTCGGTTGCACAAAACCTGATTTCCGCGTGAAACAAATGCGACTTTTCGTCGCCCCTCACATGTCAAAATCCTAACTTACGTCCCGGCCACCCGGAACAATATGTATGCTACATCACATCCGGGTTTTGTCAAGATAAATCGGCGTAAAACTTACCACTTATGCTTATTCCTATTTTCGATGGTGCTCTATATGCCAAGAAGCCAGCCATGCGGCGAATTAGCGTCCGCATCCAGGCTCGACCGTTCGGGCCCAATCAATTCCATTGAGCATCATGAGCAGGCGTATCGTATGTTTCGAAATGGAAGGCTGTTGGAGGGCTGGAAGATGCGATACGGACTTGTGATGTTCATGGTCGGCGCGGGACTGTTGGTTTCGCAGCCGGCATATTGTCAAACCGCCGCTCAAGGCGCCTCGGCGTCGGCGATGGGTATGGCTTCGAAGGCTGCGCTCTTGGCGGACGAGTTGAAGTGTGACTCGCCGGAGCGTAGCGCCCAGGCGGCGTACGACCTGGCCAAGCTCGGCCCGCAAGCTGTCGCGGCCGTGCCAGGCCTCAGACTCCTGCTGGCCGATGAAACCCGTTTGGAATATCAGACTCGACTGAAGGGCGAGCTGATCAGGATGAATATCACCAGCCCTGGCCTCGAAGCCGCCAAGGCCATTTGGGCGATTCAGCCGACCGCGTTTGTGGAAGTGCTCCAATCGGGCGCCGATGTCGAACGGTATCACGCGACGCGCGCCGTGGCCGAATTTGCCCAGAATCCCGAAGCGGCAGGGTATCTGCTCATGGCGCTGCTGGACACAAATAGCTCCATTCGCAGCCTGGCCGGTAAGGCTTTGCATTATTCGCCCAGCCCAGCCGCCAGCGAACCGCTTCGGGTGGCGCTACGTCACAAACGTCATGATGTGCGGGCACTGGCTGTTGGGGCAATGGTCGAGCGACGCGACCCCGACGTGCTGGAACATCTCACGCGGGTGCTTAAATCAGACCCTCACCACGTCCCACGATCGTATGCAGCTTACTATCTCGGCGTTCTTCAGGATCAGCGGGCCGTCGAATCGCTTGAACTGGCGCTGGGCGATGCTTCGCCGCGCGTCCGTCTTCATGCGGTCATGGCCCTTGGGCAACTGAAACGAGAGCGGGGATTCGGTGCACTTCGAAACATGAAGCCGGATTCATCCGAGCGCGTCCAAAGGCAGGTCGCCGAAACGCTGCAAGACGCAATGATGGTTACGGAGCTACGAAAGCAATTCGTGCTTTGGAATGAAATGGATGCAACGAGTCGAGTCAGCCTCCTGTCGAACATTCAATTTCATGCTGATGCATTCATCGACGAGTTGTTGATCGCGTTGCGCGACGAGAGCCAGCATGTATGCGATAAGGCGATCTACCTACTGGGCAGGATAAGCAGTTCCGAGAGCAAAGTAACCTCCGCTTTGGCGGTGAAACTTCGCAATTGCACGGCGCCATACCAGCAGGAAGACATCTGCGATTTACTGGCGAAATTCGGCGGCGGGGAGGCTCTGGCAGGGCTGCAAGGATTCCTTTTCCATGAAGACGTTCCGCACCGTCAACGCGCCTACGCCGCACGAGCCCTGGCGAAATTGCATACTCCCGATGCGATGAAGACGTTGGAAATTGCCAAGAGAGAGCGATTGTCAGCTTCGTTAATTGACGGAATTATCGCCAGGGAAAATACGCAACGCGTAAAGCGGCTTGCAACTCCCATTACGTTTGACAGGCGGAACCCGCCGCCTCCACTTTTGTTCCCAGTTCAGCCTGTCGGCCAGGCGATGGATGCATCTGCAATGGCCCGGCGAATAAACCCACGTTCTACGTTTCGGCCGTGATCATGGGAGCGAGCGTTTTTTAAATGAGTGCCTGCGCGTGCGGTTTTGTAATGAATGCTTCTTCGTTTAGCGGCGGGACGCAGGCCCGCCTGTTGTTTAATCCGGAATCGCTGCTTCAGACCTTCCGCGTGCAACGAGTCCTGCCCCTGTATCTTTCCTTTTACATTGTTTTCATAGTGGGCCGTGTGTCTATTCAATTCGTGTCATTTGTGTAATTCGTGAACAATGCTTTATATTCCAAAAAGTTCTCTGCGGCCTCCGCGAACTCCGCGATTAATGTTTTCCGTCATTTGTTGTTTACCGTTTTGCGCGCGCAAAACAGGTACTTTTCCGCATAAGTAGAGGCGATAAGCACCTATTTTGAATTTGGGATTTCAGATATTTTGGAACTTGGATTGAGAATAAGAAACAACAAAAGCTTCATAGAGGGGGGACATGGTTCACGCTTGCGTGGCCATGAAGCGGCGAAAGGGTTAATGCCTGGCCGAAACAACCCGGCTTCTCAAGTTTCATTGAAACAATAAGAAGGCTTCGATTGCGAAATACAATTAACCAATTCACCACCGGCTAACCAGTTATCTCGAGCGTATCGAGACGTTACAGTACGGAGCAGAGCGAAGGGCCGGTCAAGAGTATTACAATCATCAAACCTTCTGCTTTTCATGCAAGTAGCGCAGGAAGGCATCGAACTCCCGGCCGATTGCTTCGGGGTCTGAGCTTAGGGCGGCGACATAGCTCCGCAATTGCTCAAGCGTAGCCATGCTGAGGTTTTCGAACTCGATGCCTACCCCGCGTTGTTCGGCCCTGACTAGTCGGCCTGAGCAAATCATCGATATGGGCTGGCCTTTCACCTCGATGTCAAAGAAGAGGGCGACGGGTTGGCCTTTTTCTGGCGATGCGGCGGTGTTGACCAGGGCGCCGCTGATACTCAAGTCCAATAGCTGAGAGGGGAATCTCATTCCTTCCAACTGAAGCATTGCGGGCAGATTGCACTCGACGTGAGTGAATGTTCTTCGGTCCAGCATGGTGGCACTCCTATTTAGCCTCCCGCCCCACAGGCCTGGTTTTTCAGCGGTCACCGTGGCACACAAAGTGCAACGCTCCGAGGCTGCCGATTATCGGCCGACCGCTCACTCTTTATCGGCCGGGAAATGGAGTCTGATTAGGAATTATCCCAAAAATCGCTTGCAGCGCGAAGTGGGTTTTTGGATAGCTTCTAGTTAAGCATGCTGCCAGGCAGCACCGAGAATCGGCCCGTATTGATGCGGGCTTCGGGCATGCCTTCCGGCCAGAAGTTAACCATGATGGTGATTTCACCGGTGGACCGATCGCAGCCGAACGTAAACGCGCCGTACCACCGCGGGAATTTGCGGGTGATTTCGATGACAGTTTTGAGACTCCTTCCGCTGTCGCCGAAATTGTACTGCTCGAAAATACTCATGGCATACCTGGTGCTGATTTTGTAGTTCAGGCCGAGCGTTGTAATCGCATTGTCTGAGTCGTCCAGGTAGCGGACACTGCCGAAATATCGCAGCCGCGGGTCGCGACGCACGACCAGTCCCAGATTGCCCTGGGCGAACTGTTTATCGTCAATGTCGTAATTCATGTTGCTCGTCAGAGCTGTAGAATCGGAAATATTCCATGTGTAGTCAGCATTGAGATGATTGCGATCGACACTGTATTCCGGGCGATAGAAATTGAAACTTCCGAGCGATTTTTGATCGTCATGATGGTTGTCGTAAATGCCGAGGCTCAGGCCTAGCCGCATCCAGTCGATCTTGCGTTGGGCGTCGACCGGCCCTCGCTTGGTGATCAGTCGCTGGTAAAGATTTACCGCCACGCCGCTGGTCCGCTCGATACCGCGATTGAAGCCAGTCCCCTCGATTCTGGCATCCATGGGAAACAGTTCGTTCGGGTAAACTCCACTCGAATTGGCGACCCAGGCGACCACTTCGGGCGTGATCATGTGTCGAATGCCGTTCAGATCCCACAGGCGAGACTGAATATCGAAGTCCGCCCATATATGCGTGCTGCTTCTCACGCCGGCCTGGTTGTAGGAGCGACACTGTTCTTCGCTTATTCTATCTCTCGCAGCGGGGGGCATGTCGAAGCTGTCCACTGGGGTCGCACCCCAGTACGTCACCCGCCCCACGACGTAGGGCACGACGTTCACCGGTCCGAGATGCAGCGGCCAGGTGAACTCGTCGCGAAGGTCCAGACGCACGAAATGGCGAGTGCTCTTTCTCAGATCATCCGAATCACCCATGCCATCAAAAAAGCGATCGAACGCCATGGTGTCTTCATTGTCGAATTTAACTTTTTTGATACCAGCATGCGACTCGTGGAAGTAGCTCACGTGCCCATAGGCAATCGGCTTGCCCAGCACGTACATGCCAAGGTCAGGCCACGACTCCGTCTGCGTCTGGAATCGATTGAGTCTGTATTTTATTTCCGACGTGAACGCCCAATTGTCGGTTTGCTTCTTGGCGTAGAGAATCGTTTCCTGCTCTTTGCCGGTATAGAACTCGTCGGGGTAATATTGTTCGAGGAAGTTCCGATCGCATAAGTAGCTCAGTTCGAACTGGACCATCCAGTTTTTCTGGAAGAACTGCTTGTGACGAAGCAGCACTCGCCCTCGGTTGTTGGGCGCTGGGATGTCCTCGCGGTCGGTGCCGAAGTGGTCCTTGGCTTCTTTGTCGTAGACATAGGTGAACATGTTGTATCCGGTGAACCGATTGCGGTCGTATTGGGAGGCGATGCTAGAAATGCTTCCTCGCTCGTACAGGCCGAGTTCGAGTTCTGACTTGAGGCCTTCCGGCTCGATCAAACCCAACAGGCGGGACAGGTGCCACTCCGTCGTGACGCCGAAGCCCAGCACGTCCACTGTGCCGATCCTGACGGTGCGCAGCGGGCTGTTGCTCTGTTCGAGATTGCCTTGGACAATCGGAGCGTAGAACACCGGCACGCCGCCGATGTTGAACGTGACGTTTTTCATTCTGGTGTACCAGGCCTGTTCGCCGAGCGCCTCGCCCTGATCGTCGTAGGGCGTCTGGTCCATCAGATAGGTGCTGGTTGCGCCGATGTGGAATTCCGGCGTGTGAAAGTCGCTCGTGGTGACCTTCGCGTCGAAGAACCATATCTCGCGGGCCGAGAGCATCCTCGCCTCACGGGCGCGAATATAGATCGGAACCTGGAGGCTTTCCTGGATGGTTCGCAAGACAGGATCGTCGATGATCGCACGGTCTGTTTTGAAGTCGTAATAGGCAGCCTTGCCGCGGAACGTTCGCTCGCCGCGTGCGATCACAACGTCGCCTTCGAGGTAGACGCCTGTTATGGTTTCGCCGGTTGCTTTCAGTCGGCCGGGATTGATGCTGGCCCGGGAATACGAATCCTTGTCCGCATTGGAGTCTTGCTCGAAGAACACCACGGCCGCCTGGGCGCGAAGCTCGTGGAACAGATCGCTGTCGGGATCGCCCTGAGAGAGATACACGTTGCCCTGGGCGATGGCCACGCGGCGTCCGTCGTCGAGGGTTTGCATCGTAACCTGGTCGGCCCGGAACTCGACCGGCTTGGTCGGAACTGGCAGAGGCTCTTGTTCGGCAGCGGTGCGCGCGACTTCATCCTCCTCTGCCGCTTGTGTGGCTGGGGTCAACTCGGCGACTTTTGCCGGCTGCGGCTGGTGGGTGGCCACATCGACGGGCTCAGCCGGTGGCGGGGTGGGTCGACCAGCTTCGGACCGGGCCGTCATCGCACGTTCGTACAGTGGGAAATCATGCAGCTTGCGATTTATCAGCAAGCCTTCGGCAAGAATTCGCCCGTCACTGCGGAACGTTTGCAGCATGGCGTAGCCGGCGCGTGTTTCTTCCGGCCTGACGAGTTCCACGTAGCCCTCGACGTAGACGGTAATCGTATGACGTTCACTACCGTCGATCGAATCCGTTTTGATCCAGAGCACCGCGTCTCGTCCGCGGACGCTGCTGTCGCCGATCGTCAGTGAAAATTCTCCGAGGATAATCGTGACGTTTTTACCTTCGCTTGTGAACGCGTAGAGTTCTTTCCCCGCGATCTGGGCATTGGCGTGGACGTATGTTTGGCCGACCGCGACGGATGCAAGCAGTAACACTGTCGCCGCGACGGTTATCCGATGGGATCTGCTGAATGCTGATTCGCTCATTCCATTCTCGCTGAAGCTGGTCAACCAGCCTGCCGGCGTCCTTGCAGGCCCCACAGAAGGCTGGGACAATTCTTGACTTGTGTGCCCGTGATTATAAACATCGTGAGCGCCAAGTCAAACAAGAGACTATCATAAAATCTCCGCGGAGTTTGAAGATAGCCTCTACAGACATAGGGCTTTTGATTGTGTTGATTGCGGCGAGGTTGCCCGGCGTTTCGCTGTTGCCGACTGTGATAGGATGTGCTATCTTTCGCGCTGGTGTCTGGCCGCTTGCAGCCAAGGCGCTGTGGTAACAATGATCGCGATAATTGCCCGCAAGCCGGGCTCTAAACCAACCAGTAGGAGTGCATAACGTGAGCGAACAACTGGCCTATGCGTTGATAACCCCCTATAGCCTCTATAAAAGCCGCACCGGCGGAATCGTCGGTCGACTGCTGGCGCACACCAGGCTGGAACTGGTAGCCACCAGAATGTTCGTCTTCTCCGACGCCTTTGTGGACGCCTATAAAAAGGTGGCCTGTCCGGCAAAGACGCCGCCTGACCTGAAAGACGCCTGGCTGAGGTATATCGACGAATCGTTGCGGCCGAATAATCCCTGGGGATTTCTGCCCCGCTGTATGCTTCTGATGTTCCGCGGCCCCGATGCGGTGAGGCATCTCAAGGAAGACGTCATCGGCGCCTTCACCGAGCAGCCGGTGGGCGACACGGTTCGCGGCACCTATGGCGACCTGATTCGTGACGAGTCGGGCAAGGTTCGTTATTTCGAGCCGGCCGTCATCACCTGCCCCGATCAGGATCTCAACGACGCCCACCTGAAACTTTTGGCCGAATACGCCGTATCCGACGGCGGCGTACTTTCGGGGCGAATCAAATATAATAATGAATCGCCCCAAACGTCGCTGGTTATGCTCAAACCCGACAACTTCTATAGTCGCAGCAGGCGGCCGGGCAATATCATCGATGCGTTCAGTCTGACAGGCTTGCGCATCGTCGGCGCGAAACTGTTCAATATGACCGTCGCCCAGGGCGAGGAATTTTACGGCCCTCTCAAAAGCATTTTCGTCAGCAAGCTCAAGGGCAACGTCAGCAAGGAAATCTACAGCCGGCTGAAAGATGTCTTCAACTTCCAATTCTCCGCAGGCGATGCCGACGTGCTCGCCAACCAACTTGCCGAGCGAAATGCAATCACCGAATTCAATAAGATCATCGAGTACATGACCGGCCTGAACCCCGACGACATCGACCAGGCCGAAAAAGCCACCGCCAGCAAGACCAAGTGCCTCGCGCTGCTATATGAAGGTCCGGACGCAATCGAACGAATCCGTACGGTTCTCGGCTCGACCGATCCGACCAAGGCCGAGCCGGGTACGGTCCGCAGCGATTTCGGGCGCGACCTGATGCGCAACGGCGCGCACGCTTCCGACTCGCCCGAGAACGCCATGCGCGAACGTGGTATTGTCGGCATCGCAGAAACCGAGACCGGCTCGTGCGACGTTTCGGACATCATCAGCGAATACCTCGCCCAGAGAGGCTAGGCTGTATCCCAATATATAAGTTTGGCGCGGTGGGGCCGTCAGTCCCACTGCGTAAGAATAGGAAAAAACAGGCTGCACCAACGACCACCATGACAGTTCAGATAGACACTCTCGCACTTGGCCCGCTTCAAACCAACTGCATCGTCCTGCGCGAAGGCGATGCATGCTGGGTCGTAGACCCGGCGATGTGGCCAGAACCGCTGCTGGAATTTCTCGACGCCCAATCCGCCGTTCCCAAGGCGATTCTGCTAACGCACGGGCATGGCGATCACATCGGCGGAATCGATGAGTTGAAGAAACGCTTCCCCGATATAAAGGTTCTCTGCCCCGCAGCCGACGAAGCGATGCTAGCCGACGCGGACCTGAACCTGTCTCGCCCGTTCGGCCTGCCGATCGTATCACCCGCTGCCGATGAATTGATCGAACCCGGTGCGATGCTGACGCTCGGCGATAGCGAGTGGAAGGTGCTCGATACGTCCGGCCATACGCCGGGCGGGGTGAGCTTCTACTGCGAGTCTGCCGCTGCGGTGGTAGTCGGCGACGCATTGTTTGCAGGCAGCATCGGCCGGACCGACTTTCCGGGCTCCGATAGTGAACAACTGCTGCGGACCATTCGCGAGAACCTGATGACGCTGCCGGACGAAACCCGCGTATTCCCCGGCCACGGGCCTGCAACCACCATCGCCTCCGAGCGAAAGAACAATCCATTCTTTTAATGCCCCGTAATACCACGCGCACATAGGGGCTGTCGCCCAATTCCACCCGCTCGGCTTCGAACGAACCGGTATCCGTGAGGCGGTCCACGAATTATTTATCCTGAGCTTGTAGAAGGACGAATGAAACGAATGGAAGAAAACCATACATGATGGGTGCCATGGTCCACGCTTGCGTGGCCATGTTCTTTTGAAGCATTCCGCGAGCAAACAAGTTGCTCGCCCTACGGGACAAATCGCAAGAAGTCGGGCAGCAGGACTTACTCGCAAGCCGTGTTGCCGCGATAATCATTCCACGGGTTTCGGGTGTGTCGCATTGCACTCGCCCAACCATTTGACATGAAGAGGGTATTATGAAAGCCAGCGTTATTACGGTGTTTTGCGAAAGCATTAAGTGTTACCGAAAGAACTTCATAGTTCTGCTTCTGTTTTCGTCGTTATTCACGGTCGCAGTGGGTTTTGCGACGTTCTACATCAGAGACGCTCTGCTTTACGGGTGGGGGGATACAGATATTCCATATAAAGAGGTGATGCGAGAGGCTGGTTTTAACACCAGAACAGCCCTGTTTATTCTGTCCTTGTTCGCCGCATTGGGGGCAGGCCTCTTTTCTGTGGCGGTTACGGGCGGAATGTCGAAAGCGGGCGACTCTTTGACGGTCTCGGCTGGCGGCGCGCTTCAGGCGTTGCGGAAAAACTTCCTGCACGTGATCCTGGCCAATATGCTGATTTTCACTTTTGTCGTATTGGGTCTGCTTCTTTTAATTATTCCAGGCATCCGCTTGATGGTCCGGTATGCCGTAGCCATACCTGCAATGGTGGCCGAAGATCTCACCCCGCGGGCTGCATTGAAACGAAGCAAGGCTCTTGTTCGCGGGCGAGGTTGGACAGTCTTTTTCATTATGGTGCTGACTGTGATTGCTTCGTTGATTATGTGGTATATTTTGCGAAATGCCGCAATGAGACTGATACTGGATACCCCTCTTACAACCCACACATTCCGGGAAAGGTTGTTATATGCGGTGTCCATTATGCCCACTGCGATCGTGGGCACGATATTGAGCCAAACCCCCTTTGTGATAATGTACCGCATTCTTGCCAAGGAGACGCCGCCA
>SDBT01018428.1_pt1 | contig 10974 bp, 7 predicted proteins | sample 2277101 | NCBI WGS metagenome assembly SDBT01 (sample SAMN10404973, study PRJNA504765) | marine sediment metagenome | isolation source: marine sediment core GS10_PC15, 103 cmbsf | place: Arctic Ocean: Southern Knipovich Ridge | collected 2010 | reverse complement strand
CTTTTATTATTGAGCACTAAAAGTTACCTGCATAGTTATTATAGTGGCCTTGCAGAACTTGGCATTACCTTTGCCATTTGTTTTTCTGGCTTTGTACTTGGTATTGCGTCTGCACTTCCGGCTCGTGCAGCCTGTTTAGCAATTGCACGGCAACCGTTTTTTAGTCAAAGTATAATACGCTTTATGATGATATCTCTTTCACTCTTAGAAACTCCTGTTGTATTTGGACTTATTATTGCCTTATTTATTCAAGGGCAAGCACAGGATGTTACCACTATGCGGGATAGTTTACGCTTGATTGCAAGTGGCTTATGTATTGGCCTGGGAAGTGTGGGGCCGGCAATTGGATTAGGGTTATTTGCTCGCAACGCGTGCGAAGGAATTGGAAGAAATCGGGATTCATATAATCAAATTTTTTCATTTATGCTTGTTAGCCAAGCTATTATTGAAACTCCTATAATTTTTTCTTTAATCGTTTCGGTAAGTCTCATATTTTTAGTTCCAAGCAGTTCACAAGAAAATATACTTGATGGTATTGCATTTTTATCAGCCGGCCTGTGCACAGCAATTGGCACAATCGGACCTGGTATTAGTTCTGGTAAAACTGCTATGGCTGCATGTAAAGAAATTTCAAAAAATCCAGAAACGTACAGTAACCTTTCTCGATTAAGTATGTTTGCACAAGGATTGATTGAAACTGGCGCAATTTATACCGTGTTAATTTCTTTTATGCTTCTATTTTTCAGAACGTAATATGAGAAAAAAAAAGATACATATCGTATACATTATTACCAAGTTACAATTAGGGGGCGCACAAAAAGTGTGCCTCTCTCTTTTTCATGGTTTAAAGAAAAAAGATACTGAAATGTCTACAACACTCATTACCGGTTCAAAAGGAATTTTAGTAAAAACAATAAAGAATAGTTCTGATGTAATTTTACTAGATAGTATTATTCGAGAAGTTTCTTTTGGGCAGATTTATAAAGAAATAAAAAGTTTTTTTCAATTGCGCAAACAGTTGAAACAATTAAAACAAAAGTATCCTCATCTTATTGTGCATACGCATAGCACCAAAGCTGGTATAATCGGAAGATGGGCAGCATGGGCAGCGAGAATACCAATTCGGGTGCATACAGTTCATGGATACGGATTTCATAGCCATCAACCAAAATATCAATGGTTCGCAGTCTATTCCTTAGAACTTATTACCAGTTTTATCACCACTCATTTTGTTTGCGTTTCATCAGAAGATGTAAAAATTGGAATTAAGCTGTTTCCTTTTTTTACAAAAAAACATTCGATTATTCGAGCAGCCGTTGAATGGAATCAATTCCATATCCCACAAATCAAAATAAATAAATCGCCTTTTATATTTGGAACAGTGGCCTGCTTTAAGCCACAAAAAAATATTTTTGATCTATTGAAGGCATTTGAACAACAGTATCAAACTAAACCAAATACGCAATTGGAATTGATCGGAGACGGCTTATTGCGCCCGCACATTGAGCAATGGATTCAGGAACATCATTTAGCTCAAAAAATAGTACTGCATGGGTGGCAACACAATGTTGCTTCGATTATGAAAAAATGGAATGCATTTGTACTTACCTCGTTATGGGAAGGGTTGCCCTGTGCAATTGTTGAAGCTCGTTTACTAAGACTTCCAATAGTTTGCTACGATACCGGCGGCATTAGCGATATCATTGATCATAATGAAAACGGATTACTTTATGCCCCAGGCAATTGGCAAGGCGTTGCTCAAGGTATGAAAAAAGTGCAAGAAAGAAAACTGTATAATAAATTTCAGCTACACCAAGAAAATTTATTAGATTTCAAACAAGAAAATATGATAAAACAACATAAAACATTGTATATGGAGTTAGTAAAATAAACTATATTATTTGGTGCATTCTAGACAAAACATGTAAATCATGTAATACATAGAAAAAAAATCTTACCTGTGGAGTAGTCTATGATCCTGCAAATGAAGCGATTTTCATTTCTATGGCTAGGTTTAGCTCTTGTATCCCTCATAGCTACAATATTTTTCTATTATAACTATGCACACACTAAAAATTATTACATAGACCAAGCTCGCCTTGATGCTAAAGAAATTACTGCAAATGCTTCAAAAACATTAGATCGTTTTATACTAGAACTCAAGCCACTTTCAGAAAAGCTCGTAAAAAAATTACAAGCAAAAAATCTAACCCCAGAACAAATAGAAACCATTCTCATAGAAACCAAGCCGGTAGAAATTACATCAATTGGGGTAGCATATAAACCCTATAAATTACATCCAAAGCAAAAACTATTTGCACGAAATTTTATAGAACAGTCTGGTAAGCAAAATATGCTTGATATTGCCCAGCTTTATGATTACACCACGCATGATTGGTTCAAAGAAACTAATAAACCTGCCTTTTATGAACCGTACTATGGAACCTCGAGCAAAACCGTTGTAGCCGAGTATCGAACTCCATTCTCTTTCAAAGGTGAACGAGAACCGGCTGGTGTTGTTTTTGCTAACCAATCGGTTGAGCATTTACAACATATTTTGGATACCCTCTTTTTAGGAAAAAATGGATATTGGTTTATTATAACTGATAAAGGAACATTTCTTGCTCATCCACAAAGCAAGTATATCCATAAAGGTGCAACCATTTTTGATGTGGCAAAAGATTTAGAAAATTCTGAGCTTGCCCAAGTGGCCAAAAAAATTATACAAGGAGAGAAACAGTTTTTTGAATATGATAATGAAATAACGGGTGCTCCATCATGGCTTATTTCAGAAAATATTCAAGGAACCCCATGGAGCCTCGTTGGTGTATTTGATAAAAATGAACTTGAGAGCGATCCCAATGTTCTTCGCCAAAAGCTCATCTACCCTTCAATCAGTTTTTTACTTTTTATTATTTCATTTGTTTTTTTTATTGGATCATTAGCAGATTATACAAAACTCTTTTGGTGGTGGTTTACATCTCTAGGAATAAGTTTCGGCTTTTTAATTCAAATATTGTGGACCTGGACAGCAGTCCGGATCTATCCGATTGAACACCGCAAGAATTTAGAGATTGTTGAAAATAAAGTTCAGTTATATACCTATCTGGAAAAAGAAAGAACAGTATATAAATATGGAAAAAAAGTATCACCTGAAAAACAAACCGTTGATGAGTATACATCTATTGATGAACTGTTATCTCGCGGATTTATGCAGGAAAATTATATTCCTACGGGACTGTTTATAAACGATTTAAAATTCACTGAAGCAGATCAAATTGAAATTAGTGCATATGTTTGGCAACAGTATATTCTTGGTATACAGGATGATATATCCCGAGGATTTATATTGCCGCAAGCATCCGATCCCACTATTAATGAAATTTCTCGTTTCAAAGGTGCCAAAACAGAGACAATAATATGGGAACTATATGCGAAAATAAATCAGTTCCTTGATTACACTCGATACCCTTTTGATAGCAAATCATTACGTATTAAATTCTGGCCAAAGTATACGAAAAGTAACGTTGCTTTTGTTCCTGATTTAGATTCCTATCAACTTATCAATCCTCGTTCGTTGCCAGGAATCAACCTTGATGCTTATATACCAGGATGGAATATTGATGCAACCTATTTTGGATATGAAAAAAGTAATATAACTACTAATTTTGGTTCATATTCTACCGGCCCATTTGGCGTGTATGAAGAAGTAGATATATCTGAAAGACCTCAATTTTATTTTGAAATTGTTACATCACGAAAACTGATAGATGCGCTCATTTCTGATTTATTGCCAGTAGTCGTGATTGCCGTATTACTCTTTATCATTCTCCTTTTGAGTGCAGAACGAAATATGTCATTCATTTCATGGGTGGCAAGTGTATTTTTTGCCACTATTTTTGCACAAATTCGTTTTCGAAGTAAAATTCCTCATGCTCAAATTGTGTATTTTGAAAGCTTATACTTTTTGTTATATGTCATCATTCTTGCGGTGCTCGCCTCGTGTGTAATCACACAATTCCAATTCAATGTCCCCTTTATTCAATATCGGAAAAACCTTATTAGCAAGGTTATTTATTGGCCGTTCTTTTTTGGGACTTTTGCATTGGTAACACTTTATTACCTCTGGTAATCTTGCTTGGGCAAAAGGCTTCTTGGTATAGTACATAGTAATTAGGGAAATTTTATTAGGGGAAAATCAATGAAAAAACTATTTTTCACTCTATCAATCATCTCGGTGTTAGCTCTTTTTGGGATGCAACAACCTCAACCAATGGAAACAGGACCAGATGAACTAACGGTTAAGTTAATAACGAATGATGACGTTGAGATTGAATGGCCAATAAGTCTCGCCAATGAAAGTAATCTCATAAAAAACATACTCGCAGATTTAGATGATACAGAAGGGGGAATACCTCTATCCAACATTACAGAGCGACAGTTATTAGAGTTAGAACCACTTGTTCAGCTCTTGTTTCAGGGAACTAAGCAAAACAACCAAGGATCATTGGCAATACTCAAAAAAGAGTTAATAAAAATAGCCACAGGAAAAGGAGAAGGAAACCAACATTTACAAATTTTTAATTCCGTTTTATCAGCTGCCACATTTTTGGATATCCCTTTTATCAAAGATGAACTTCTGAGATATTATAAAAAAAGAATACAAAGACCAACGCTTGCCGTGATTGTCAATCCAAATTTAGTTGAAACATTCGAGATCAATGAAATACAGCGTCAATTTATTAGAGAAACATTACAACTGCTCAATTTTATTAGGTTGCCAGGAAGTATCAGTGAATATCTATTTAGTCCCAATTCAGAATACCTCATATACGAATCAAGAAAAAGCCACTATACTTTAAATAATCTAATAACAAACCAAATCAATGATTTATCTATCAATGATTTATCTTTGGGCATCCCAAATCAATTTAGCCCTAACTCTGAATTCATTCTGTTTGTAGATTGGAAAAATTACATACTTTATACCATAAAAAAAAATAAACAAATAAGCTTAAAACGGGGGCCAGAATTCTTCAAACCATTTGAATTCAGCCCTAATACAAAATATTGTATGTATAGTTCTCCAAAAGGTCATGTATTATATAATATACAACACAAAAGACAACTTTTAATACGTGGAACGTTTCAAGCATTTAGCCCAGACTCTCAATTTATGCTTTTCAAGCAACCAAGCAATCTGATATTACAATCACTGGAAACAAACAAAAAAATATCATTAGGAAATTATGCTGGCTCTTTTAATGCTAATTCTCGTTTCATTCTCTGTATTTCAGCAAATCAAAATAGATTGTACGATATTCATAATAGAACTCTGATAGATTTACCAGTAGGTTCGCAATATAAATGGGCAAGCAAAAATAACTCAGATTATCTTCTCTATGTAAAACCAGGCGGGCAAACAGTTCTTTATAATATTGTAACAAAGCAAGAAGAAGTTCTCCCATTGGGAGCCAATTACATGCAAATAAGTAATGACTTTAACTATTTTTTCTATCGCCGAGATGGTTTTTCATACATCATTTATAACCGCCCGACAAGCTCAAGCCAAGATATAGACGCTTCCACTCCCATTTCGATAAGCCCCGACGGATATTATATTGTATATACTCTAGGCCTAAATTCTTTTTTATATACAGTGCAAACTGGTAGAAAAATCAAATTAGAAGGAAAGAGATTTAACTTTAGCCCCAACTCAAAATATATTTTGATAAATGCTGGACATCGTTCAATGGCATTATTGTATTCATTAGAAACAAACTCGTATTTAACCTTACCACAGTGCAATGCAGCAGTTTTTAGCCCTAATTCACAATACATCGCTTTAGATATTAGGACTAAAGATAAAATAATAACATTAGTTTACAATCTTAATACTCAAACTATGCAGCCAATTACTTTTAGGCAGGCATTGTTTATTAAGCGCGCTTTGGATAGTGGACTTTCTATATGCAATATTCATCAAGAAGAACTCATATCGATTTTTCTATCATTACCGCGATTGTACCAACAAAAAATCGCGTCCCGAATAACTCCATGCAAAAAATGTCCTTCGGGGGTATCTGATTTGGAATGTATCCTCCTTCGGATAGAAGACCGTCCTTCTATTTCTGGAGAACAGCTCAAAAAAATTGCACCGAAAGCTTTTAAATTCGGTCAAGAACTAGAAGAAATAAGAAAAAGAAGAGACCGAGAACGATTAGAACAATTAAGGAAATTAGCACCAGCAAAGAGGCCTCGTTCGGCACCCGCGCCAAAAACATCTCCAGCTTCTCACATGGAAACTAGTTCCGACAACTAACAGAAAGTTTTATTTATATTTCTTTTTGTTAAGCTTGTGCCATCACACATTCATTCTATGTTGGAGTTTTACATGCTTGGAAATCTTATTGATGCAATCGGTAATACCCCACTCGTAAAAATACCATTTCAATTGGATAGTACTATTTTTGCAAAGCTTGAATATTTAAATCCTGGTGGAAGCGTAAAAGATCGTTCCGCAAAATTTATGATTGAGCACGCTGAAAAAAATGGACTCTTAAAACCAGGCGGCACGCTTATTGATGCATCATCTGGTAATCAAGGAATAGCCACTGCGATGATCGGTGCTATGAAAGGTTACAAAGTTATAATCACTGTTTCAGAAAAGATTAGTGATGAAAAACTAAAAACAATAAAAGCGTATGGCGCGCACGTAGTTATGTGCCCGGCTACTGACTTTATTGATGACCCAAGAAGTTATCATAGCACTGCCAAACGATTACAAGAAGAAACACCCAATTCTTTTATGCCGAACCAATATTTTAATCCGCTCAATGCGCAAGCCCATTACAAATCACTCGGCCCTGAAATTTGGAAACAAACTAACGGCACCATTACACACTTTTTTGCATGCGCTGGCACTGGTGGAACCGTTTCGGGTGCAGGGCGTTATTTAAAGGAAAAAAATAAAAATATTAAAGTAATTGCGGTAGATTCAAATAATTCGTTTCGTGCTACTTGTGGTAACCCTAAGCCATATAAGATTGAAGGCATGGGAATCGATTTTGACTCTCCGGTAATTGATTACTCATCGATTGATGAAATTCTTACCGTTTCTGATGATAATGCAATTTCAATGCTCAAACTATTAGCCGTTAAATATGGTTTACTAGTGGGCCCAAGCAGCGGTGCCATTGCACATGTGGTGTATGAGTATGCACAGAAAAACCTTGGTAAGAATGATACCACTGTTATGATTTTTGGTGATTCAGGGCGCGCTTACTTGAGCAAAAATTTTTATTTAGAAACATCACACAGTTCTTATCTTCCACCAAAACAACAACCCTCGGTTGGAACAGCAATTGAGTAAAATTAAAAAAAGGACAGGATGAAACATCGATATATTTTGCTTATTTTTTTTATACACAGCTGGGCAGCTGCCACGTTTGATACTATTGTAAAAATAATGCAACCCTATTTACCGGCAAATCCAATAATCGTTGAAGCAGGAGCGCACAAAGGATTTGATACGGTAAAGATGAAACAGTTTTGGCCCCAAAGCACCATTTATGCATTCGAACCTGTTCCTGATTTATTTCAGGATTTAAAAAACAACTGTAAAAGCATGACTGGTATTATTCTTTCTGACTACGCGTTAAGTCATAAAAATGGTTATGCTACATTGCATATCAGCAAAGGACGTGGTGATGGCTCAAGCTCATTACTTGCACCAAAAAAACATTTAGATTTATTTCCTGATGTTACGTTTAAACAAAAAATTAAGGTTCAAACAATTACATTAGACAGTTGGGCAGAGCAAGAAAATGTTGATTCCATAGATTTACTCTGGCTCGATTTACAAGGATATGAATATTCTGTGCTCGCCGCTTCACCCAATATCTTGAAAACGGTAAAGGTTATTTTTACTGAAATCAATTTTGAAGAGGCGTATGAAAACTGTGTTCTGTATCCACTCCTAAAATATTGGTTAATAAAACAAGGATTTGTAGAAAAGCATAGAATAATTCTTCACCCTTCTTTTGGTGATGCTCTATTCGTAAGAGCTGATTTGGCTAAAGATGAATAAAATAGTTTCAACCATATGTGGGTTATTAGGAATTAGCTTTGTAATTCTTATTCATGAAGCTGGCCATTTTATTACCGCACAGCTTTTTGGCATAACTACCCCTGTTTTCTCTATTGGGTTTGGGCCTTCACTGTTTCATGTAAAAATTGGCACTACTGTTTTTCAAATTGCTGCAATTCCACTGGGTGGGTATGTGGCGATTAATGAAGCGCAACTTTCGGCGCAACCATACTGGATAAAGATGGTAATTCTTCTTGCCGGTATTGTAGTTAATATTCTGTTTGCATGGGGAGTTTTTAGTTTTTTTAAAAGAAGAAATATTAATTATCGGGAAATGCTTGAGAAAGTATACGAACAGTTTAAGGGACGAGGTTTTATTGGCCCGATTGGTATTATCTCAATGATAGGTAATAGCGCTCGCCTTGGATTTAATTACTACTTGCTTGCGCTTGCATCCATTAGTTTTAGTATTGGTATTTTTAATCTGTTGCCAGTTCCATTTTTAGATGGCGGTCAAATTGTTTCCTACACCCATGAAGCACTCAAAGCATCATTGCCAGACGGTTCGCTCGGAATAAACCCCCTGCTGTTTATGCTTTTTATCCTGGCTCTTTTACTTCTTGTGCTCCGCATGGTAATTCGGAAAGTTCGTTGATTACCTCAAAAGTAATTGGTTGACCTGCTTTTGCAATATGTAACTGTTTATTATTCAATTGATGCGTTTGCCACAATTGATGCATTTGTTTGATCGGCGCATCAAACTGATCATTACCAAAAGGAAACGTTCCCCAATGCATCGGAAAGAAATGAGTTGCACCAAGATCATTAAATGCTTGCAATGATTGGCTCCCACTCATATGGCTATGTTTCATCCATTCATGAGGTTCACATGGTCCAATTGGCAATAACGCCACATCCACTTCAAAAGAATCTGCAATTTCACAAAAATGATTTCCATACGCCGTATCGCCCGCAAAATAAATTTGTTTATTATTAAGTTGAATCATCCAACTACCCCACAAGGATTTATTTGTATCAAATATCCCACGCCGCGACCAATGCACTGTTGGCAAAAAGTGAAATCTATTTTCATGCGTGTCCCACCAAGAATGCTCATGCGAATTATAGTTATAATAATCAAACCATTTTTTATCACCTTGAGGCACTAATACACGAACGTGAGGATTGCGCTCTTTGATTGCATGCAAACTTGGCGCATCCATATGATCATAATGATTGTGAGAAATCAGTATATAATCAATACGGGGTAAATTTTCTAGCATAATACCAGGAGGAAGTAATCGACGAAAAACCGAAGAGACATTTCCAAATACCGGATCAGTTATAATATTGATTCCATCACCTTGAATCAAAAACGTTGCATGCCCAATCCAAGTAATCTGTAATTGATCAGATTCCGGTTTGGACCAACCAGTATGGATCCATGCGTGAACATCTTGAATAGGCCTTTTAAATCGCGATAAGACTGATTTTATAAATGAAGGAACAGTACCGAACAGTAATGATTCCGGCTCACACCCTCCACAAGGATTAAAAAAACGATTTCGTTTTATAATAGGAAATATTTTTCTTTTCATAGCTCTATATAATTTTTCCCCTACCCAGACAGAATGTCACGGATAGGGGAAATGGAGGTTATCGAAGTAAGTTAAACTATTAACATAGTCATGTTATAAAGTACATAAAGTTTGTATGAAAATCAAATTTAAAAAATTTTTCTCACCAATATTTTGTATTATTCGATCTAATGAAAAAAATAAAAAATTTTAACTAAAAAATATTTTTCATAATACTTAAAACTAGTTGTTAAACGTATCAATACAATTTCAAAAAGAATTATTTGAATTAGTTAAACTATAGTGCTGTATTACCTTTGCGTATGATGCAATCATTTGCTTTTGATCAAAACGCATCATAACAGTTTGTTGCGCATTGCATGCGAGGTTACATCGCAACTGCTTATTATCCATTAGTAATTTAATAGAGGTAACGATATGAAACGGTCTCGAGGAATTAACTATTAGTCCATCATACTTATTCGTTATTACTGGATGAAGTAACGATTTATTCGTAACAACACACGGTAATCCATTGCTCATAGCTTCGAGCAATGCTATTGAAATCCCTTCTGATTCAGAGGTTTGTATAAAACAATCAAAGAGTTGATAATACGGCAACGCTTGCTCTCCGATGATAAAAATAGTTGCATCTTCTACCATATTTTGTTTTGCGCACTGTTTCAGATGATCTAATTCCGGCCCTTCTCCTATCAAAATTAAGCGAGCATGCAAAGAATCTTTAAAAAGCAACGCAAAGCTCTTGATCAATAAATCGTATCGCTTGACGGAACAAAATCGCCCGACCGATCCTATAATAAAATGATCTTTGCTTAATCCAAGATCAGACCTTTTTTTCTGTTTTTCTATTTGCATTTGGTTTTTTTGCGCATCAATTCCGTTTTGAATAACGGTAATATTACTATAGAAATCAGCAAAGGATTTTTTTACCTCTTGGGACACTGCGATCATAGTTTGGGCCGAAGGTGCTACTTTCTCAAGAGCTTTTCTGACGCTATTATAATGATTGCTATTGCAATGCAATGCAGCTATGCACGGAATACCCAATAACCGAGCTGCTATTCTTCCAAACCAATTGGCAGACCAAAGCAATGTATGCAAGCAATTAGGTTTTAATTTTTTAAGCAATCGAATCAAACGAAATAATAAAACAGGATCGTAGGAAGCCAAACACCCTGTAACTTGAAACGTTTTTATACCACGTTGCTCGAAACGCTTTTTATAAACGCCATCATGAATGAATAGAATGGTATGATAAAATTGTGATTGATCAAGATTGGTAATTAC